>BNJU01000276.1_pt1 | contig 104713 bp, 134 predicted proteins | sample 8539281 | NCBI WGS metagenome assembly BNJU01 (sample SAMD00202456, study PRJDB9452) | human saliva metagenome | isolation source: human saliva | place: Japan | reverse complement strand
CAAAGCCGTACATATCAACATTATTTAATGCAATATCTGGAGTTTCCTTAGATAGTGAAGTATATCGATTAATGGTGTAGAAATTTCATCAACAAAGGAATTTGACAGAGCTATGGTATATAAGCGTCGTGTTTTCCATCCATTGAGATGATACAGCTCCTCGTATGACAGTTGCTGGAGAATATGCGTAAGCTCTTAGTCGTGGAGAAAGAGAGAATATCATTAGTAATTGTAAAAGCCAAAGATAATATAGCTGTTGAAATGAGAATTGCCAAAATCTTAATCTAGGGTTTAGAACAAAAACAATGCTGAGAATGGGAGTTTTATCTGGAGTGGACAAAGACCAAGTCTATTGCCTGTAGCTTTATGTAGCAATGAAAGCTCCTGAACCACTTTTATTAGATGAGCATGTCTGCAGCTCTTGGTCCAAAGACACAAAGAAAATTATGCTTTTGTCAGAAGAGAAATGAAGATCTATGCAGCCCTTATGATAACTCATAATCTTTCAAGATGCTACTCCATGGTAATAGAGATGTTACTTACATCAAGGGAGTGTTAGAGACTTTTCAGAAGAAGAGAAATTATACTGTAACAGGTTGTGTATAAGATTATGGTTGACCCGATGAATGAATATTTTTATTTATTTTATAGGAAAGTATGCTATATTATGAGATAAATATGAAAATTTTATTAAAGGGAGATAATATGAGAATAAGAAGTGTTGAAAACAAATATAAGAGCAGATAGTGTTAGCAGAAAGTATTCCTTTATCGAGTAGATGCTTTAGGAATATCTTCTGATAATTTAGTACGACCACTTTCCATTTCGTAGAAAGTCTCTATAATACTTTTCTTTTCTCCAGAGAATGCAGCTGACCTACAATGAAACCCAAGTGAGAATAAATGCAAAGATGACACTTGATGTCAAAGGAGATTTCGGAGTACTACCAGATCAATTTGATCTATGGAAGAAAAAGTAATTTAACTCCAGGTGAATTTAACGAGAGAGAGAAATACACTATAGATATTTTTGCAGATTAGGTGTTGATAAAAATTAAAATTCATAAAAACTAGAAGATTATTCTTTGCTGATTACCCACCAGAGAATTTACTGATGCTGAAAAGAAAGCTCATATTAGAAGATGGAAAGCTTAATAAGAGTTGTTAAACAGAATTTAAACCTTTTGAATTCGCAAATGATGATACTGTAAAACCTATAAAAATTACAAATATCTCTGATGACTCTGTGCCATTAGAGTAGGGTATATTGCAGTTCCTGAAGATAATACTATTTTTAGTTAAAGGAAAAATTTGATTTAACAGGTATGAGAAGACATGTTGAATGGATGTTTCGGAAAACCTATACCTAAACAAGAAGAAGAACCTGATGAAGAAAATAAGTGTTAATATGAGTGTAAAATATGTAGCTAGAGCTCATACTCATTTGTAGATAAAGAAGTTATTCAAATATTGTTTTAAATGATGCTTTTAAAAGAATCTATCTTACAGCTAAAGAAAAGCCTTATTACAGAAATATTCTATGGTGTTCCAAGAAATAAAAATTTCTTTAGACTATATGATAGATACCAGTAATAAACAGAAAGAGTGGATAAGAAATCTATTAGAATTTCACTTCTACCAATTAACTTTTATGTCTAGTGATGCTGAAGTGTTGTTTGGGAGCAACTGAAATTGCTAAAAAGCATGGAATAGCCATTTCTAAATTCATAAATGGAACTTTAAAGAAACTATTTGAGAAATAAAGATTTAGGAAATACTACATGATGAGAAAACTATGAAATTTTTGTACCTATTCCACAATATTTTGTGATATATTAGAAAAGCAATATGGAAGTGAGAAATTTAAACCAAGCTATTATTAGTTTAAAGAAAATTCTCTATTTATCAGTAAGAGTAACAAATTAAAATATAGTAAGAAGAATTTGAAAGAATTTTTAAAAGAAAAGATATTCAAAATTATAAAAAGTTGATACAGTATATTATGTTATTCAGGCTGATAACAAAATTCAAAGGAATTTAAAGAAGGAAAAATAATAGCTCAAGATGCTTCATCATATTTTAGCAGCTAAAACCTAGGAGAAGCAAAGACTTAGATTTTGGATATTTGTGCTGCACCAGGTGGAAAACTGCAGTTCTTTTGCTGAAGAAAATGGAAAACAAAGGTGAAATCATAGCTATAGATATACATCAACATAAGAAAAACTGATTGAAGAAAATATGAAAAAACTAGGAATAGATATAGTCAAAAGCTACTGTTTTAGATGCTAGAAATGTAAATAAACAAGGTAGAAAATTTGACAAAAATCTTGGTTGATGTGCCTTGTAGTGGTTATGGAGTTATAAGAAAGAAACCTGAAATTCTATATACAAAAATAGAAAATGTAGAAGAACTAGCCTCATTACAACTAGAAATTTTAAACTCAGCGAGCAGATATACTAAAAGATGGAGGAGAACTAATCTATAGTACCTGTACTATAATTTCTCAAGAGATACTGAAAATGTTGAAAAGTTTTTAAATGAAAGAAAAGAATTTAAAGTTAAAGCTTTAAATATTCCTGAAAATGTTTCTGGTGAATATGATAAGCTTGAGGTTTTTCTATAAACTATAAAGAAAGATAATGGATAATTTCTATATTATAAAAGTTAGTAAAGGAAGAAAAATGCTAGAAGAATTAAAAAGCAAACAGTTATATTTCATCAAAGATTGATAAATATAGAAGTAGAAGTTTATTGATAAAAAGAAATTGAAGAAGATGCTGAAATCAATAATGTTCCAATAATTAGTAAAGAAATTAGAGAATATTTAAAATTCATTATAAAAACTCAAATAAAAATATAATATTCTAGAAATTGGAACTGCTACTGCTTTATTCAGGAATTATTATAGCTGAAGAAATTCAAGATAGAAATGGCTGTTTGACTACAATGAAATTGATGAAGACAGATTTAAAAATTGCTAAATCTAATTTTGAAAAAAGCTAATTTGAAAAAATATAGAACAAATTCTAGGAGATGCCACAGAAGAAATGAAAAATTAAATAAAATTATGATTTTATTTTTATTGATGCTGCTAAAGGACAATATAAAAATTCTTTGAAGATTCATATAAACTTTTTAAATCAAAGGTGGACTTGTGTTTTATAGATAATATCCTTTTTAGAGGTTATTTATATAAAAGAAAGTCTAAGAGGTTAAAGACTATGGTAAAAGATTAGATGAGTTTATAGAGTATCTTTATGAGAATTTTGAAGATGTAACTTTACTTCCTATATCTGATGGAGTTATGTTAGTTAATAAAAATTAAATATTTATACAATAGGGGCTGTTACAAATTAATAAAAAGTAATAGTTCGTTACTGAGTAGATTTCTTAACGATAAAAATCAATAACGCTTTCGCTGTAAATTGACCAACCGCCACAGCTCAAAAACATGTCGACACTTTACTCGGCTCACCCTAACTTTTAATTTTTATCTAAAATCTACATCTGCAATCTACTTATTTTGACTTTGTAACAGCTCTTTTAATTTTATTTTAATTTCATTAAAATGCTTTTAATAATTTAAAAAAATTTAGTATAATAGAACAATAAATTAAAAATATATATGGAGGTTTTAAAATGGCAGATGGACACAAAACACCGACGGAATTAGTGACTATATTATTAAAGTTGGAATAGATAAGGCGACTAAACCCTTATTTAAACTTATGTTACTTGGAATTTTTGGAGGAGCTTTTATAGCACTTGAGGAGCAGGAAATATTATTTCATCTTCTGCTTTAGTGAAAACTGATCCAGGATTTGCAAAGTTTTTGGAGAGCTGTCTTCCAGTGAGGGCTTATTTTAGTTGTAACACTTTGTGCTGAATTATTTACAAGTAACTGTTTATTATCAGCTGCATTCTGTAAATAAAAAATTAGTTTTACATAAATGATTAGAAACCTTGTAACTGTTTATCTTTTTAACTATGTTGGAAGTTTTATAGTTGCTTATATCACAGTAAAAGGTGGAAGTTTTAATGCAGATTCACTTGCATATCTACAAATATAGCTCACTCATAAAGTAGATGCTTCAGCTTATGCTCTTTTTATCAAAGGTATATTAGTAATGTTCTGTATGTGGAGCTGTTATTCAAAGTTATACTTCAAGAGATACTATAGGTAAATTAGTTGGAGCTTGGTTACCTATTATGCTATTCGTTCTTATTGGTTATGACCACTCGATAGCAAATATGTTCTATCTAACTGCTGCTAAATTAACAGACACGTATTTATTTGGAGTTTCTGGTATCTTATACAATCTATTTTATGTTGCATTAGAAATATCTTAGAGCTTTAGCTATAGGATTACCTCTATATTTCATATTATAAAAATCAGATAACTAAAAATAATATTTTAAAAGGGCTGCTTAAGCGTAATAGCCTTTTTCTTATATTGACATACATCATCCATTCAATATAATTTGAAGCTTTTTCAAGTTCTTCTAAAAGTAAGTTCAATAGCACTGTTTGAGTTCCACAAGCTGGTAGCATAGTTTCCAAATCTTTTCATTGATTCATCAAGATAAACTTTAACATTATCCTTAATACCAAAAAGGACAGACCCCCCAATCAGGATGACCTATTAAGTTTTCCAACATCACTACCTGCTATCATTTTTAGCCTTAGTTTTTAAATTTAGCTTTAAACTTTTGATTATTAATTTTTGCATCTCCATGCCACAACTATAATAGTTGGAATATCATTTATTATAAACGATAAAGATTTTAGCTATTCTAGCAGGTTCACATGAATTAACTTTGGCTGCTTCTTCAACTGTTGCTGTAGATTCTGTAAACTCTCTTATTTCTATCTAAACCATATTTTTCTAATGTTTTTCTAACTGCTTCTATTGACATTTTATTCCTCCTAAGTCATGCTATAATATATTTTCATCAAGTAGAAAATCTACTAATCTAATAATTTTAATTCCATCATGTACTCCTAGATAACTTTCATCATTGGTGATTACTATTTTTCAAAGTTATCTTTGAATTTTATAAAATGAGTGTTAACTCTCTTTCTCTTGTGCTAGAGTTAGTAATATTTTTCAGATTACTTATATAGATTTTTGTATTTTGCATTTGTAGCAATAAAATCTCATTTCATTATCTCAATTTTACCTATTGCCACATCATATCCACGACGTAATAGTTCAAAAATAAAACAATATTTTTCAATATATGTCCTATGTCTCTATTTCTAAATCCTAATAAATAATTTCTTAGTCCAATAGTCTACTATATAATATTTTCCTAAAGTTTTTAAAAAATTCTTTTCCTTTAATATCAAATCTTTTTATTTCATAAAAACATATGCTTCAGAAGAGTACTACATAGGACTGTACTGTTTGAACAGCAGGTTTAGTTTCAATTAATTTTTCATTTAACAAAAACATTAGAAATGGAATTAATAGAAGTATTATTTCCAATATTATCTGCTAAAAACATTATAATTTTTCTTAGTAAACTTGAATCAGTTACCTGTCTTCTATCTTTTTGTTTTCACGCTCTAAGATATCTCTTATTACTACACTGGAATAAATCCCATCAAGAATAGTTAGAGCCTTATCTATTTCTAAAGGAAGTTCTGTAAGACTAGGCATACCACCAAAAAGTGATATATGCATCAAAAAGTTCTTTTTATTTTCATATGTTTCACCATTTTCATTTTCAACTTTTCTACTTATACCTCCAGTTAAACTTTTCTTTTCAATAATTTTATATCCATGAAAGTCAATAAATTCAATAAAAGATAAAAGGATAAACTTTAATCTCAATACTTCTTCCTGCTAAGTAAGTTGCATACTCACTTGATAGTAAAAAGCATTAGAACCAGTTATATAGATATCACATTCAAAATCAACTCTAAATGAATTTATAGCATCTTGCCATTCTGGAACTTTTTGTATTTCATCAAAAACAAATAAGCTTTTTATCTTTAGGTAAAATTACTTTTTACATAATTATATAGATCTTCAACAGTCATTCTTTTAAATTCCATTGACTCAAAAATTTATTTGTATAATTTGATTTTTTTCTATACCATTATCTAAAAAGATGTTTTATCATTAATTTCATTAGACTTGATTTTCCACAACGACGAATACCTGTGATGATTTTTAACAAAAATCAGTATCTTTTGAATTCAATTAGTTTTTCTAAGTAGTGACTACGATTTTTAATTCATTTTCTTTTAGCATCAATTTCACCTCTATAGAAAGTATAACATAAAAATTCAATATTTTAAAAGTTTTTAGTATTAATACTAAAAAAATATTTTTTTAAAAAAAGTTTTTAATATTGATACTAAAAAACTTCCCACTCATTAATGGAAGTTTTTTTATTAAGATTTTAAAAGTAATTTAGGGTACATTAGAATTGATTTTTATCTATGATGTTAACAATTTTTGTAAATCATTCTCATCTGTAAAAGATTAAAAATAGATGTTCCTAAAATATCATTTGAAAGTTTAGGGATTTCACTCTTAGAGTAAGCACCATATTTTACTATATTTTCAATTATTAAATTAATCAATTCAATTTGATTAGAGTTGAACTTTTCAGTATTTAAAAATTCAGAAAATTTCTCTATTAATAGCTTCCCTATCTAAACCAATAAGAGAACGAATAAAGATACCAAAACTTTTCTTTTTCCCATAAAGGCTAGATATTTTTCAATTTCAGTATTATTTTCATTTTTAGACTTTCAAGACTAACTTCTTCATTACTATATAAAAGTTGCTTTTAGTTCTTTTAAATCTTCTTCATCTAGCTCTATATTATTTCTTAATTTCTTTATAGAAAGCAGTTCCTTATTTTTTTATCTAAGTATTTTTGAAATTTCGCTTTAGAGTTAATATATGCAGAGGCAAAAAGTGTTTATATCTTTAACTTCTGTAGAAATACATGTGTCTTCAAAATCTCCATAACATAATTCAAATGTTTTCCATCAGCATCTATAAAATATTGTCAAAGGTTCGATAATATCTTTTAAATTCTTTTAACTCTAAAATATCAATATTTTTAGATAATTTTCATCTTTTATTAATTTTCATAATATAATCAGTATTTTTGAATTTCTTTTATAGTTCTCTTTGCTAATCCTTTTTGCTATATCAGAAATTTCCATTTTTCATTTTCCACTTTTTTATTATCAAATAATTTAAGTTGAATTTTTAAAATAAGATTTTCAACTTTTCTTCTCCATCTCAGTTTTTCTGTAACAGGAAAAGGTAGAGAACTTAGATTTTTTTATTATTTCATCAACATTTTTCTTCTAAATTTCTTAGACATCAATGTTTTTATATTTTTACATAAGAAATTTTTGTTCTTACTGAAATATTTTCTTCATTTAAGGCAGATATTAAATCATATACTTCATTCACTAAATCTTCCCAAAGTTTCTTATAATTTTCATCCATTTGATATTCTAAATTTTTGAAGTTTGTAAATCATTTTAACTTTATTTTCAAAGATTCTACTAGATAATGATTTTCCTAATTTTGTATTATCTTCATCAAAGCTACCATACATTTCAAAAATATGAAAAGTTTCTACAGAAATCTAAAAATTAAAAATCTTTTTTATCTTGACCAGTATCCATAGACATCTTTACATTTTCTAGTTCCTCTACCTATCATTTGCCAAAATTTAGCTTTTGATTTTTACTTTCTTATAGAAAACTAGATTTAATATTTGTGGAACATCTATTCCAGTATCAAGCATATCAACAGACACAGCTATTTGTGGAAGACTATTAGGATTAACAAATCTTTCTATTAGTGTTTGTGCTTTTTCAACTTTTGTTGTTATTTTTGACAAAATTCACCATCAAGATTTTTATATAACTTATTAAAAAGTTTCTACAATATGCTCAGCATGTTTGTCATTTTTTAGCAAATATTATGGTTTTTCCTAATTTATCTCCTGATTCAATTTTATAACCTTCTTCCATAAGAGTAGTAAGTACCTTACTTGTTGTCCCTTCATTAAAAAACCATGAATTTAAACTATCACCAGAAATTTCTTCAGGCATACTATCTTCTTCATCAAAAGAGTTTCATATTTTTCTTTTTCTTCCTCTGAAAGTTTACTATAAACAATACCATTTTTCTGGATAATTTAGAAATTTCTTTTGATTTTAGGAAACTAATAAAAATTCATCTTTAGCTGCTTCAAATAAATCATAAGAATCAGTAGGTTCTTTTGAATTCATATCAAAAAACTTTAAATGTATTTCTATCTATTTCATTTTTTTAGGAGTTGCAGTAAGACCTAAAATTAAGCTATCAAAATATTCAAATAAATCTCCATATTTTTGATAGATACTTCTATGTGCCTCATCGACAATAATTAAATCAAATGCACCTACTCCATATTTGTTAGTCCCATCTTCTACTCTTTTTCTGCCTCTGTCATCATTGTTTGATAAGTTGAAAATACAATTTTTGCATTGTCTCTATCTTTTTCAGCCACTAAATCAACAAGAGTATAATCAGGTAAAGAGTTTTTAAAACTATTTAATGCTTGTTTAACAAGGGCTACTCTATCAGCTAAAAATAAAGTTCTTTTAACCATATTTAGTCTTGACAAGCAATCTACTCAATGAGATAGCAACTCTTGTTTTTTCCCTGAACCTGTTGCCATAACAAGTAAGGATTTTCTATTTCCTGAAATATAGTTTTCTATTGCTTTTTTTAACAGCTCTTTCTTGATAATATCTATCTATTATTTTTTTATTTATAGAAATGTCATTTGAAGTAATTTTTCATTTCTTCTAGCTATGATTTTTAAAAGTTCTTCTTTTCTATAGAAACCATAAATTCTTCTAGGAATAGAGTATTTCATAGATAAATATTTCAAAACCATTAGTTACAAAATCTTATTGGGAAAAAGTTAAATTTTTCTCCAAAGCTTCGGCATATTCTAAAAGCTTGAAATTCTCCTTTTTGGCATTATGTGAAGCTTTCTTAGCCTCTATTATTGCAAGAGGGTAAGCAGAATCACCCCATAGAACATAATCTATATTACCTTTTCCTGAACTTGTACTCTTTAATCCTTCAACTTCATATTCAAACATATTCTTATCATTTAAATTCCAACCAGCTTTCATAAGTAAGAAAATCTATAAATAATTTTCTAGTTTCTTTTTCTGAAAAGTTATATTATTTATTCTTGTATTATGTTTTTAGTAAGTACTACTTTCTATTTTTTTCAATATTATTTTTACATCATCATCTGTTATCTTAATATCATTGATATTTCTTCTTCAGATGATGAATGTAAAATATTTCTCATCAAATTTTATATCATCAGTTTTTAGGGTAGAACCATAGCAATAAAGCTATCCAAACTGTGAAATCAAAAATTCCCTTTTAAACAATTTAAAGCAATATCTTTATTTAAAGAAAAGTTTCTGTCTGGATTAGAAATTATATTTTTAACATGTGAGCAGCATCATTACCAAATTTTTCTAATAAGGTTAAGACCAGCTATTTGACTTTTCATCTTGAAATAAATCTTTAAACTCTTTTTTTATTAATAAGATCATTGAGAGACATTTCATTATATGAAGTTTGAATTTTTCAAATTTATATACTAAGCTAACACAAAAATTCAAGTGCCAATCTTGAGTAAAAAGCACTTGTCCTAGGCTTGATATAACAGTTTTTCTCAGCTTCTAAAACACAGTTCATATAAATCTATAAACTCATCTTTTAAAAAATCAAAAATTACTCATTGATTTTGTTCCCCTCTGATGCTCTAGATAAATTTATTTGAAATTGAAGAGTATTTTTAATTAACCAATGTATTTTCTATGTGAAATTTTTACATTATTTTTGGCTAACCATTGCATATTGTAAAGTGGTATCTATTTTTGATGTCCTAATAACTGTTGAACTTGCTCTATAGGCATTCCTTTATCTATCGCCTTTGTTGCTAGGGTTCTTCTAAATTTATGCGGATGAACCTTAGTAATATTTAATTTTTTCCAAGTTCTCTAAGCATTATTTCCACACCGCTAATTTGTAACCTTTATGTGGTTTTAAAAGAGAAACAAAAAGTGCAGAATTATCATCATCTCTTGTTTTTCAAATAATTATGCAGATGAATTTTTGGTTCTTGCATCAAAAATATACTTTTCTTTTCCTTATCTCCCTTACCAAATACAACACATTCTCTTCCTTCAAAAATCAATATCTTCTATATTTAATTTAACTACTCTCCAACTCTCATTCCTGTTGAAGCTAAAATATCAATAATGGCTAAATCTCTTAAAGATTTACAATTATCTCTCATAATTTCCATTGCTTCATCAGAATAAGTTTCTTTTTACTACTGTTCCTGTTTTTACTTTGTGTATCCTTCTAACAGGGACTTTTTTTAAAATATAATCTTCTTCTTCAAGCCAAACAAAAAGCTTGAGAAAAATTCTTCTAATATTATCTATTGTTATTTTACTTGCATTTCCTTCTTTTTGATAGTTGTCTAAATATTCTCTTAAATCATTTGTTGTGATATGCTTAATAGATTTATCAATTTTTTTAAATAAATTTTCTATAGTTGCTTTATAATATTTTTTAATGATTTTCTTGAACAACCTTCAACATGTTTAGCTGATAGAAAAGCTTCTAAATATTCAATATTTTGTTTTTCATCTCTATCAGCACCTTCTTTTTACAATTTCCAAATCATATAAGTAATGCAAGCACCTTATGTAATTTTTCCATTTGTCCATTTGTTAATGTAGAAGACATAGCTTGTTTTATGTCTAAAATTAAAGTATCTACCATCTTTGTACCTCCCTAAAAATCTGATACTTTAATTTTTAAACATACTTCTATATTTGCAAACTTGTTGATTTTTTTAAAAAGCTATAATTCTCTTTTTCTTCTTCTATTAAAGGTTCTACTAAAGATACAAAATTTTCAATATCTTGATTTCTTAAAATATCCATATATTTAGCTCTATTTTCACTGTAATAACAAAAGGAGTTAAGTTATTTTCTAACATTAAAGCAAGCATTATCAATCTTCCTGTTCGTCCATTTCCATCAGAGAAAAGGATGTATTCTTTCAAACTTTTATATGATATTCAAGAATTATTTTTATTTTCTCGCTATCAGAATTAGAATTTTTAATTGAAGTTCATATTTTCAAAGCCATTCATTCATTTTATATGGGAGTTTCACTTGGACTTGTTGTTTCAAAATTTGCTCCTCTTATATAGTTATAATCAGTTTTAAAATTTCCAGCATTATGATTTAATCTACTTTAATAAAATTTTATTAATTTCTTTTATCATATAGATATCTACTGCATTATTTTGTAATTCAGCTAGTAAAAATTTTAAAAGCATCTGAATGATTTAAAACTTAAAAATTCTCTTTTTAGACATTGCATTGGGAATAGTATCATCTAAAATGATAGTTGCAGTTTCATTTAGTGTTAATGTATTCCTTCAATAGCATTTGAATGGTGTGTCATTCTTACATTCAAATCATCTATATATTCTTCTGTGAATTGTTCTAGTATTTTAATTTTTCTCAACTCCTTTCTTTTTCAAGGTTTCATAAGCTTTTTAAAATAATGGTTATAATAGTAAATTTCAATTTCTCAATTTTTCAATTCTCTCAGCAAATTTATTTTGAAGCTCTATTGGTGAAAAGGAATAAGTACATAGATATCTTTTATTAGATATCTTTGTTATGTCTTTATTCACAGCCTATGTACCATCAATTTTTCTTTATATTGCTTGTGATCTGTTTTTATAATTTCTAGTAAAAATATTATTATAATCTATCTATTATCTCTATCTTTAGAATTACGATTGATTCCTAAATAATATTCAGGTATATTTCAATATACAAGCATTACAATAATCATCCTTTCCTACTGTGCCTGTTAAAGAAATATAGTATATCATTTCAGAAACATCTTTAAACTTTTTTTACAAAATTTTGTTTATTCTCTTTATATATTTTACACTTGAAAATTAGTACTCTTAAGATCGAGTTTAGTTTCTATTCATTAAAAGCACTACTTTAAATTTAATAGTTCTATATTTCTTTAAAGCTTTTATAGCTCCATTTGCATGATAGTCAGTTATATGATATTTTCTGAATTTATCTATCTCCCAATTTTTATTATTAGTTTTAATATCACCAAACATTGTAGTAAATAAAAGATTTTTAATTGCTCTAAAATAGATAATTTTCTTTGCATATCTTTTTATTACATTATCTATAAGTAGCAATAAAGTTGAAACTTTTTGAACATTAAGTTCTGGTAAAAATAAATTAATAAATAGTCTCACCAAAATTTAATTGAGCAGAGCCTGTTATTAATTTTGAAATTTGATTCTAAAATTTTTAGACTTTAAAAATAAGATAGATAAAGAATATCTAATTCATTTTTATTTTTTTACTTTAAATCTTATTGTAGATGTATTCATACATAATGGTAAATTTTTCTTTTTATAAATGCAATTTTTTTATCTAGATACTCAACTTTTATACCGAACTAGCTATTATTAAATCACCTTCATCAATTAAAAAAAGTGTTTATACCTACCATAAGCTTCTTCTTGAGAAAATATAACGATTGCTATTAGATAAATCTATTTCACCATTTACTAAATTTGAAACATTTATTAGTTTAACCCCTTTAGTACAATATTGATGTTTTTCTAACATCCCGATCCTTCTTGAAAAACAAATATCATTTAAATTAACTTTTTATTTTTCATCAAGCACTCACCTTCTTATTTTTCTAATAAATTTCAATAAGTAGTGGAGTTTTTGAAATATTTTTATAAAAAATTAATTGTCAAAAATATTTAGATATTAGACTATCATATAAATTTTTGAGCTACTTCTATGGATTTTTCAATTTCAAATTTCAATTTCTCAATTTTTCTCAATTCTTTCAGCAAATTTATTTTGAAGTTCTATGGTGGTAAAGGGAATAGATAAGTTATAGATATCTTTATTAGATATATCTTGTCTTATTCCTCGACTAATACCAGTCAATTTTTCTTTACTTTCCTTTATTTTTTTATAATTTCTAAAAGAAATTTTTATTAATTTTTATCTATTATCTCTATTTTAGCATTACGTTGATTTAAATAATATTCTGAATAAGAATTTCCTAATATACAAACATTTCCATAATCATCCTTTCCTACTGTGCCTGTTAAAAAAGTAAGTATATCATTTGAAACACTTTTAAACTTTTCAAATTTTTATTCTCTTTTATAGAAAACTAAGTTAGTACTCTTAAATTGACCTGAGTTTATATTTTCCTATTCTAATTAAAGGAATACCAGTTGATTTTAAAAATCTATATTTTTAAAGCATATCCTCGTATAATGTTGAATATATTTTTCTAATTTTACTATCTCCCAATTTTTATTATTAGTTTTAATATCACCAAACATTGTAGTAAATAAAGATTTACTTAATTCTTCTAAATAATTTAATTGTTTTCTTCTCAAATCTAAAAAAATCAGCTATACTATCAAGATTACTAGCAATTTCTTTTTGTATGGCTAAATTAGGCAAAAATATCTCTTTTTGAGAAATTAGAGCTTTATTTAAAGTTAAACCTTTTACAGCTTTATTAATTCCTTCATTCCATCTTACACCTTTTAAAGAATAGTATAAAAATTTTTCATCTATAAAATTATTTGTTTTTGGAATAAATGCCATAATAGCTTCATTGGAATAAATATCTTCATTTACTATTTTAACTTTACCGATAGATAATTTAAAACTCATTATTACTGTATTTTTAGGAATTATTTTTATACCACTTTTTACAGCCAGTTCAGTTATTTTTCTTTTGTAGAAGATATATATTTTTCTGAAAAATTCATATCAGAAATAGAAATCAGTGATATTCTCCCTTATCCCAATATAATTTATTCTCTCTAAGTGGAGTTTTTCCCATTTGTAAGTCAAATACATCTCCTAATTTAACTTTCTTCCATTCATTTTTATTAAATATCTTCATCTAGCATCACTTTTAATTCTTTCAACTTTTCATCAATAGATTTTGAAAGTTCTTCTAATTTTTCTAAAAATTACCTTGAGGTTCTTCATATTCAACTTTTTCATAAAAAATTTCTTTATATTTATTAATTGATAAATCGTAGTCATTATCAACTATTTCTTGTTTAGGAACAAAGAAAGATTTATCAGTTCTTTTTCTATCTCTTTTCATTTTCTAAATTAGAAAAAATCTTTCTATGATATCTGGTATATCATTTTCTTCAACAGGATTTCTTTTTATCATCAAGAGAATATCCATCAGCTGTCATATCATAGAACCAAACATTATCAGTTCCACCTTTTTCCAGTCTTTGTGAAAAATTAAAATACCTGTCGATACTCCGGCATAAGGTTTAAATACTCCACTTGGCATAGAAATAACAGCTTCTAATTGGTTGTTTTCAATCAATTCTTTTCTTAAATTTTTATGTGCATTTGAAGCTCCAAATAGTACTCCATCAGGAACGATAACAGCACCCCTACCACCAATTTTTAAAAAGTCTTAAGAATAGAGCAATAAATAATAATTCAGTCTTTTTTTAGTCTTTACAATTCTTGTTAAAGTATTAGAAAGTAAAAGGCTTCATCAACACTCCCTTTGAATGGTGGATTAGCAAGGATTAGAGTATAATCACTTTCTTCACTATAATCTGTTGAAAAGAGAATCTATTCTTTTTCAATTTAGGTGTTTTTCATATCATGAAGTAATAGGTTCATTGCAGAAATTCCTAACATTGTTGCATCAGTATCATTTCCATGTATCATAGCTGTTGAGAAAATATTTATAAATTTCTGGTGAAGTTGCTAAGATATCTTTAAAGTTTTTCTTTATATATTCTATTGAACTTACTAAGAAACCAGATGTTCCACAAGCAGGGTCAATTATCTTATCTTCAACAGTAGGTTTCATAAGTTCAACCATCATATTTATAATATGTTTAGGTGTTCTAAATTGTCCATTTTTACCAGAAGTTGATAATTTAGAAAGTAAATATTCGTATAAATCACCTTTAGTATCTTTTATCTTCAACCATTTGAGGATTATTAAAAATTTCTTCAATAGTATCCATTGTATTTTGTAAAAACAGCTGGTGTAGGAACTTTAAAAATAGCATTTTCCATATATTGAGAAAATACACTGTCTTTATCCTCATCTAAATTTTTTTATAAACTCAAAAGCTTCATTTCTAACTTTATCATATAATTGTTTAGGATCACCTAATTGGATAAGATTACTCCATCTAATATCTTGATGATTTTCATCAAAAATAAATTTTTTTCATCAAAATTTCCAAATATACTACCAAGTTTTTTTGTTCTTTTCTTTCTTTTGTTCTTCTTGATCTAATCTTTTCATAAAAAATAAGATAAGTAAGTTGTTCAATTACATCAACAGGATTTGTTAACCCTCCAGTCCAGAAGTATTCCCACATCTTATCAACTTTATTTTTAATTTCACCTGTAATCATTTATCCCTCCCTATTATTTTTTTAACTATTTAACAAATTAAAATTTACTAGACGATTTTTCTTTTTATATTTGAAAATAAAAAGAAAAAAATCTAATTATTAATTATAGTAAACTAAAAATTTATCTATTAAATTACATTTTAACATAAATAAAAATAATATTAAGAGGGAAAAAATCAAATTTTATAAAAACTTCCACTTGTTAATGGAAGTTTTTCTTCTTAGTTATAAATTTCCTTCAACTACTATAATAGTTGTATATTTTAATTTTCTTCTATTTTAACATATTTTTTTAAACCTTTTTTTCCAAATAATACTATGAAAAAATATAACACTAATTACCACAGCTATACTACCTGATATAGAAACATCTAGAAAAAACTGCTAAATGATAACCTATAATTGATGAAATAGCTCCAATTAAAGAACTATATACTAGCATAGTCTTTAGATTTTTAGAAATCATATAGAGCAGTAGTAGCAGGTCCAACCATAAAAGAAATCATAAGAGTTGCACCTACAATGTCAAACGAAACCACAGAGGTAACTGAAACTAAAGTCATCAATAGATAGTGAAAAACTTCAGGTAGCAAACCTAGTGTTAAAAGCTAGAGCCTTATCAAAAATTGAGATTTTTAATTTCTTTAAAAAAATATAGTTATAAATAGTAAATTAACAACTAAAGATTGCAAAGCCCATTAATAAGACCAGTAGCAATTTTAAAAACCAAAAATTTCTGTTGTATGAAAAAGGTGCAAAAGCTATTTCACCAAGCAAAACAGCATCAATATCCAAATGTATATTTGCTGTGTACTTAGAGATAAGAATAACAGCAATACTAAACAGAATAGACAAAACTATTCCTATTGCAGCATCTTCTTTTACTAATTTACTATCGCTTAATACTTCAACGAAATAAACAGTCAGAAGTCCTGTTAAAGTTGCTCCTACAATAAGTAAAGGAGAATCTAATTTATGAGTGATAAAAAAATGAAAGCACAATCCCAAGCAAAAACTGTATGGCTTATTGCATCTGTTAACATACTCATAGATCTTAAAACTAAAAAAATACTCCTAACAGTGAACAAGCTACTGAAATTAAAATAGCAATTAATTGTATTGTTAATCCTGCACTCATATATTATCACCTTTATTTTCTTGTAATCTTAATTTTCTATTTCTTGTATAAATTCTATAATTTCTTGCAATAATACCTTTTTAGAAAATAGAAAACTTATTAAGACAAAAGATTCCTGATACCAATATTATTAGAAAGTCCAGTTGGTAAAGAAGCATCAAGTGTAGAAATAATACTTCCCATAGCTCCTGAAATACCACCAATTATTGCAGCTAATACAGTAACAATAGATAATTTCTTAGACCATTGTCTAGCGGCAACAGAAGGTAGAACAAGCATTGCAGTCATTAAAATTACTCCTGCTATTTGTATTCAATGATAACATTTACTACTATCATAGTAGAAACTAAAAAAATTTATTTTATTACTTTTGTATTCCAAGTGTTTTAGCATAATCAGCTTGGAATATACTTATTTTATTTCTTTCCAAAAAGAATAACTAAAAGATATCAACACTAAACCTACAATAATTATAGATAAATATCTTTTTGCTATTAAAGTTGAAGCCTGTCCAAATATGAATCTATTTAAACCTGCTTTTTTTAGCTCCAGGAACTTTCTTTAAATACGTAAGTAAAACTAGACCAAGCCCAAAAGAAAGTTGATAGCAACAATGCAATGGCACTATCCAATTTTACTTTTGAATTTCTTTCTATATAATGAATTAAAAATATACATAGGAAACCTATCACTAATGCTCCAGTTAAAAAGTATATATAATTCTTTTTTTCCACTTATTAAAAAGGCTAGACATATCCCAGCAAGTGCTGAATGAGATATACCATCGCCCAATAAACTTTCTTTTTAAAACTGCAAAAGTCCCAATGATTGCACTAACCATCCCTAGAAGTGTACAACCAAGAGTTACAACTTTAAAAGTATAACTACTCAAAAAGTTTTAATATTTCATTCATATTCTCCTCAAATCTTTCTATATGTCACATCAATATTTTTCTTGTGTAAAAAAACTTCACTTACCTTTTCCACTAACAATAACAGCTTTATTAATAAGTGCAACAGACTCAAAAATAAGTTGGTACAGTTTGTAAATCATGGTGTACAACTATTATAGTTTTACCTTCAGCTTTTAATTGTTTTAATATTTCACTATCGATTTTTCAGTTGTTGAATCAACCCCTGAAAAAGGTTCATCCATTAAATAGATATCAGCTTCTTGTACTAAAAGCTCTAGCTATAAAAAGCTCTTTGTTGTTGTCCACCTGAAAGCTCAGATATTTGTCTGTCTTTAAACTCCAACATCCCTACTTGTTCTATTGCCTTTAAGACTTTTTGTTTTTCCCCTTTACTAACTCTTTTAAAAAGTCCTACTCTTCCATAACAACCCATTTCTACAACGTCAAATAGTGTTGTTGGGAAAATCCCAATCAACACTATTTCTTTGAGGAACATAGGCTAAAGTTTTAGCATTTATTTTTATTTCACCTGTTATTTGTTTTAAAAAAATTTTAATATAGTTTTTATAAGGGTTGATTTACCTGCACCATTTTGGTCCAACAAGTGCCATCAAACTTCCTACTTCTATATTTAAATTAAGATCTTCTAGTGCTATATTTTCTCCATAAGCAACTGTCAGATTTTTAATTTCAATTGCATTCATTCGTTTCACCTATTTCTAATTTCTATTTTAAAGCATTTGCAATAGTATCAGCATTTGCTTTAATTGTTTTAATATATGTCTCAGTATTATTTTCTTTATCTCCCATAGAATCTGAATAAAGTTCTCCACCTATTTCAACATTTCCACCTTTTAGCTTTTAACAGCTTCTTGTAAAGCTTCTATACTTTTATGATTAACAGATGATTCAACAAAAATAGCTTTGATTTTATGTTCAACAATAAAAGTTGCTAGGTCTTCAATTTGTTTTGTACCTATTTCAGAGTCTGTTGAAACTCCTTGTATAGCTTTTTACTTGCAGTCCAAATTGTTCAGCAAAAGTAAGCAAAGGCATCATGTGCTGTAATTAAATATCTAGATTCTTCTGGAATTTCATTTATTTTAGCTTGTATATATTCAGTAGCTTCATCTAAAGATTTTAAATAAAGCTTGTAAATTACTTTCAAAAATATTCTTTATTTTCAGGAGAAATTTCAGCTAATTTATCTTTTACAGACTTAGCTTATATAGCCCAAAATTTCAGTATTAAACCATACATGAGGGTCATAAGTATTTCTCATTTTCTTTGTGTAAAAGATTTTTATCTAATTGTTCTCCTAAATTTAAAAATATATTTTGTTAGAAAGATTATCAAAAATCTCTGTCATTTTTTTCCTTCAAGATGTAGTCCACCATAGACAACTAAATCTGCATTTTGTAATTTATCAACATCACCAGCAGTTGCTACATATAAATGAGGATCTTCACCTTCTTTCATAAGGGCCTGTTACTTCAACTTTATCTCCACCAATTTCTTCAATTAGGTTAGTATAGTAATTTAAAGTTGTAGTTACTTTTTATTTTTCCACTTTCTTTTTCTCTCCACAAGCAATAACTAATAAAGAAATCATCATAATTGTTAATAATTTAAAAATTCTTTTTCATATTTATCCTCCATCAAAATTAATTATTTTTCTATAAATATGATATAACTTTATCTAACAATTGTCAATATAAATATTTTTATTTACAAAAATTTTACTATTTAAAAAGTAACTAAAAAGATCTTTTTCTTTCAGATGAGGACTTATACCTAAGTCTATTCTATACTTGCTTACAGTTCTTCTGGCAATTTTTATACCATCATTTTCTAAAAGTTTTACTATATCTTGGTCAGAATATGGTTTTTCCTATCTTCATTTTCAATATATTCAGCAATTTTTTTCCTGACATAAAAGATAGTTGAACTTAAATTAAATAATTTTCTTAAAGAAATTATTCCAAAAATCACTTTTTATATTTTTTTCTTTTATTGCTCTTGATATAGTAGATGAACTTAAATCTAATTCAGAAGCGAGCTCAGAAATCTTTAAAACATTCATTTTTCCTTCAGTGATAAAAATCTTTTTGTTTTCTAAGAACAATTTTTATAATTTCTTCAAGGGTATGAAAACGTTTTTCTATACAATGTATAATTTCATTTAATCTTTTATATTCTTTATCATTAATATTATTTTTATATTTATTTGAGGTATAAGATCTTGATTTATTTCATATGTAATTTCATTGTTTATTTGTTTTACAAAATATCAGGAATAATTTTCCTAATTTTTTTCCAATATTATAACCACGGCTAGGTATAGGGGTTTAACGACTTAATAATATCTATATACTCAGTCAAAGTAGTTTCATCAATATTTAATTTATCTTTAATTAGATTATATTTTTATCAGCTAAAGGATAAAGAAAATTATCTATAAGCAAATTTAATTTTTATCTATAATATTTTTCTTTTCTAATTGAATTTTTTTAAACATTCTTCTAAAGAATATGCTCCAACTCCATAAGGGTTCTAAATTATGAATTATATTAAAAGGCTTCTTCTAATTCTTTATCACTTGTAGATAAAAATATCTTTAATTTCAACTTTTGATATTTCTAAATAGCCTTTAGCATTTAAATTGTTAATTATAAAAATACAAATATCTTTTATTTTTAGTTATATTAAAATATGATAACTGTCCTTCTAAAATTTGAAAAAAATTTTCTTCCTCATTTGGGAAAGAAAATTCTAATCTATCATCATCATTATAAGTTTCTTGTTTTGAATAGTTTACTCAACTCCAAATTTATTTGAAAACTCATTTTTATAAAGTTGTTTAAATTTAACATTGACATTTCTAAAATGTTTAGTGACATTTTCATTGATTGAGATAATTTTAAAAGATTGATTTAATTTTTGTTCTAATATCATGTAACCCACCTCCGTATAATTTTATGATATATTAGAGAGAAAAATGTCAATACTCTACATTTGACAAATAAAAAGAAATATAAAAATATAAAAAAAGGTTATTTTTAAAGGAGGCTTATATGTGGTTTATTTTTGCAATTTTGTCAGCAATATTTGCTGCACTAACTTCAATTTTAGCTAAAATAGGTATTGAAGGAGTCAACTCTAATCTAGCAACAGCAGTGAGAACGATTGTTGTTGTACTTTATGGCATGGCTTATGGTTTTTGTAACTGGAAGTCAAAATGGATTTATGGATATAAGTAAAAAGTTGGATATTTTTAATTTTATCTGGACTGGCTACAGGAGCTTCTTTGGCTTTGTTACTATAAAAGCTTTTTACAAATAGGAGAAGCTTCAAAAAGTTGTACCTATAGATAAACTAAGTATAGTAATAACTGTTGCTTTTAGCTTTTCTATTTCTAGGAGAACAAATAACACTAAAAACTTTAATTGGTTGTAGTCTAATTGTTGCAGGAACTTTTGTTATGATTCTATAAGAAAAATACTAAGCTAATCAAAGTAAAAATTGTTGAATTAATTAGTTTATTATGTTAGAATAGTAACAATGTTTACCAAATCAAACTAATATAAATAGGAGTGATAAATTAATTATGAAAAAAGTTATGATATGACAAAGGGAAAGATTTGGACTACAATTTTTATCTTTTTCTTTACCACTTTTTAGGAGCTAGTTTAATTCAGCAATTATATAATACAGCAGATATGATTTTTGTTGGGAATTTTGTTGGAAAGGAAGCTACTGGTGCAGTTGGAGCAAGTAGTTTGTTATTTACTTGTATTATAGGCTTATTCACAGGTGTTTCAATCGGAGTTGGAGTTGCAGTTGCTCAAAAAATAGGTTCAAAAGATTATGACATGGCATCTAAAGTTTCACATACTGCCATAACATTTGGAATTTTTGGAGGAATAATTTTAACTATCTTAGGATATTTCTCTGCTGAATTTCTTTTGACGATAATGAAAACTCCAAAGGAAATAATGACTGACTCTGTTATTTACTTTAAAAGTATATTTTTAAGCATGCTACCAATGATTTTATATAATATAGAGCAGGAATTATTCGTTCTACAGGAAACTCAAAAAACACCTTTCTATATTTTTAATTATAGGTGGAATAACTAATGTACTAGCAAATTACTTTTTATAGTAATATTGAAAAAAAGGTGTTTTAGGAGTAGCTATTGCAACAACTTTATCACAAACTTTAACAGCTTTAATAGTTTTAACTTACTTATTTAAAAAAATAAAACAATAATAAATTTCAAAACTTCAGAATTAAAAAAATAGATTTTTTTCTTTATTAAGACAAATTCTATATTTTGGCTTACCTGCTGGGATACAGTCTATGCTAATAACTTTTTCAAATATAATAGTTCAATATTATATCAATGGTTATGGTGGAGATGCTGTTGCAGCTTATGCAACATATTTTAAATTAGAAAACTTTATTTGGATGCCAATAGTAGCCATAGGTCAAGCAAGTATGACTTTTTCAGGTCAAAATGTTGGAGCGAAATAATTATCAAAGAGTTAAGAAGGAGCGTTTATTTCTATACTTTTATCAGGAGGTTTAAGTATTCTTCTAGCTACAATAATTTTAACTTTCTCTCATACTTTTTATGAGAATTTTTATTAAAAAAATGAAGATATTATTTATCTAGGAAGTCAAATAGCATTTACAACTTTCCCTTTCTATTGGCTTTTACTCAATATTAGAAGTTTTAGGAAGTTCTTTGAGAGGAATGGGATATTCTATAGTTTCTATGTATGTGACAACTATTTGTCTATGTGCAGTTAGAATCTCATTGCTTTATTTAATTTCAAAATTTAACTTTGATTTTAGATCAGTTGCCTATGTTTATCCAATGACTTGGTTCATAACAGCTAGCATATTTATTATTGCTTTTTAAAAAAATTATAAATAAGAAAATAAAAAGCAATTAATCTTTTAAAAATTATGAAATAAAAAGATTAAGGGAGTAGTTCGCTCTTTTTCTTTGAGCCTACTCCCTTTTTTATTAATTAGTGTCAATTATATTCTTATTACTTTTCCGCCTAATTCATAAGTAGATTTTCCTTCTTTTTACTGCAAAGTTTCATTAACTAAAACATAATCTATTCCATCAGGAAATTGAGTAGGTTCAATAAATGTTCCTTTTGTCTATAATTTTACTTTCATCAAAGATTACTATATCTGCAAAATAATCTTCTTTTAATAATCCTCTATTTTCTATTTTGAAAGTTACTGCAGGTTTTATGAGTCATTTTTATATATAGCTTCTTCTAAAGACATTGTTTGCATTTCACGAACAAATCTTCCTAAAACTCTTGGAAAAGAGCCATATACTCTTGGATGAGGTTTTCCACCCTAATAATCCATCTGTACAAATATTACTTTCTGGTCTTCTCATAAAAGTAACTATATGTTCATCTTTTTCCATAATACATACATACCTACTGCATTTTCTTCTTCCATTAACAAATCAAATACAGCATCAAACTTTTCTTTACCTCTCATCTCTGCAATTTCAGTTAAATTTTACCTATACAATCTTGATTTTTATTTGTTTTTACAGATGTTACATAAATACCATCAAAACCTGCAAAATCTATAAAGTTATCCCAACCTGGAATACCTTTTTATGATGTCTCTTTTCATCTTTTCACGTAAAGATTTATCCTTTAATCTTTCTATTAATTTATCAGTTCCACCAGCATGTGCCCAAGGAGGTAAAATACACCTAACATTGTACTTCCTGCTACATAAGGATATTGATCATAAGAAACATTAATTCCTTCTTCTTTACATTTATCCAATAGTGCTATTACTGGTTCTATTAACTTCCAATTTTTTTGTCCACAAATTTTAAAAATGTGAAAAATGAATTTTTACTCCACTTTCTTTTGCTATTCTAATAACTTCTTGCATAGACTCTAACATAGTATCTGCTTCATCTTTGATGGATAACTAGAGGTCTTCCATATTCAGCAGCAACTTTACAAATTTCTATTAATTCTTCTGTTTCTGCATAAGCACAAGGAATATAAATAGACCTGTTGAAAGTCCTGCTACTCCTGCTTCCATTTCTCTTCTAGTTATTTCTTTCATTTTTTCTAGTTCTTCTTTTGTTGCTACTCTTGCTTCCAAGCCCATAGCTTCCATTCTTATATTTCCATGAGGTACTAAATATAATTCATTTGGTCTAGAACCAGTTTTTGAAATTAAATTAAGATAGCCATCTGTATTTTTCCAATCCCATTTTAATTCATCGCTATCTCCATCTAATCCTGCCAAATTTTTCTCCAAGAGCTAACATATTCTTCAGGAAGTGGTGCCATAGAAATCCCATCTTGTCCTAAAATTTCTGTTGTAATTCCTTGTCTAATTTTAGGTTCTACAAATGGTTCTATTAAAACTTTTAAATCAGAATGACTATGTATCAATAAAAACCAGGTGAAACAATTTTTCCAGAAGCATCTATTACTTTATCTGCTGTAAGATCTAACTTACCTATTTTATTTTTCATTTTCTATTAAAATATCAGCTAAATATCTTTTACTACCACTTCCATCAATTAAAGTTCCATTTTTATTAAGATTGTAGACATAAAAATTACCTCTTATATATTTTTCAAATTCTATTTCAGGAGCTGCTTCAACTCCCATTTTTCTTTCAATATAAGAACCTACAAATATTACTATGAAAGCCACGATTCCTCCTGGAACCATTGCATTTAATCCCAAAAGGAGTTTTTAGAATATAAATCCATATTGCTGCTACTATTGTTCCTGCAATAATAGATAAAAATCCTGCTCTTTTAGTAACATTTTTATAAAATATTCCACAGATAAAAGCTGCAAATGGATCTGCACTTCTTAGTGCAAAAGCACCCATCATAACACTAATTACATTACTTGCTTCAAGTGCAATGAATAAACCTGCTACTCCTACTACAAGCATTGCTATCTTAGAAATCCATATTTCTTTTTATCATCTTTAATTCCCTTTATTTATATATGGTGTAAAAATATCATTTGTAAAACATAGTTGCTGTTCCAATCATATTTCCAGAAGCTACTCATTGTAGCTGCAACTATTGCTGCTAAAACAATTCCTGCTACAATTGGTGGAGCAAATGTTATAGTTGCTTGAGCTAAGGCATTTTTGAGCCCTTCTAATATATATCCATCTATACAAACATAAGCTAAAAAGACCTATAATTGCTGGAACTATTGCATAGACTGCTGATACAAGTCCTGCAAGTACAGAACCTATTTTAGCTGATTTTCCATCTTTAGCAGAACAATATGTTTGAACTATTTCTTGACCAGTTGGGAAAGTCATAAAATACATTGCTATATAACCTAAAATAGTTGTTGCTCCTATTTTTGTCATACTCAAAAAATTCATATCATTTCCATCAACATCATGCATATTTTTAGCTTTTTCAAATAAAAGCTTGAAAACCACCAACAGCCTCATTATTTACCATAATAAACATTGCTATTGCCATTCCAATAGTAATAAATAAAACATGCATTAAATTTGCAGCAGTAACTGACTTAAATCCACCAAACATAGTGTAAATAATAACTACTATTGTGCTCACTATTGCAGCTGTTTTAAAAATTAAAACCAGTAACAACATTTATAATAGATGCTGTTGCAATTATTTGAGCACCTGTTGCCATAAATAAAGCTAATATTGAAGTAAATGCTGTAAAAATATGTGAAGCTTTTTCCATATCTTTTACTTATAATTTCTGGAACTGTATTAGCTTGTGCTCTTCTAAAATATGGTGCTATAAATGACACAAGAATAAATCCAATTCCTCCAGCTATAACATACCATGAAGCTGATAAACCATATTTAAAAACATTTGTTGCAATTCCTGTTGTACTAGCTCCTCCTGTATTAGCAGCAAATAAAGTTCCTGCAAGTACAACTGGTTCCCAAAGATTTTCCAGCCATTAGAAGTCATCATTACTTTGTTTCTTTTCTTCTTTTTTTCTAGAAGCAATAAGTCCAATAAGAACAGTTGCTCCCATATATAATAAAATTATTATTAGAGCTATAATTTGTGTTCTATTCATAAAGTTTCCTCCTCATTTCCATTAAATTAAAAGTAAAATTTCCTACTTTTTATAGATATTTATTTTCCTAAATATGCATCTAATATTGCATAATATCCCTCTGTCACTTTTTTTCTATTTGTTCAACTTCTACATACTCATCTATAACATATGCTAAATTTTCTTTTGATGATCATAACCTATTGTATGAATTTTAGCTTCACCTGCATAATGTGAACCATTTGTACAGAAATTATAATAAGTTATTATAGGATTTTGCCCTATTGCTTTTAAACCTGAATATGCTTTTTGAATATATTCTTCTTTTTCATCATAAAAGCCAACCTGGGAAAAAAATCTTTCTCCTTTTATTTCTTCACCAGTCCAACATTTTTTTCTTTACCAATAGCATAAGAAACTTTTGCTTCAAATTCTAAATCTTCTTTTTAATTCATTAATGCAATCTTGAATTGGCTTTAATACTCCTTCCCATAGTTTCTCCAACTAAAAGTCTTCTATCATAAGTAGCTCTACAATAATCAGGAACTACTGAAGCACCAGGATAAGGCAAAGATTTTATATCAGTTAATTCTAAAATTCCATATCCTAATTTATCTTGATATGTCATAGGTAAAGTCTTTATTTTTCTATTAACTTCATCATTTTATAAACTGCATTTATTCCTTTTTCTGGATTTGCAGAATGGGCTGGTTTACCAAAAGTTTCAACTACAATTTCTGCTCTTCCTCTTTGACCTATTTTTAAATTTAATTCAGAGGCTTCACCTATAATAACAATATCAGGTTTAACATATTTACTAACTTCTCTGGCAGCAACTCCTTCAAAACATTCTTCATGAACAATTCCAGCAACATATATTTCTCCTGAAAAATCTTTTTGTATCTTCTGCAAAATATGCTCTACTAAAACCATTGAAATTAAAAGCTCCTTCATATCTGAAGTTCCTCTTCCATAAATTTTTCCATCTTTTACTTCTCCACCAAAAGCATTTTCTTTCCATTTTTCTTCTTGTACAGGGACTGTATCCATATGTCCATCCATTAAAACTTTTAAACCATTTTTCTTTTCCCTTGATACAACCAATGATGTTTCCATAATGATCTATATGAACTGTATCATATCCAATGTCTTTAAATAACTTTTTCTAAATATTCAACTACACCTTTTTCTTCTCCTGAATAACTTTTAGCTTGTATTGCTTTTTGTAAGGCTGCTACTACTTTTTCTTTTCTTTCTTTTGTTAACATAATTTTTCCTCCTTAATTATTTTCATAATGTCCATTCCAAACTATATTTCTATAACCATCTACATCTGTATCACCTTCAGTACTAATACATAAAATACAAGAATCATTATTTATATTTAATTTTTCCATAAATCTCTATAATTATTTTGATTTTCATAAAGACTTACAAAAAGCTCCTATTCCAACTGCTCCTGATTCCCCAGAAATAATTCTTTTATCTTCACCAAGTGGAGATGATAACACTCTCATTCCTTTTGCTGAAATACTATCATCACAAGATAGAGCAAAAATTAGAATAATCTCTTAAAATTTCCCAACTAATAGTATTTGGTTCTCCACAAGCAAGTCCTGCCATAATGGTTTTTAAATCTCCTGATACATTATGTGGGTTTCCATCATCTGCTTTTAAAATGATTTATATACAATTTGCTCCATGAGGTTCGCAAATAATTGTAATTGGTTTTTCTTTCCCATATATTTCAGCAAGCAATGCTTGCATTGCTCCTGCAAATGAGCCAACTCCTGCTTGTAAAAATACATGTGTTGGTTTTTCCTTAACTTTTCTAACTCTTCTATAATCTCACTCATAATAGTAGAATATCCTTGCATTATCCAAAGGGGAATTTTTTTCATATCCTTTCCAAGCAGTATCTTGAACCATTATCCAATTATTTTCCTTTGCCTTTTCATTTGCTAATCTTACAGCATCATCATAATTGAAATCTGTTATACTTGCATCAGCACCTTCATCTTGAATTGCTTTTAATCTCATTTGTGATGAACCTTTTGGCATATAAACTACTGATTTTTGTTGAAGATGTTTTGCCATCCAAGCAACACCACGTCCATGGTTTCCATCAGTTGCTGTAATAAAAGTTAAATCACCTAATTTTTTTCTTTATTTCTTTTTGAAGTTAATACAAAAAATGGAAGTTTTGAAATATCTTCATTTAAAAATCTCACTTAAGCATTTCCTATTGAATAAGAGCCACCTAAAACTTTAAAAGCATTTAATCCAAAACGTTTAGATTCATCCTTCACCCAAATTTTTTTAACACCACAATATTTTTGCAAGTTCCTTTAAATCTATCAAAGGAGTTTTTGATAGTTTGGCAAAGTTTGATGAAATTGTAAAACACTTTTTATTGATTTTTTTATCAAAACCCAATATCTCTTTCTCTGAATTAGTAATTTTTTTATTTTCTACCCATTCTATAGTTCTCATAAAATATCTCCTCCTTAAATTTTTAAAATAATTCTATAATTGATAATGTAAAAGAATCATTAAAATTCATTAAAAATTTATATAAAATATATAAGCAAAATTTATGCCAATATTAGAAATCTAAGGAAATCAATATAAAATTTAAAAAAATGCTTTTTTTATTATTATTAAAATGATAATTTATTATCAAATAGATAATTTTATTTATCTTCATATATATTATATTATTATGGGCTTTTTCAAATAAAATATTATCAAAATGATAATATATGTTATAATAAATAAATAAAGAAGGTGGTGAAATTTTATGAATTTTTAAATTTTATTTTAAGTGATGTGAAAAATATTCTGAAGTGGTTTCAAAAGTTGTAAATATAGATGTAGAGGTTATGGACTCTTCATTTGTTAGAATAGCAGGAACAGGAAAGTTTAGAAGAAAAAGTTGGACTTAGTATGAGGAAAGAGTCACATATATATCATCAAGTTTTAAAATATAAAAAGACCATTATAATTTTAAATCCAAGAAAAAGATCCTCATTGTTCTAATTGTCCAAATAAATCTTTTATGTAAAGAGGAATTAGAAATTTCAACACCTATTATATATCAAGATGAAGTTATTGGAGTCATAGGACTTATTTGTTTTGAAAAATAAGAAATATGATTTTTTTATAAAAAAGAGTTATATATTCAATTTTTAGAACAAATTGCAGAATTTATTTCTTATAAAGTTTATGTTTATTTTTAGTAGTTTACAATTAAAAAGAGATAATGAAATTTTAAACAGCATAATTGATAGAGTTCAAGATATTATTATATTAACAAACAGAAAAAATCAAATTGAACTAATAAATAAAAAGGACTTAATGTGTTAGGAAAAATTGATAAGAATGAAAAATAGTTTTTAAAAAACTCTTCGAGTTTCTTAAATCAAAAAGAATTTAATTTTTGTACTCAGAAAAAGAAATTTCTGCCATAGGAGATATTTTCAATTTTTTTCTTTAGAAAAATGAAGAATTAAATAAAACGCTTTTTGTATTTAAAGAAATTTCTGAGTTTAAAAAAATACGTGTTAAGTTTTTCATGAAAAATTCTTCTATTATCTTGTTAGAGTCACCCCAAATGCAAGATATTTATTCACGAATATCAAAGGTATCAAAAAAATGATACTTCTGTTATAATTACTGGAGAAAGTGGAACAGGTAAAGAAATTATAGCCAGACATATACATAATTTAAGTACTTACTCAAAAAGCCTTTCATAATAGTAAATTGTGGTGCTATTCCTGAGTCGTTGATTGAAAGTGAGCTTTTTGGTTATACGAAAGGTGCTTTTACTGGAGCAGACCCCAAAGGAAAAATAGGTTTTTGAAAAAGCAAATAATGGGACTATTTTTTTCTAGATGAAATAGGAGAACTTCCTTTGCAAATACAAGTAAAGTTATTAAGAGTTTTACAAGATAAAAACTATTACTCCAATAGGATCACGTACAGAAAAACAAATTAATGTTAGGATTATTGCAGCAACCAATAAAAAAATTAGAAGAAGAAATAGAGAAAAAATTTTTAGGGAAGATTTATTTTATCGTTTAAACGTTTTTCCTATTAATATACCTCCACTAAGAGAAAGGAAAAAGATATTAAAATTCTTATAGATTTCTTTGTAAAAAAATATTATATTTCATTTCAAAAAGAGCGAAAAGATATTTCAGAAAATGTATATAAACTTTTAATGGACTATTCATGGCCAGGAAATATTAGAGAGTTAAGAAATACAATTGAATATTGTATGAATATGATAGAAGAAAATGAAACAAGGATTGAGCCAAAACATTTACCACCAAAAATTTTTAAAAAAATAAAGAGGATTTAGATGATAAAAAGACTTTAAAGGAGTTTGAAAAAGAAAATATTATAAATTTAATTAAAATTTATGGAGATAATTTGAAAGCTAAAAAAATTATTGCAAAATCTCTTGAATTGAATAGCAACTCTATATCGAAAAATTAAAAATATAATCTTTAATTTATCTTCTTTGAATATATCGTGCACTTTATAAAGATTAATAATTTATAAAAATAAAAAAAGCAATTAATCTCAAATATAATGTGTACATTTTTCATAAAATATTATATAATAAAATAATGTAAAGAAAGAAATTTTTATAATGGAGGAATGCAAATGAGAATTTTCAGAAAAGGCATTGAACATGAAATATTCGGCAGTTAGAAAATTAGTTCCTTTTAGCTTCTGAGGCTGAGAGTAAAGGAGTTAAAGTTTATAGATTGAATATAGGTCAACCCTAACATAGAGACACCTGAATTATTCTTTGAAGGTTTAAGAAATATCCCAGATCATGTTATAAGATATGCTGATTCTAGAGGAATAAAAGAACTATTAGATCAAGTAATAGAAGTTTATTCAAGAGATGGTCATATTCTTAAAAAGAAGATATAATTGTAACACAAGGTGGAAGTGAAGCTTTAACAATGGCAATGCTAGCTATTTGTAATCCTGATGATGAAGTTTTAGTTCCAGAACCTTTTTATTCAAATTATAAAAGCTTTATAGATATAGCGGGAGCTAAAAATTGTTCCTATAGCAACAGATATAACAAATGATTTTCGCATTACCTAAAAAAGAAGAAATTCAAAAAGTTAATAAGTCCTAGAACAAAGGCTATTTTTGTATTCAAATCCTTGTAATCCAACAGGAAAGGTTTACACAAAAGAAGAAGTTGAATTAATGGCAGATTTAGCAGTAGAAAATGACTTATTTATTGTTGCTGATGAACCATACAGAGAATTTATCTATGATGATAATGATAAGCATTATTCATTATTAGATATAGAAAAAAGCTAGAGAAAATACTATAATAATAGACAGTGTTTCTAAACATTATAGTGCTTGTGGAGCAAGAGTGGGATTCTTGATTTCTAGAAATGAAGAATTCATGAAGTATATTATGAAGTTTTTGTCAAGCAAGACTTGCAGCACCAACTGTTGAACAATATGCAGTGGCTAATTTAATGAAGGCTCCAAAAGAGTATTTTAAAGAAATAAAAGAAATCTATAATAGAAGAAGAGATATTATAGTAAATTCTTTAAATAAAAATAGAAGGAGTAACTTGTTCAGCACCTAAGGGAGCAATATATGCTTTTGCAAAAATTACCAGTTGACAGCTCAGAAGAATTTTTGTAAATGGTTATTGACAGATTTCAGATATGATAATTCAACAGTTATGTTAGCACCTGGAGAAGGTTTCTATGAAACAGAAGGTTTAGGTAAACAAGAAGTTAGATTCTCTTTCTGTGTTGGTGAAGAGGATAGAAAAAAAGCTATGAAAGTGCTTGAAGAAGCATTAAAAGTATATAAAAAAATAAAATAAGAATTAAGGAGAAATAAAAATGAAAAAATATTAGCAATGTTAGTACTATTATCAATAACTTCTAATGCAACAGAAGTTTTTCGAGTATTATGTTATGGAAAAGGTTATACCACTTTTAACAAATGCAGAAAGTTATACACTAAATGGAGAAGAAGTAAAGGCTGTAAAAGTAGATAGAAAAGTATTGAAAGCTTTTAGGAACTACAGATGATCCTTTCTACTACACTAATTCTAATCAAGAAAAAGAAAAATGGTTAGAGTTGGAGATTATATGGTAACTCCTATAACTTTTTTTCTTCTATTGATTCAGCAAGTTCAAAAAGAATTCAATAGTGACTTTATAAAAAATAATTTTTGGTGTATATGGATGAAAAATTTATTTGAAAAATTTTAAATCGAAGGAATTTAACACGAAAAACTTAAAATTGATGTTAAAAAGAGCATATGAAAAAATACAGAGGTGCTAACTCAAGTTTTTGGGTAACATCATTATCTTTCTATACAATTCTAGCTATAGTTCCAATATTAGCTATCTTAGTTAGTTTGGGAAGTTGGTTTTGGAGCTAAGGATTATATAATAAATCAAATCAAGGACATAGCTCCATTAAAAAGGAGAAACTTTAGAATTGTTGACTGATTTTTTTCTAATAATTTATTAATGGATGCAAGAAGTAATGTATTAGCAGGAGTTGGTTTTATATTTTTGGGTTCAACATTTATAAAAATGTTCTCATTAATTGAAGATGCTTTTAATGAAATTTGGCATATTAAGAAATCAAGAAGTTTGATAAGAAAAATAAGTGATTACATCTCATTTTTTTATTTTTTTACCTTTAGTATTTATAACTTTAAATGGGATTTCTTTTATTTTTTTAGCTAAAATAAAAGATATAGGGTTTCTTTATTATTTGATAAAGAATATTCTTCCTTTACTTAGTATGACAATATTTTTTTCACAGCAGTTTTTTTAGTTATGCCAAATACGACAGTAAAAGTATTTCCTGCACTTGTAGCTTCTATAATAGTTTCAGTTGCTTTTTAATGTTTCAGTATATCTTTATTTTATTACAATTTTTATTAATAGGTTACAGTACAGTATATGGAAGTTTTTCTGTAATATTCATATTTATTATTTGGATAAGAATATTTTGGTTTATAGTTATTTTAGGGAGTTCATATATGTTATCTAATTCAAAATGCAAATTTTGATATAAACATAGAAAATGATGGAATAAACATAAGTTTTAACTCAAAATTATATATAACTTTTTAAGGTTTTGGAAGAAATGGTTAAGAGATATCTTAAAATGAGCCTCAGTAAATATTGAGGAATTGAGAAAAATTACAACATCATCTCCTTTTTTTAATAGGGAATATACTAGATGAGCTTATAAGAGGAGGTTATATTGTCAGTAGTTTAGACTATTCTGAAAAAGGTTTTCTGTCTAACTAAAAATATTGATGAGATATATTTAAAAGAAATCTATGATTTTATTGCAAATACAGGTGAAGAAATCTTTATTTTACAAGACGGAAGAATTACTGATGATGTAGAAAAAAATTATAATAGATAAGGATTATAATAGAACATTAAAAAGTTTAGGAGGAGAAGGTGTGGAAAAAAATTTAAAATAGGAAGGCTTCTGTCTCTTAATTGTACTAAGTATCTCAGGATATCTTATTTATATTAAAAAGCTTTTTGTGTTAATTACTTTTTGGTTTTTATTAATCTATATTCTATTTTCTTATGCCGTTGTTAAAAAAACTGGAAAAAGGAATTGTTTTGATAAAAGAAGAAGTATAATGCTATTGATAATTCTTGCTTTTTAATAGTATATGGATTTCAATTGTTTAGAATTCAATTTTTATTGAAATCTAAATATGTGGGACTAATGAATAAACAGTTAATAAGTGTCAATAAAGAGGTTGGACAAAGAGGAGCTATCTATGACAGCAATGGAAAGAAACTTGCTTTTTAATAAAAAGACTATATACTGTTTCTATAAATCCATCTCTTTTAAAATGATGAAAAGATTCATGATGATATCTTAAAAAGATATAACAGCTATTAAAGAAAGTGGTATTATTCCACTGAGTGAAAATATAGAAGAAGAATTATTAGAAATGGCAAAAGAGAAATGTTAAATACAAGAGAATTGCCAGAAATATTGATGATGAACAGAAAAAGAAATAGTTGATCTAATTGCAAAATATAGAAAGAAAAAAGTAAAGGGTAGAGCGAAAATATAAATCTGTTTTAGTCTTTGAAAGATCTATTGATAGAAAATACTATAAATCAGAAGAATATGATAAATTGGTAGGAATGGTTAAAAGAAACTGAAGAAACTAATGATGAAAAAGATAGGAATTTCAGGTTTGGAAAAACAATATCAAAATTATCTTGTTGAAAGAAAAAGAGATATAACTAAACTCTATGGTCTAAATAAGAAAAATACTCTAGCACTTTCAAAAAGAAACTTTATTCTCAGATTTAAATGGTAAAAAAATATCTACTTGACAATAGATGCAGACTTAAATTTCATTTTAAATGATGAAATAAAAGGCTCAATTTGAAAAATGTTAATGCCTATGAAGCTTATGGACTTATTATGGATCCTAACAGTGGAAAAAAATTCTAGCTGTAGCTACTTTTTCAAAAGGATAAAGATTTACTTAGAAATAATATATTCCAAAGTCAATATGAACCAGGGTCAATATTCAAACCTTTAATAGTTGCAGCAGCAATGAATGAAGGTTTTATAACAGCAAAATACTCAATTTAATGTTGGTGATGGTCGTATAGTAAGATTTAAGAAGACAATTAGAGAAAGTAGTAGGTCAACAAGAGGAGTAATAACTACTAGAGAAGTTATTATGAAATCAAGTAACGTAGGTATGGTATTGATAAGTGATTATTTCACAAATGCTTTATTTGAACAATACTTAAAAAGATTTTCGGTCTTTATGATAAAAACAGGTGTGGATTTTCCAGATGAATTAAAAACCTTATACAAGTTCATACGAAAAACTGGGATGGTTTAAAGAAAAATACTATGTCATTTGGACAAGGAGTAGTAATAACACCTATTCAAATGATAACTGCTTTTTCAGCTGTTGTAAATGGTGGAACTCTATATAAACCATATATAGTTGAAAAAATAACAGATAGTGATGGAACTGTTGTGATGAGAAATACTCCTACTGCTGTTAGAAAAGTTATATCAGAAGATGTTTCTGAAAAAATGAGAAGTATTATGGAAGATACTGTTGAAAAAAAGGTACAGGAAAGAGAGCTCGTATTGAAGGATATGCTGTTGGTGGAAAAAAACAGGAACAGCACAGGTAAGTGGAGGAAAAACAGGATATATAAGAAATGAATATCTATCTTCATTTATAGGTTTCTTCCCAGCAGATAAACCAAAGTATGTTATTATGGCAATGTTTATGAGACCTCAATTAGATATACAAGCTAATGAATTTGGTGGGGTGGTTGCTGCACCAGTTGTTGGTAATGTCATTAGAAGAATTATAAAAGAAGAAGAAGGTTTTTGCAAAAGATATAGAAAAAAATCAATGTAAACAATGAAATGGGTGGAGCTCATAAATCTAGTCTAGAAGCAGTAAATTATGAAGATGTAATGCCTGATTTAGAAGGTATGAGTCCTCAAGAAGTTTTTATCTGTCTTTAAAGAAACAGATATAGATATAGAAGTTGTTGGAACAGGACTTAGAAGTTGAACAAAAAAACCAGCAGCTGGAGATAGCTTAAAGGATGTAAAAAAAGTAAAGATAATATTGAAATAAATGTTTGAGGTGAATATGCAATACTTTGATATTTATATAGATTCGACTAAGGAATATACACTTATTCAGATAAAAATGATGAGTTTGAAATAGGGGATAATGTAATAGTACCTTTTAGAAATATAAAGAAAAACAGGTTTTATTATAAGAAAAAAACTTAAAAGAAAAACTTTGATTTCAAAGTATTGAATATTTCATCTAAGGTAAAAAAATTCTTTAAAACTATCAGAGGAGCAAATAAAAGCTTATTGAATGGATAAATGATTATTATTTAGCCTCTTATGATAGTATAATAAAAAGCTATGATACCAAAAAAATGTAAAAATTAAATATAATAATATCTATTGTATTAATTTTGAGAAAAAAATAATCTTCTAATAGAAAATTCAACCAATGAAATAATTAAACATATAGTATCTTTAGCTACTATTTCATATAGCACAGCAAAGACTAAATTTAAGAAAAAAACTATAGATAGTTTAGTTGAAAAAGAATTTTTTTATCGATGGAAGATAATAATATTCAAGTAAAAATAGAAAAATTTCTTGATTTAAAAAGCAGAAAAATAAAGATATTTTTTTGAATATCTATACAAGAAAAACTTTTTATAAAAAAAGAAAAAAATTAGAAGAAAAAAATTTAAAAAGAAATGATATTAAAGAACTGGAAGAAAAAGAAATATTAAAAAGTAGAAGCTAGTTTAAATGAAAAAAAGAATATAGTTCAGAAGAAGTTGAAAAAAATTCAAAAAGAATAGCTCTTTTAAAATGAAGAGCAACTAGCAGTTAAAGATAAGATTATAAATTCAGATAAGAAGTATTTTCTTTTAAAAGGAGTAACAGGTTCAGGAAAGACTGAAATATATATAGAACTTATTAAAAAGTGCTTTTTTTGAGGGATATGGAAGTATATTTTTAGTTCCTGAAATCTCATTGACTCCTCAGATAATTGAAAGATTTCAATCTGAATTCAAAAATAATATAGCTATTTTACATAGTGCTTTAAGTGATGTAGAAAGAGCTAAAGAGTGGGAAAAGTATTTATACTGGTGAAAAGAAAATAGTTTTAGGAGTAAGATCAGCTATTTTTTTCAGCAGTGAAAAAAATTTAAAAGTATATTATCTTAGATGAAGAGCATGAAGCAACTTACAAACAAGATAGTAGTCCAAGATATAATGCAAAATATGTAGCTATAAAAAGATGTCTAGATGAAGGAGCAAAAATTGATATTAGGTTCTGCAACTCCTTCAATAGAAAGCTACTATTATGCAAAGTCAGGAATCTATGAACTTTTAAATTTAGATAAAAGATTTGCTAATGCAGAATTACCTGATATAGAAATAGTAGATATGAAACAAGAAGATGATTTATTCTTTAGTAAAACTCTTCTTGAAGAAATAAAAAAATACTCTATTAAGAGATGAACAAGTTATATTGTTACTTAATAGAAAAGGATATTCAACATATATTCAATGTAAAGATTGTGGTTATGTTGAAGAATGTGATAATTGCTCAATAAAAATGAGCTACTATAAGAGTCTAAATAAATATAAGTGTAATTACTGTGGTAGAGCAGATACACTATACAGGAAAATGCTCAAAGTGTGGAAGCACAAATTTAATTCATAGTGGTAAAGGAATTGAAAGAGTAGAAGAAGAATTAAGAAAGTATTTTGATGTTCCTATGGTGAAAAGTAGATAGTGATTTATCTAAAAAAATAAAGATAATTTTTTTCTAAAAATATACAAAGATTTTTTTGAATAAAAAATATAGCATTTTAATAGGAACTCAAATAATAGCTAAGGGCTTACACTTTTCCTGATGTAACCTTTAGTTGGAGTTATAAACTCAGATATAATTTTTAAACTTTCCAGATTTTAGGTCAGGAGAAAAGACATTTCAACTGTTGACACAAGTTTCTGGAAGAGCAGGAAGAGCTGGTAAAAAAGGAAAGGTTATAATACAAACTTATGAGCCAGAGAATAATGTTATAAAAAGACAGTAAAGAAGAAAAATTACGAATTATTCTATAATAGGGAAATAAATTCAAGAAAAAGTTTTTCCCTACCCACCTTTTTCAAAAGATTTTGAATATAGGTTTTAGTTCTGAAGATGAGAAAAGACTTATAGAGTTTCTAGAGAATTCTATGAGGAAATAAAAATCAAGATATAGAACTATATGGACCTATGCCAAGTATGGTGTACAAAGTTCAAAAAAAGATATAGAATGAATATCTTTGCAAAGGGAAGTAGAGCAAAAAAATAGATATGTTTAAAAGATATCTTAAGAAAAAAATTAGATGAATTTAATGATGGAAAAAGTTAGAATAGTTGTGGATATAGATCCGATAAATTTAATGTAGGGAGATAATATGGTTTTTGAAATAAGAAAAATATGGTGATGATGTTTTAAAACAAATTGCTAAAGAAGTAGAACTAAGTGAAATAAAATGATGAGTTTAGAAAATTCTTAGATGATATGGTTGAAACTATGTATGAAACAGATGGTATAGGTCTTGCTGCTCCACAAGTTGGAGTGAGTAAAAGAGTTTTTTTGTCTGTGAAGATGGAAGTGGAAAAATAAGAAAGATAATTAATCCTGTTATAGAACCTTTAACAGAAGAAACTCAAGAATTTGAAGAAGGTTGCTTTATCTGTACCAGGAATATATAAAAAGGTTGAAAGACCTAAGAAAGTAATGTTAAAATATTTAAATGAAAATGGAGAAGCAGTGGAAGAAATTGCTGAGGAGTTTACTAGCAGTTGTAGTTCAACATGAAAATGACCATTTAAATGGAATTTCTATTTGTTGAGAAAAATTTCTCCTATGGCAAAAAGACTTATTGCAAAAGAAGTTAGCTAATATGAAAAAAAGAAACTAAAAGGATAATGGAAGAAAAATGAGTAAAAGATTGTTTTGGCTTATAGGAATAATGGTTTTTAGTTTTGATGACTTTTTAATGTAATGTCTCAAATAAAAGCATAATATGTCAAAGAAGAATAGTATCCAAGAGGAAATAAAAAATAGTTAATAAAAAAATTGAAGAAACAAGAGCTAATATAGAAAAGATATGATAGAAAAAAATTGATTCTTTAGATGATGATTTTGAAAAAGAAAGAGTAGCAAGAAACATGTTTCAAAATGGTAAAAGATAATGAAGTAATCTACAAAGTATGTAGAAAAAGATAATAATCCAAATAATATTAAGGAGGAAAAATGAAAAGAGAACTAGCACTAGAATTTGCAAGAGTAACAGAAGCTGCAGCATTAGCAGCACATAAGTGGGTTGGTAGAGGAAAAAAAGAATCAGCTGACCAAGCAGGTGTAGATGCTATGAGGACTATGCTTAATAGACTTGCTATTGATGGAGAAATAGTTATAGGAGAAGGAGAAATAGATGAAGCTCCTATGCTATATATTGGAGAAAAAAGTTGGATTAATCTACAATGAAGAAGAAAAAGATTCTGTAACTTATGTTGACCCTGTTGATATTGCTGTTGACCCTGTAGAAGGAACAAGAATGACAGCACAAGGACAACCAAATGCTATAACAGTGTTAGCAGTTGGAAAAAAAGGAAGTTTCTTAAAAAGCTCCTGATATGTATATGGAAAAAAATAATTGTTGGACCTGAAGCAAAAGGGTAAAAATAGATTTATCTAAAGCCACTTGAAGATAATATCCATGCTGTTGCTAAAGCATTAAATAAAGAATTAAAAGATTTAATGATAGTTATTTTAGATAAACCAAGACATAAAGAATTAATAAAAGATTTACAAGCCATGGGAATAAAAGTCTATGCATTACCTGATGGTGACGTTGCAGGGATCAATACTTACTTGTATGATAGATTCTGATGTTGATATGCTTTTATGGAATTGGTGGAGCTCCAGAAGGAGTAATATCTGCTGTTATAAGAGCTCTAGGTGGAGATATGCAAGCAAGATTGAAAACTTAGAAGTGAAGTTAAAGGTGCTTCTCTTGAAAATGATAAAATATCTAAGTTTGAAAAATTAAGATGTGAAGAACAAGGATTAAAAGTTGGAGAAATTTTAAAAACTTGAAGATTTAGCAAAAGATGACGAAATAATTTTTCTGCAACTGGTATTACTGGTGGAGATTTACTAGAAGGTGTAAAGAGAAAAGGAAGTATTGCTAGAACTCAAACTCTTGTAGTAAGAGGATTATCTAAAAACTGTAAGATATATAAATTCTATACATAATTTAGATTTTTAAAGATGAAAAAAATTACTCATTTAGTAAAATAACATAATAAAGGCTGTTGCAAATAAAAAGTAAAAAAATAGTTCGTTACTGATTCATAACTCATTTATTTTTACTTTAGGGTTTTAAAACTTAATTTTACAACAGTCTTATTTTTATAGGAGAATAATATGAAGCTTTTATGATTTAACATTGAAAAAAAGAAGTGGCAAGGGAATGTGCTTGGGGAGTAATGGGGACAATCACTAGAATTGAAAAATAAAAAAAGGTGAATCTCCTGTGTTAAGCTTAATAGAGAAGGAATTTTTGGGAAGAAGTTAGAAAGATTCCAAGAATGACCTTTGAAGAAGTTGAAGCTTTGAATGTAAAGATTAATTTTATTATGAAAAGTACTTTCTAAAATTAGAGGAGATATAAGATGGAAAAAAATTATACTGATAAAGAATTAGAACTTGTATTTGAAAAGATATTGAAAATGTATAAATCTAGTTATTCACCCTAAAAGAAAAATCCAAAAAGTTTTTCTTGTTAGGGAGGACAACCTGGAGCAGGAAAAACAGGACTTGAAAAATATGATTAATACAAAAGATGAATATATATCTATAAGTGGAGATGACTTCAGAGAATATCATCCAAAAATTTAAAGAAATTAATTTAGAACATGGAAGAGAAGCTCAAAATATACTCAACAATGGTGTGGAGCAATAACAGAAAAAGCTAATAGAAGCATTAGGAAAAGAAAAAAATATAATTTAATAATAGAAGGTACTTTAAGAACTGCAGAACTTCCTATAAAAAGAAGCAACAAGATTTAAAAAATTAGGATATGAAGTTGGACTAAATGTAGTTGCAGTTAAAGGAGAAAAATCTAGTTTAGGTACTATACAACGATATGAAGAAATGATAAAACAAGGTAAAACTCAAGAATGACTCCAAAAGAACATCATGATTTAGTAGTAAGTAGTATAGGAGATAATCTAGAAACTATATATAGGTCTAAACTATTTGATGATATAAAGCTTTTTGACAGAGAGAATAATTTATTATATAGTTATAAAAGAAACTCCTGATATGAGTCCAAAAGATATTTTTAGAGAAGGAATTTAGTCGTAAATGGGAAAAAGAAGAAATAGAAGAATATGACGAAAGATGGAATAATATAATAAAAAACAATGGAAAATAGAAGTGCTTCTGCTGAAGAAATTTCTAAAGTGATAATTGAAAAAGAGAATAATTTGTAAAATATAAGTAAAAAAACAGATAAGATTCAAAATATTGAGATTATCTGTTTTTATTTTTAGGATTAGAAATAAAAATAAATAAAAATATTTAAAAATACATCTAAAATTTTTGTAAAAATGTTGTATAATATGAAAGTAATTTCAAAAAAATAGAAAATTTTATTCATATTTTTCAAAAACTAAAAATAAAAATGCTAAAATCGTTTTTAAATAAATATTGTTAATAAATAAAAATAAAAATATCTAAAAATTTATCTGTATATTTACATCGTAAAAATTGTATTATCTGTATAGTAAATAATTTCTAAAAATGCTAAAATTTACTAAATGAATAAGGAGATTTTAAAGAAAGATGCTAAAAAGAGAGTGAAAAAGTAAATATAAAAAGCTTTAGTGCCGATATATATAAGAGAAATTTTAGATGAAGATATTAAGCATTTTAGAATGGCAAAATATACCCTATGTAATCAAATACTTATTAAGTTTTCACGTTGTTCTGATAATAATTTTTCAAAGATAACACCTTTTGAAAAAAAGAATATCTACAATTTGCTGTACAAAAAAGAAAAATATTACAAGATACTCAGAATTAAGAGAATTAAATAAAGATAAAACTGAATCTGAAATGATAAGAGATTTTTGCTAGTTATACAACTATGCCTCCTTTTTGAGAGAAATAAATCTATTTGAAGAAAAGATTGTATTCTTAATGACAGCCAAAAAGGAATACAAGAAATTGAAACTCATACAGATGATGGTTTTATTGAAGGTGAAAATTGAAGATATAAGAAGAAATGAAGAAAAATAACTATTTAGAAGTAATTATAAATTCTAAAAGTTACTATATAAGTAGACTTACCATTATAAATTAAACTAAACTTGAGGATTTTATGGCTTTTGAGAAAAGAGTGGTAGATTTTAAAGAAGTTATGTTTAAAGATGATGAACTATTTACAGGTATTTATTATGAATACCACGAAAATGGTTTAGACAAATATGAATGTTCTTACAGAGATGGCTTGAAGCACGGAACAGAATGGATGTTTAATGAATATGGAATGGCTATAGAAGTTAGAACATACAAAAAGGGGAGATGACAACATTTGAGGAGTATTATCCTAGTGGAGCTTTAAAGCAAAAAATTGAGCTTAAGGATGAAAATGAAAAATGGAATTGAGATGGCTTTTGAAGAGAATCACAATATCTTGTATTATGGCTTGAATAAAGATGATAAAAAGATATGGAGAATGGCAATTCTATAAGAATGGTAAGTTAGAAAAAAATATGTGAGTTACAAAAAATGGTGAAAATTATTGGAGAAGAAAAAGTAGAATATTAGGAGGGGTTAAAATGGATTTTTAGAACATATTGAAAAATGCATAAAGGAGAATTAAATTTTAATTCAAATAATAAAAGTAGAAAAAAATAGAAGAATTTAAGATTTTAACAATGGATGAAGTTTTTAATGAATTAAAAAGAAAAAAATTAATAAATATAATGAGTTATCAAGAAATAGTGAAAAATCTAGGACTTAATAATTCAGAGGTAGCTAAAAATAGAAGAAGAGATAAGAAGTTTAAAAGCAAAGATAGATGAATTAAATTCTTCAATAGAAGGAAAAATCTAAAATTGAAAAGATGAAAATGACTTTAAATATAACTTCAATAGAAAGTGAAATAACTTTAAAGGAAATGGATTTAGAAGAAGAAAAGAAAAATCTGAAAAAGATTATGATAGTAGAATTCAAAAGCTCTAATAAAAAAATAGAAGATACAAAAAAGAAATAGAAAGTTTTATTAAAGATACAGAAGAAAATTTGGCTAATGTAGTAAAGGGAACATTTCAAAAAGGGGAACAAAGAATTTTTAAATTGACACTTTTTCAAGAACAAGGTTTAAATAAAAATAGGTTTTATCAGTTTCAGATTTATCAAAAGTAGAATTAACTTGATTCAGAATTAAAAGCATTAGGAAAATTAAGTGCTTATTCAAAAGAAGAAATAGAAAAATTAGATTCAACAAACATAAAGAATATTAATCAAAAATTCTACAAATAATATACTATGGTTTAGTAGTGCAATAGGAGCAGCACTAAATATTAATGCAACAATTACTTCAAGCAATTTTGATGAAAAATTATATCTAGAAAGATTTTTTTATTTTAAAAAATATTAAAATAGCTAGACAAAAATTAATAGAAGGAACAGATTTGGAAGAAACGAAAAATTATTATGATAACATAATGAAAGTTGAATTATCAAATTTAGAAAATATAGAAAAAGGAAGAAGCTGAATTAAATAAAAATAAAATCAATAAAAGAAGATATCTATCAGTATGATATTTTGGCAAATGATAGCAAAATAAAAGGTTCTGAAGAAAATTTTAGAAAATATAGTAATTTGGGGTTAAATGATAATGAAAAATTGTTAGCATTTGAGAAAGAAAATGAAAAATTAAAAAATAAAAAGAACCTATCCAAAATAAAAATAAATACTGTTAATGAAATGGTTGATGAAATGATTAAAGAAGTTATAAAAGAAGAATTGAAAAAGAGAAATAGTAATCCCAAGTTTTGTGCCAGTTACTAAATATTTTAATGCACCTAGTGAAGAAGAATAAAAATTTTTATTAAAATATATAACAAAGGGAGAGATGTTAAATGAAAGAAAATATTTCAAAAATTTATAACAGAAGGAAAAGCATTGTTATGGATTAAAACAAATGATTTTCAAGAAGTAGAAAGAGCAATGATAGAGAGTTTAAATTCATTAGAAAATAAAAAAATTCTATATCTATGAAAAAGGAAAGACTATAAACTTTTTAAAATGATAGCATAGAAAGTGGAATGGATGATTTATTTAATACTTTAGATGAACTATATCCACAAGGTATAAGAAAAAATCCCAGTATTTTTATTAATTAAAGGTGGAATAGATGAAATCTTAAAGAAAAATAACTTGGATTATTTCAGAGAAATATTTGAAACTAAAAAGAAACACCAAGATATAATTTCACTGTAGTAATAGCAGATAATGAAGATGTTCCTCCACAACTAGAAGGTATAGTAGATTTTATAGATAAACAAATAACTGATAATGAGGGAGCAATAAGAAAGATATATTTTAGATTTAGCAAAAATTTTGAAAAAAATTAGAGTTAGATGAAAATAATATAGAAAAAAATAATTAAAAGAGTTAAAAGGAACTATCAAAAAATATTCTGGGAAAAAAGCAACTAATGTAGAAAGTAAATTTGAAAAATATGGCATTTGTTCAAGGTGGAAAATATCAACCATCTTTTGCAGATGAAGAAAAAGAAGTATTTGATATAGAAGTATGTAAATATCCTACAACACAAAAGATGTGGACAGAGAGTTATGGGAAAATAGTCCATCAAGTTTTAAAGGAGATAATAGACCAGTAGAACGTATTACTTGGTGGCAAGCATTAGAGTTTTGTAATAAATTAAGTGAAAAATATGGTTTAGAGCCTGTCTATGATTTAAGTAAAAGTGAACAAGGAATACTGATGATAAAAGAATTAGGTGGAGAAACAGTTTATCCAGATGTAGCAAACTTTAAAAATACAGAAGGTTTTAGATTACCAACAGAAGTGGAATGGGAATGGTTTGCTAGAGGAGGACAAAAAGCTATAGAGCAAGGAACATTTGATTACACTTATTCAGGAAGTAATAATATCAATGAAGTAGCTTGGTTTAAAGAAAATTCAGGAAGTCAAACACAAGATGTAGGATTAAAGAAACCTAATCAATTAGGACTATATGATTGTAGTGGAAATGTTTGGGAATGGTGTTATGATACAATTGAGAATATAGAAGAAGGAAAGAACTATATATAAGGCTTTTGACTCATCTATATATATAGAAGACTAAAAAGGTGGTTCTTGGTACGGTAATGCTGAGAGTTATGCTGTTCTTTATCGTTACTTCTATCAGGCTACTAGTGCTGACAACAATGTTGGGTTCCGTCTTGTAAGAACTGTTTAGTTTTTAGGTTTTTACTTTTTAGTTTTTGAAGATAAATTTTTCCCTCATCTTTGAGGGAAAAATTTTAAAATAGGGTGATTAAATGTTTGAATCATTGTTATATGGAGCAGTAGGAATATTCGTATAAAAATTAAATAAATAAAAACAGATAAAATTCAAAATATTGAAATTATCTGTTTTTATTTTTAGATTAGAAAAGAAAAAAATAAATAAAATATTCAAAAAATATATCTAAAAAAATTTTATAAAAATGTAGTATAATATGAGAGTAATTTCAAAAATAGAAAAATTTATTCATGTTTTTAATTTAAAAATATTTAAATTTAGTTTTTGACTTTACAAAGGGAGAATATTAAAATATAAAGAGGGGTTAAAATGGACAAAAAATATCTTGAATGTCTAGAAATATTGGAACTTAGGTAGGATTTACACTTGATGAGCTTTAAGAAAAATGGCTAGAATTATCAAAAATATCATCCAGATAAAACATGCTACAGCAGATGAAATACTTAATTAGCTGAAGATCAATACAAAAGAATAAATGAAGCATATACATATTTAAAAAGAAAATTATGGACAAAAATCAAAGTCAAAAATTCAAGTGATATAATTATCATCTAGGATGGAAACTGATCCAGATTTTTATTTAGAAAAATTGTGATATATTAAATGAAGAAAATATAAAAATATTCCTTAATCGTTTTCCATATGAAAAAGAATAATATTTTATTAGAAAGCATTTCTAGCTTTGAAAAATAAAAAAATCTAAATCAACTCGGAATCTTTCACCAAGAATAGAAAATATAGTATATAACCAATCTTTTGAAATAATTGTAAATAGATTATTTCAAATTTTAAAAATAAGAAGCAATCATTTTTTTACTAATATAAAAGTTATTATTAAATGAAAAATTCAAGAAATAATATGCTTATTTTTCTACAAAAAGTAAAAGAAAATTTATTGAAAAATGATAATTATTCGTTTTGGGGATTAAATTAGAAAATCAAGATTTCAAATTACTTTCTAATGAGTATTATTTCTTACTTGATAATAAACTTGATAGTTTCATAAGAGAAAGTGATAGTTATTTAGGAGAAATTTTTCAATTTAAAGAAGAGCTAAAAAGAAAGTTCAGAAGCTAATAATGTAACTGCTCAAATAATTTCAATAAAAAGTGTATATACTTTTTATAATCTTATTAGTAATAGCAGGATTGTATTTTCTATTTTTAAAGATAAGAACGAAAAATCAAGAAGTTTCTACACAAAGTACAACTTCTTATTCTCAACCACCATCTCAACAAGAAGAAGTTAAGTCAACTGTTGTTGAAAATAATAATGTAAATAATTATATTCCTACTGTTGAAGATGCTAGATATGTAAACTATAGAACATACTATAATGATTATTATGATTATTCAATAGACTATCCAGATGATGAGTATTTCCAAATTTCAAAAACTTATGAAGATGGAATGAAATTACAAAAATGATAATGGAGAAGTTATTATTTCGTTGACTTCTAATTGAATCCAAAATGGAGAAAAGTTTGCAACAAGCATATGATAAAGCAGTTAGAGAAAAACCTAACGCACCATATAAGTTTTTAGGAAAAACATTCTTTACTATAACTTATGAAGATAATGGACTTTTTAATATTTAGAAAGACTATGTATGACAAGGACACTAATAAATATGTATATCTTTATGTAAGTTTCCACCAGAATATAAAGATTATATGACTCAATAGTGGAAAAGAATGGCTAACAGTATGAAGAAGTCTCAGTTCAACACAAAATAATGTTACTACTTCTAATGTAACATATAATAATTACTACAATAGCTATTACAGATATTCTATGGACTATCCTACAAGTTCTGATTTCATATTTCATCAAATACCAACGATGGAATAGAAATAAAAAGTAATGATGAAAATGTATATATATCTGTAGTATATAACTATGATGAATATGGAGATAATCTTCAACAAGCATATAATAGAGCGGTTTCAGAGTATCCTGATGCTCCATATAAGTTCTTAGGAAAAACATTTTTCACTATAACTTATGAAGAAAAATGGGCTTTTTAGTTTTTAGAAAAACTGTATATGATAAAATAAATAATGGATATATCTATCTATATGTAAGTTTTCCACCAGAATATAAAGAGTATATGTCGCCTATAGTAGAAAAATGGCGAATACTATGAAAAAAGATAAAAGTAAGGTGATTAAATGAGTTCATTGATATATGGAGCAATAGGAATATTCTTAATAATATATGTATCTTTCATTTATTAAAAGCACTAGGAAAAACCTTTTTAGGGTGTTTAAGTTCAATATTTTGGACAATTATTATTGTATGGATATTTAACAAATTTTTTTACTAGGAGTAATATGAGAAATTTAAAAAGAATTATTAAAGATTATGATAAAAATAATAAAAAACTGTAAGAGAAAGTTTCTCTGAAATGGATAGAAAAGATATCAGAACTAATAGAGAAATTTTTTTAAGGATATGGAGAATGTTGGGAGATCTGTTAAAGAAATCTTTGAAGATATGAGTGAAAAGAAAAAGTAATTTAGAGTAAAAGAGTTGGTTTTAAAACTGACTCTTTTTCTAATAAAATATGATATAATTAAATATATATTTATCTTTGAAGGAGGTTCCTATGAAAAAAATTCCTATAGGGATAGATGACTTTTAAAAAATACGAGAAAAATAACTATTACTACATTGATAAAACTAAACTTTATTGAAGAAATTGGAAAAATGTAGGAAAGACTCTATTATTTACAAGACCTAGAAGATTTGGAAAAACATTAAATATGTCAATGCTAAAATATTTTTGATATAAAAAAATAAAGAAGAAAAATAAAAAGTTATTTCAAGATTTATATATAGAAAAATCAGATTTTTCAAGAACAAGGAGCTTATCCTGTTGTGTATATTTCTTTAAAAGGAATAAAAGCTGATACTTGGGAAAGTTCATTCTTTTTAATAAAGAGTTTAATTTCAAGTATCTATAACGAATTTGAATATATAAGAGAAAAAAATTAAATGAAAGTCAATTAGATAGTTTCAATAAAAGTTTGGTTAAAGAAAGATGATGGGGAATATAGAAATGCTTTTGAAAAAATTTAACATCTTTTCTACATGAATATTATAAAAAGAAGTTATTTTATTAATAGATGAATATGATAGTCCTTTAATCAATGCTTATGAACATGGCTATTATGATGAGGCTATCGTATTTTTCAAGTGTTCTATGGAGAAGCTCTAAAAACTAATCCATATTTAAGAATGGGAATAATGACAGGAATAATAAGAGTAATAAAAGCTGGAATATTCTCAGATTTAAATAATTTAAAAAGTATATTCGATTTTAGAAAAAGAATATTCTGATTTTTATGGTTTTACACAAGAAGAAGTAGAAAAAGCTCTGAAAGATTTTTAATATAGAATATGAGCTTCCAGAAGTAAAAGCTTGGTATGATGGATACAGATTTGGAAATAGTGATGTATATAATCCTTGGAGTATTTTTGAATTTCATTCAATCAGAAGAATTAAGACCCTATTGGATAGAAACTTCTGAAATTTTTCTAATAAATAATGTATTAAAAAAATGTAGTACTGAAACTATTGAAGTACTAGAAAATCTTTTAATGGAATAAGTATGGAAGAAAAATATTAGTGGTAACTCGGACTTATCTGTATTGATGGGAGAAGATGAAATTTGGGGAATTATTGTTATTTAGTGGTTATTTAACAATAGATGAAAAAAATTGGAGAATCCTATGAAGATATATATACACTAAGATTACTAAATAGAGAAGTCAAAGAATTTTTAGAAAGAAGTTCATTGATGTAAATTTTGGAGAAAGTACATTTAGAAAGTCAATGGAAGCTTTAAAGAAAAAAATAATATAAAAGACTTTTGAAAAATATCTACAAAATATTCTATTAAAAGTCAACAAGTTTTCATGATACAAAAAGTGAAATATTTTATCACAGCTTAATATTAGGAATGATGTTCTACTTTAGATAGGGACTATATTGTAAAAATCTAATGAAGAAAGTGGTTTAGGAAGATACGATGTAAGTATAGAGCCAAGAAAACAAAAATAATAGAGCTTACATATTAGAATTTAAAAGTAACAAAAGAATGAGCAGGATTTAGAAAAAGGAATCAAAAGAAGCAATAGAACAAATTATTTCTAAAAAAATATGACACTTCTCAAAAAGAAAGAGGAGTAAAAGGGATTGTATTTTTTTAGGAATAGCTTTTTGTGGTAAATTAGTTAAAGTAAATTATAGATAAATTTTTAAAAATATGGAAGAGGGGATTAGAAATGGATAAAAAATATTTTGAATGTATGACAGAATTGGGACTTGAACCTGGTTTTACAGAAAAAGACCTTAGAAAGAAATTGGCTGGAATTATTAAAGAAATATCATCCTGATAAATATCAAACAGAGGACGAAAGTATAATAAAATTTGCTGAAGAAAAAAATAATAAAAAAATTAATGAAGCATATGAATATTTAAAAGAAAATTTTGTTGAAGATAATGAAGAACTTAGTAATACCATAGACTATGATTATGAAAAAAATATACTGATGATTATTCAGAAAATAGATTTTTGGGATAAATTTAAAAAAAGGAGCTAAAAAATTGGTTTAAAAACAACAAGTTATGCACTGATTCTTTATTATGTACTTCAAAAGAAAGAAGTTCCTTTTAAAGATAAAATGTTAATAACAGGTTGCTTAGGTTATTTTCATACTTCCTATAGATTTAATTCCAGATTTTATCCCAATTGCAGGATATACTGATGATGTGGCAGGAATGATATTTGCAATAAAAAATGTATGGACTATGTTGATGATGAAATAAAAGCAAAATGTTTCTAGTAAACTTGTAGCTTGGTTTGATATTGAAAAAAAGACTATGTTGATGACTTATTAAAAGATATTTAAAAAAATAAAAATTTTTTTAAACTATTTTATAACTTTCACTGTCAAAATAAGTATACAGATAAAAAAATTAATAAAATACCCTCTAATAATGAGTAGCATAAAGTCATAAAAGTGGCTATTATAGCTACTCATTTTTTTATTTTTAAATTTTTAAAAATTTTAAACTTTTTTTAAAAAGTGTTTGTAAGTCTAACACTGTATATAATTTAACAATATCTAGTAAGAAGTCCCCTACTTCTATAAGTAGGGGATGAATTGCTTTTTTATTTTTGAAATTGTTTCAAAAATATGATATAATTAAATCAAATAAAAATAATAAAAAGAAGTATTTTTGGAGTAGAAGTTTTTGTATTGAGTATTGTGAGCAAGTAAGGAGGAGGAAATGAAGATAATTAAAAAGCATATAACTCAGAATATATCCTACCTTAGAACAAGTAATCTTTTTCTTATTAATTCAGATGAATTAAAAATTTTAGATATGCAAGAGGCATTTCAAAAAGGTGCAGAGAGTGAATTTGAAAATTTAGACTTTGAAATTCTTCCAGAAGAAGATATAAATAAAACTCTTGAAACAAAAAGGAGCTATTGCATATAAAGCTGTTATGAATAATGAAATTGTAGGTGGTGCTATTGTTATTGATGAATTAACACAATATAATCATCTAGATTTTCTATATGTAAAAATATGGTATTCAAAGTAAAGGAATAGGAAAAAATTTATTAAGTGTGTTAGAACACTCGTGGCTTTAGCCGTGAGATATGTACTGTAGGGTATGAATAACGCCAACATTAAAATGTTGCTCTAAAATTTGTAATTTTACTAATTTTAGAGTATAATATATTTAAGAACTTTGGAAACTGAATATATGGTTGAGGTTAGAAAATGCAGTAACCTCGTAAAATATTCACTGCCAAAAATTAAATGGTTTTGAACCGAGCCAACAGGACGTAAATGTTCTCAACGGAGAGCTTGTCCATTAAAAGTCTTAAGGAAATTAGCTAGTATTTGAATACTAGATATTCAAAAAGAAACTAATGGTACTTAAGAACCTTGCGACTTTAGTCGTGAGAGGTTCAGTTGGAGTGAAATTGAAAAACATCCTAACACAAAAGTTTGGGAAACAGTAACTCTTATTTTGAAAAAAAGAAATATACATTTTTTTATGTTAATTTATGTAAATTTTCTATTGTAGAATTTTTATCCTTCTCATGAAGAAGAGAATATACTAAATGATATGATGGGAAACGGGTTACCTATTTCGTTTTGAAAAAAAGTGATGAAAAAGATAGATTAAAAATCACAGTCTCTCATATCTCTAATTGAAAAACAAGGAGTCAAGATTCTAGCTCCTTGTTTTTATGATTTTATTTATTTTTAAATACTCAGCAATAGCAGCTACATCTTTATCTCCACGACCTGAAATATTTACAATTATAATTTTATCCTTTATCAAGTTTAGGAGCTCTTTTAATAACTTCAGCTAGAGCATGAGAGCTTTCAATAGCAGGGATAATACCTTCTTTTTAGTTAAAAAGTAATAGGGCATTAACTGCTTCATCATCAGTTGCAGGTACATACTCAGCTCTTTTGCTATCTCTTAGAAAAAGCATGTTCTGGTCCAACACCTGGATAGTCTAAACCAGGAGATATTGAATAAACAGGTTTTACAGAACCATCTTCATTGAATAGTGCATAAGTATTCATACCATCTAATACTCCAACAGTTCCCAATGTAAGAGTTGCAGCATGTCTATCAGTATCTATTCCTTTTCCTGCAGCTTCAACTCCAACTAATTTAACATTTTTGTCAGGGATAAACTCTGCAAATGCTCCAATAGCATTAGATCCTCCTCCAACACAAGCAATAACCATATCAGGTAAACGATTTTCTTTTTCTAAAATTTGTCTACGAGCTTCTTGACTGATAACTTTTGGAAATCTTTTACCATGCTAGGATAAGGGTGAGGTCCAACAGCAGAACCAAGTACATAGAAAGTATCTTCTATGTTATTTATCCATGCTTCAAACGCAGCATCAACAGCTTCTTTTAAAGTTCTTTCTCCAGCTTCAACAGCATGAACAGTTGCTCCTAACATTTCCATACGGAAAACATTTAGTCTTTGTCTTTCAACATCTAAAGCTCCCATATAGATATCACATTGCATTCCAAATTTTGCAGCAGCTGCAGCAGTAGCAACTCCATGTTGTCCTGCACCTGTTTCAGCAATAACTTTTTTCTTACCCATTCTTTTTGCAAGTAAAATTTGTCCTATAACATTATTTAGTTTATGAGCTCCTAGATGATTTAAGTCTTCACGTTTCAAATAAATTTTTGCTCCACCTAAATAATTTGTTAAACTTTCAGCAAAGTATAAAGGAGTTTCTCTACCTGAATAATCTTTTAAATAGTGATGATATTCTTTTAAAAATTCCTCATCATCTTTATATTTATTGTATGCAAGTCTCAATTCATCTAATGCTTTTTGTACTACCTCTGGAACATAACTTCCACCAAAATTCTCCAAAAATAACCTTTTTGTTTTCTGTTGTCATAATTTTTATCCTCCTAGATTTTTTTATTTTTTTATATAAAACTCTAAAAAGAAAAAGCTGCATAGTTGACTTATTTACCATGCAGCTTTTTATCCATATATTTTAAGGATTTCTATATCGCTGACATAGATACTTTTTAGAGTACACTAAAAGTTGCATCTATGTCTAAAAACATACACACAACTTTAACTATGCCAGTTTTGCCAATATCTGTTAGATGTTGTTAGTATTTGTTTTCATTACGACTTCCTCCTTTTAATTTTTAAATTTTTCTAGTATACACAATTCTAAAAAAATTGCAAGTAAAAATTTTTAAAAAAATTATTTTTTTCTTTTTTTAAATGAATGGAAAATTCTAATAAAAATAATTGAAATATTAGAAATTCTTAGATATAATATTGGTAAAATGAGCTTATTGGAGGGATTATTTATGAGTAGAGTTTGGAGATTACATACAAAACCAAAAGTTAGTGTTAAAAATAAGTTAGAGACTAAAGTAGCAAATGAACTTATAAAAAGAAAAATAGTAGCTATTGGTTTGGACACTAAGGGAAGATATTTATAATGAACTTACAAATGAAGATAAAAATTAAATTAGAAGAAAGTGAAAAATTTATAAAGAGTGATTTTTGAAAAATATAAAGAAATTATTGAAAAATAGTTATGAAACAATAAGAGGTGAAAAGAAAAAATTTTTAATGGAAAAAGTGAATGCTAATCTTATTAGACTAAATAACTTAGAAAAGATGATTTAATTTGGATACGTTCAAAAAGGAAAATACTATTTAGGAAGAGTTACAGAAAAAGTCATTATTTATATGTTTATAGAGATAGTCAAAAATAGTGATATTTTTAAAGTTAGGAATTAGTAATCAGTTTACTGACATAGAATGGCATGAAATAGGAACTGAAAGTGAAATTCCAGGGCGTATTTTTGATAGCTTTTTATCAAAGGAAGCATTAATAGAAATTGATGAAAAAATTTGTAGTTGACATTTCGCAAATATTATATAATAAAAAAAGATAATTATTATAAAATTTCTAATAAATTAGAAAATAATAAGACTAATTTTTTTATGGTTTACTTTCTCCAAATGATTGTGAAGATTTACTATATTTTTATCTTTATTATAAATTTAAATATATAGTTATTCCAAGTACTAATAAAATTAATACTCAAAATTATGAATTTGTTATGTTAAATAGTAATAATCGTGATGAAAAAAATATATTCAGGTTAAAAAAATGGAGAAGTTAATATTGAAATAAATAATTATAAAAATTTTGGAGGAGAAATTTATCTTTTAACAACTAGAGGCAATGTATTAAAAAAATGGAAAAAAATACTTACTAAAAAAATAATATTGATATGAATAATGGAAAAATTTTAAATTTAGATAGTAGTTTTAAAGGTAATATTTTCATTATAAATTCAGAAAAAAACTTTATGAATTTGCTAAAGAAGCATACAAAAATGAAAGTGTTTTGATGCCACAATCAATTTTTACAATGGTTTGAATATTTAAAAATAAAGGAGTGATTATGTCTAATATAATTGCAGTTATTTGGGATTTTGATAAAACTTTAGTAGATGGATATATGCAGGATCCAATTTTTTTAAGAAATATGGAGTTGATTCAAAAGGAATTTTTGGGAAGAAGTAAATTCTCTACCAAAGAAGTATTGGGAAGAACAACAAGTAAAAAGTTAATAGAGATACTATTTATTTGAACCATTTTATAAATAAAACTAAAGAAGGAGTATTCAAAGGTTTAAATAATAAAAGTACTTTTTGAATTGGGAAGAGAATTAAAATTTTTATAAAGGCATACCTGAAATATTTGGAAAAAACAAAAGAGCTTATTGAAAAAAATTCAATTTTTCAAGAATACAATATTAAGGTAGAACATTATATTGTTAGTACAGGAATGGTTGAAATGATAAAAAGGCTCTATTATTAAAGAATATGTAGAAGATATTTGGGGCTGTGAACTAATTCAAGCTAAAGATGAAAATGGTACTTTTGAAATCAGTGAAATAGGATATACTATTGATAATACTTCAAAGACAAGAGCTATCTTTGAAATAAATAAAGGTGTAAATAAAAATACTGGTTATGATGTCAATGCAAAAATAAAAAGAAGGAAATAGAAGAGTTCTATTTAAAAATATGATATATATAGCGGATACTCTAGTGATGTACCAGCTTTTTCATTAATAAAAAGGTGGAGGTTCAACTTTGCAATTTACCCAAAATCAGATCTTAAAGCTTTTTAAACAAGTAGAAAAAAATTAAGAGAAGACAATAGAGTAGACATGTATGCTGAAGCTGATTATTCTGAAGGAACTACAACTTATATGTGGATTATGAGTAAAATTCAGGAGCTAGCTCAAAATATAGTGGATGAGGAAAAAGTAGGTTAGCAGCTTCAATTTCAGATTCTCCAAAGCATTTGAATTAGATTTTAATAAGAAACTGCACTAAGATTTTAGTGCAGTTTTTAAACTTTATATTTAGCTATATTTTTTTCTTATCTAAATTAAAAATGTGAAAATAGTGCAAATAATAGAGTTCTAAATAAAGGAAAAAAACTCCTATTAAATCAAGAATAATAAAGAGAATAAAAATCCCCTAATTAATTTTTTAAAAAGAGAAATAAATTTCTTTCCACTTTCATCTTCTTTAACTACATATTTTTCAATAAATGACAGTATTCCATCGACAATTGAAGCTAAAATAACACCTGTAATAACTACAAGAACTACTCCACCAACAGCACCTGATAATCTTATTCTCATTTATATCCCTCTTTATTTTTCTATATAAACAAATACTATAACCTTTTTTTCTATTTCTTCAGCATGGACATAATCCATAAAAGTACTTTTCTTCTGTAGCAGCTACTTCAGGTGTAACCTCATAAATTGATATAACATAATGCTTTCCAGCTTCAAGTAAAGGACAACTAATAGATATATCTTTTGCTTTTTATTCTTGAATTAAATACACTGTTAGAAGGTAAATCATAGTTAGCAGTAACTATGTGTTTGTCAGTAGATACCTTTATTACATCTTCTAAGTCATCACCTTTTATATGTTCTAACTCAGAAAAATTTTTGTTCATCAACAATGATATTTTTTTAGCACAATAAATATGAAGATATGCTTTAGTATTGTCACTCATAAATTCTTTTTTTCTTCTTTTCCACCAAATAACCCAAACATTTTTTTCCTCCTTGATAAATAAAAATTATATTTGTAATAGATTTTTATTGCAAAAAAATTATACCATAACTAAAGTTATTTTTAAATATTTTATTTATATTTAAAGAAAAAGTTTAATTTACAAAAAAATATTATTTTGTTATTATAGATTTAGAATAATTAAATGATGGGAGATTTTTATGGGAAGTGTTATTGCAATCTTATTATTTTCAGTGTCACTTATATTTTGTCTTTTTATTAAATTTTTCAGTTGTATATGCACTTATAGTGGGCTATATAATTTTTATAACTTATGGTCTCATTAAAGGCTATGACTTAAAAGTTTTAGTAAAAAAATCATTTGAAGGAGTATTGACAGTAAAAAAATATTGTTGGTTTTTCATTCTTATAGGTATGATAACTGCCTTATGGAGAGCTTCTGGAACAATAGCCTTTATTGTTTATATGGGTTCAAAATTAATTTCACCTTCTATTTGTAATACTTCTCACTTTTTTTACTTTGTTCTATACTATCACTCTTAATAGGAACATCTCTTGGAACAGCTGCTACTATGGGAGTTATTTGTGTTTCAATAGGAAAGGCAATGGGAATTAATCCTTATTATCTTGGAGGAGCAGTTTTAAGTGGAATATATTTTGGGTGATAGATGTTCTCCAATGTCAACTTCTGCCTTACTTGTCACGGAACTTACAAAAACTAATTTATATACAAATATCAAATTAATGTTTAAAAACTTCAATTATACCTTTTATTGCTAAGCTTGTTTATTTTATTTGTTTTTAGGTTTGAGAACATCTGTTCCAGCAGTTAGTATAGATGCAACAGAAATTTTTTTAAAAGAAAATTATAATTTGAACATAGTAGTTATAGTGCCAGCTATTCTAATAATTATTCTTTCTTTATTCAAAGTCAATGTTAAGAAAAACAATGTTATTGAGTATATTTATAAGTTTTATTATTGCAATGTTTTTTTCAAAAAGAAAGTGTAACTTCACTTATAAATTATTGTGTCTATGGTTTTCATCATTCTAATGAAAAAAATTAAATTCAATGATGAAAGGTGGAGGAATTTTATCGATGCTCAATGTTGGATTGATAGTTGCAATTTCCTCTTCCTATTCTGGAATTTTTAAAGAGACAAAAAAATGTTAGTTTTGATGAAGAAATATTTAAAAGAATTTTCTAAAAAAACTTCAAATTATTTTTGTTATATTTTTAAGTTCTATTATTTTCAGGAGCTATTGCTTGTAATCAAAGTTTGGGGAACAATTTTAACTTATGAATTATGTGAAGAACTAGAAGAGAAACAAAAATATGGCTATAATTTTTAGAAAATACTATTGTACTATTGGCAGGACTAATTCCTTGGAACATTGCAATGGTAGTACCATTAAAAAACAGTAGATATAGGACTGATGTCTGACTTTTTGCTTTTTACTTATATTTTTACCACTTTTTGGAATTTATTTTTAGGAATTGTTAAAGAAAAAGAAAAATTAACAGATAAAAATTGACTATTTCGTTGCAAATTAATATAATTATATTGTTGATATAAAAATAAAAAAATTAATATAAATAAAAATTTGTGGAGGTTAAAATGAGTATAAGTTTTTATGTAAAAAAATAAGAAAAAAATTTTTAGGTTATGAACCAGTTTTAAATGTTGAAAGTGCATTATCATTATTAGATAAGGAGCTTAATACTTATGGTACAGATGGTATAGATATTAATGATTTATTACTTTCACCTCTTTCTAAATATCCATGTCTTTTAGTAGGTGCTGAAGAGGAAAGTGCAAGAGGATTTGAACTATCTTATGATAACAAAAAATAAAGTTTATGGTGTAAGAATTTTTACTCCTTCTTCAAGAGAAGATTGGCTTTTTAGCTTTAGAATATATAAAAGCATTGGCTAAAAAATGGGAACAGAAATTATAAATGAAAGAGGAGAAACATATACAGTAGATAATATAGAGAAGTTTGATTATGAACCAGATATACTTTATGGAATAAAAAGTAATTACAGAAAAATATAAAAAGTGGGGAATCAAGTAATTATATTATTTTTGGTACAACTAGACCTGTCTCTTTTGATGAAAAAGATGATAGATGAAATAAATAATTCAGATAGTCCTATTGATACTTTCTCAAGAATAGTCAGAGATATTCAAAATTTAGATGCTTATTCAGCAAATCAACGTTTCTATCAAAAATGAAGAAGATGGAAGAATTATGGGAGCTTTATACTATTACAGAAAGCCTTTAGAACAATTATTCCATATAAACCTAGTGTTGAATTTCATAATTCCGATATGCTTAAGAATGATGATATAGCTTTTTGGAATATGGGTTTTGTTGTTATTAATGGAGATGAAAATGACCCAAATAGTTATCAAGGTGTTGGTCAATTAGATTATGATGATTTTATAGATTACCAAAAAGAAAAAAATATAAATTTATAGATGCTTCGTATATTATGGTTGAGCCATTAACTAAAGAAGAAATCTCAAACTTATTGAAATAGTTAAAGCTAGATGAGACTAATTAGAATAAGGATTTTAAAATGATAAGGAAAATTTATATGTTAAACGACTTTTTAAAAAGAGAAGTTTAATGAAAAAAATATATAAAGTTTCTCTTGATGGAGGCTTTTTACTTGTCCAAATAGAGATGGGAAAGTTTCAGAGGAGGTTGTATATTTTGTAGTGAAAATGGTAGTGGAGATTTTACTGCTACAAAAATTAAAGTCTATTCATGCTCAAATTGAAGAACAGATAGACTTGGTTTCAAAAAAATACAAGGGAGATAAATATATAGCATATTTTCAAAATTTTACCAATACTTATGCTGAAGTAAGTTATTTAAGGAAAATTTATGAAGAAGCACTATCTCATGAAAAATAGTTGAGCTTTAGCTATAGCAACAAGACCTGACTGTTTAGAGGATGATGTTTTAGAGCTATTAGCTGAGTTAAATAAAAAGACTTTTTCTTTGGGTAGAATTAGGTTTACAAACACTAAATGATGATGTAGCAAAATATTTTTAATAGGGCTTATGAAACAGAAATCTATAAAGAGGCCTCTGAAAAAATTAAACAGACTGAGTATTAAAATTTGTTACTCATATAATAATAGGTTTACCTAAAAGAAGAAAAATGATGATTATTTAAAAACAGCTATCTTTTTGCACAAAATTGTGGAACTTGGGGAATAAAACTTCATTTGATGTATGTTGTAAAAAAATACTCCCTTAGAAAAATTATACTTAAATGGAGATTTAAAGGTTAATACTAAAGAAGAATATGTTGAAAAAAAGTTGTAAATGTTTTTAGAGAAATATTTCATCTGAAATAGTTGTACATAGATTGACAGGGGACGGAGATAGAGAAACTTTAGTAGCACCTTTATGGAGTATAAAAAATAGATGTTTTAAATTCAATACATAAAGAATTAAAAAGAAGAAATACATATCAGGGAAAAATTATATTATGGAGGTTTAAAATGAGATTTGTTATAACAGATAATAAAAGAGTGGGAGATTGGGCAGCTGTCTCATGTTGCAAATAAGATTAGAGAATTTAATCCAACAGCTGAAAGAAAAATTTGTACTTGGATTGCCTACAGGTAGTACACCACTTCAAATGTATAAAAAGACTAATAGAATTCAATAAAGCAGGAATTATTAGCTTCAAAAATGTGGTTACTTTCAACATGGACGAATATCTTGGACTTGAAGCTACTCATGACCAAAAGCTACCATTATTACATGTATAACAATTTCTTTAAACATATTGATATAGAAAAGCAAAATATAAATATTTTAGATGGAAAAACTGAAAAATTATGAAGAAGAATGTAAAAGATATGAAGAAAAAGATTTTTAGAATTAGGGGAATAGATTTATTTTCTAGGTGGAGTTGGAGTTGATGGACATATTGCATTTAATGAACCTGGTTCATCTTTTTAAGTCAAGAACAAGAAAAGTCCAATTAACTGAAAAATACTATAATTGCTAATTCAAGATTTTTGATAATGATATAACCAAAAGTTCCTAGATTTGCTTTTTAACAGTTGGAATAGAAACTATTACTTTGCAAAAGAAGTTTTTAATTATGGTAGAAGGTGAAAAATAAAGCTAGAGCTTACATAAGGGAATAGAATCAGGAATAAATCATATGGGGCTGTATCAAGTTTGCAATTACATGAAAATGCAATTATTGTTGCTGATGAAGATGCTTGTTCTGAATTAAAAGTTGGTACATATAGATATTATAAAGATATAGAATCTGAAAATTGTGATGTGGATAAATTATTAGAAAAAGTGCAAAAATAGGTTAACAGAGCTTACTGCATATGATATAATAAAAAAATAGATTATATCTATCAATAGGGTGTTATTTTTATGGAGGAATTTAAATTTGCATTTAAAACTATATTTTAATAGCTTTTCCTTATCTTTTTATTGGAATAACTTGTGGTTTTTAATGAAAGAAGCAGGTTTTGGTGCAATATGGTCTTTACTCTGTGTTTACTTGTTTATGGAGGAACTATCCAGCTTCTAATGGTAGGGACTTTTAAAAGCCAATACTCCAATAATTTCAATGGGACTTATTTCTCTAATAGTTAATTCAAGACATATGTTTTATGGTTTATCATTTTTGCAAGAATTTAAAAAATTAGAAAAGAATCTTTCTTAAAAGTTTTTATTTAGCATTTAGTTTAACTGATGAAGTTTATTCTGTTGCTAGCTATAAAAATTCCTGAAAGATTAAATAAAAACTAAGACTATGCTTTATATAAATTTACTTGCACAGTTCACTTGGACTTTTGGTTGTGTTGTTGGAAACTTTAGCTTTTAATCTTATAAAATTTGATTTAAAAGGAATTGATTTTATAATAACTGAATTTTTTGTATAGTTGTAATTTCACAATTAATAGGAGATAAGTCATATATTTCGACTTCTGTTGGAATAATCTCATCAATTATAGCCTTTTTGATAATGGGAAGCAATTTTATTGTTTTTAGCTATTTTCTTGAGTATGTTAACTTTACTTATCTTAAAAAAAGAAACTTACTGCGAAAGAAGTTGATAAGCATGAATAACAATTTATATCTATTTTTAGCTATATTATCAGCAGGAGTAGGAATGGTTATTTGTAGACTATTGCCTTTTATTATCTTTTGCAAATGGTAAATTACCAAAAATTAGTAAAAATTCTATGAAAAATATCTACCTTATTCACTGATGGCGATACTGTTCTGCTATTGTTTTGCAAAGTGTAAAAGTTTTCTGTATATCCTCATGGACTTCCAGAAATTATAACTTTAATTGTAATTACTCTTTACATATTTGGAAGAAAAATGTGATGCTATCATTATTTTTAGGAACAGTAGTATTTTTGATATTGAGTAGAGTTTTCTGATAGAGATATTATGAAAATTAGATATGCAAAAATCTGAAAAAGAAAATAGCTATTAAATTTTGGAAAGATAGCTTTAAAGATAGTGAAGAACAAATCAAATTTTATTTTGATAATATCTATAATGAGAAAAATTATTTAGTCTTAGAAGATAAGACTAAAAATAATTTCTTCCTTCACGAAAAACGATTATATTTTTAATTTCAATAATGAGAGTATAAAAAAGTAAGTATATTGTTGGTGTTTCTTCAGATATAACAATGAGAAATAAGGGATATATGTCAAAATTATTAATCTCAATGTTAGAAAATTCTAAAAAGGATATGCCTTTTTGTTTTTGACTCAATAAATCCTAAAATTTATAGAAAGTTTGGTTTTGAATATTTCTCAATATTGAATACTATAATTTTTTTCTATTGAGGAATTAGCTAATTTTAAACTTCCAGATAATGATTATTCATATATAGAAATAAATGAGGAAAATAAAAAAATTATATTTAAAGGATTTAATAAAAAGTCTATAATTCTAATATGGAAGATAAATTTTGTTATTTAGAAAGAGATGATTTCTATTTTGATAAAATTTTAAAAAGAAGCAATTAGTGATGAAATGAAAATTTTTATCCTATATAAAAATAAAGTGCAAGTGCTTATATTATCTTTGGTTTATATGAAGAAAATATTGAAATTAGAGAATGTATGGCTTTTAGATGGCATTTCATATAAAGAAATTTTAGCTTTAATCTATGGATATAGAGATTATTATAAAAATGTTAGTCTTGCTAGTCCAAATAATTCAAATTTAGAATTTCTTTTTGAAAATCAATTGAATATAGAAAAGATTGTTAAGCCTTTTTATGATGATGAGAATTTTTAAATCCATTAGCCATATTTAAAAATTTAAAAATTAGAAAATCATAATATATATATATATATAGAGGATAAAATTTTAAAAAGAAAATACAGGTCTATATTGTTTTTAAATAAAGAAATTAATTTTTCTAATATTACAGAAGAAAAAGCTTCTTATGATCTTAAAGATTGATATAGAGAACTAGTATTTTTTAATCACAGGATATTTTTCTATTGATGACTTAGTAAAATTAGGAAAAATTGATATTAAAAATAAAAATCTTATTAAAAAGTTAAAAAGAATATTTTACTAAAAGAAAATTCTATCTTTATGAATTTATATAGAGTATATAGGAAGTTAAAAATGAATATAGAAGATATTATTAAAAATCAAGATATTTTAGATTGTTGGAAAGAAATACAAAAATCTAATATTGATAAAAAATATTTCAAAAGAAGTATTTGAGTATGATATTGAAGAGTATCATACTTTTCTTTTTAGATGAGATTGTTGAAGCTGAGTCAATATATGAATATGAGTACTGACACTTTAATACAAGAGATGCTGTTATTTGCAAAAGATAGAAAATCCTTAGTTATAAATTTTTCTAATGAAAGACTAAATAAAAGATACCTTTTTCTTCTCCACTTACTATGAAGAAATGTCTGGTGGCTATACAGAAGAAGAATTAGGTATATCTTATCAAGATTTAGAGAATGAAACAGATGCAATTATAGATATAGGAACTTTTAGTTTCTTATTTAATAGATTTAATATTTCTTTTTCAAAGAAGAAAAACTATATGAAATACTTAACTCAAAGATTATATTATTCAGAAATTCATGCAAAAGAATTTATTGATTATGATATAATTGAGGATTTATAAAAAGATTATTTATATGAATTTATATAGCAAATAAAATGAAATTTATGATATACTAAATAAAGAATTTAAAGACACTGACAGCAAATAAACATTTTTAATAGTCGGAGTGTCGGGGGCTAATTACCCCTGCACTATATTAAGAAAGTGTCTTGTTAACAAGGACTTATTATTTAAATAAGTCCTTTTTAGTAGTTTTTATTAGGAGAAGATAAGATGAATTTTTTTGAGAAAAACATTAGAAATCTTAAAAAGAACTTGGAATAATGCAGTTACAAAATGAAAGTACATTGAATTTTAACTTAGATATGTTTTGCTTATTCTAGTAGGGATCCTAAACAAGATTATGAAAAAATAAAAAATAGATTTAAAAATGCATTAATAGAAAATGATAAAACAGCACTTGCTAATTTACTATATACTCTTGATATAGAAATGGTAAAGGAGAAAGAGCTTTATTTAAATCTTATTTTCTATACACTTATAGAGATGAATAAAGACTGTGCCATTCAAATACTTCCATATATTCCTGAACTAGGAAGATGGGATTATGTATTTGAAGGAATAGGAACTGAAATTGAAGAAAATGTATATGAGCTTATTAGAGCTTATTTAATGATGGATATAAAAATACAATGAAAAATAAACCTGTTTCTCTTTTGGCAAAAGTGGTTACCTCTATAAAAACTCATAACAAGAAAAATTATTTTTGCAGTAAAATTAGCTAAAAAAATTAAATTTAACTGAAAAAGAGTATAGAAAAATTTTATCTAAGTTAAGAGATAGATTAAATATAGTTGAAAAACATATAACTAATAAAGAGTATGAGAAAATTGATATATTTCAGTACCAAGTAAAGCTATGGTTAAAATATAAAAATTTGTTCTTTACTAAAGATGAAGTAAGATTTAAAGAATTTATTGAAGAATTGAAAGGATAGTAAAAGCTAAATATGATAATCTATTTATGAATGATTTTGTGAAAAGATGTATTTAGATAATTTGATGAAGATAGGAATAAATTATTTTTATGAAAGAACTATAAAAAGAAGCTATGAACTTCTTTTAATAACTTCTTTTTAAAGGACTTAGAAGAAAATAGCCAAATCTTTATTACAAAATTTTAAAAATGAAAAATTTAATTAATACAATGTGGAAAAACAATCAAAAAATAGAATTTGATAAAATGTACTTGTTATTGCAGATACAAGTGGTTCAATGGAAGGTACTCCCTTTTGAAACAGCTATTTCTCTGGCAATATATATTTCAAAATAATAAATCTGAAGAATGGAGAAATAAATTTATAATTTTTCTAGTGATTGTATTGAATATTCTTATGATAAGGATGCTGAATTTACAGATATTATAGATGAAATTCTCTAATTGTTGATAATACAGATATTGATAAAGTTTTTACAAAGATATTAAATGATAGTTTAGAAAAATCTTCCTCAATTAGATGAAGTTATAATTATATCTGATATGGAATTTGATATAGTACAAGATAAAAAGATATGAGTAATTTTAAACATTGGAAATCTGAGTTTTGCAAAATATAACTATGAGTTACCAAAAATAATATTTTTGGAATGTTGCTAGAAATGTAGAATCGTTTCTGTTACAAAATTAGATTATGGAACTTGTTTAGTAAGTGGATACAGTAAAAATATTTTAAAAATCCATAATTGATATAGAGAATTTTGATCCTATAGATATTATGTTAAAAACTTTAGAAGAAAAGAATTATTTTTAAAATGGTTAAAGAAATAAAGGAAAATTTGAGTAGAAAAGAATTTGAACATGTGGAGGAAAAATGATAAAAGTTGGTAAAAGACAAAAATTAGTTATAAATAATTTTTGCAAGTGTAGAGCATATTTATTTGCTGGAACAGATGATGATAAGGATAACATACTTCTTCCTAACAATGAACTTGAAGGAAAAGATTTAAAAGAAGGAGATGAAGTTGAAGTTCTAATTTATAGAGATAGTGAAGATAGACTTATTGCTACATTTAGAAAAAAACAGAAGCACTTGTTGGAACACTTGCTAAATTAGAAGTTGTTGATGATAATCCAAGATTAGGAGCTTTTTAGACTGGGGACTTAATAAAGATTTAATGTTACCCTAATTCTCAAAAAGAAACTAAGGTAGAGATTGGTAAAAAAATATTTAGTTGGACTTTATGAAGATAGTAAAGGGTAGAGTATCAGCTACAATGAAAATATATAAATCTTAATGCCTTCTAATGATATAAAAAAGGTGATATTGTTAATGCAACAGTTTATAGAGTAAATGATGAAATAGGAACTTTTCGTTGCAGTTGAAGATAGATATTTTGGTTTAATCCCTAAGAGTGAATGTTTTGAAGAATATTCTGTTGGAGATGAATTGACTTTAAGAGTTACAAGAGTTAGAGAAGATAAAAATTAGATTTAAGTCCTAGAAAAACTTTTATCAGACCAAATGGAAAGTGATGCAGAACTTGTACTTGGGAAAATGAGACTTTTAAAAGAGCATTTTTCGTTTCAATGATAATAGTTCAGCAGAAGATATAAAAGATTACTTTGGTATAAGTAAAAAGCATTTAAAAAGAGCTATTGGTAGTCTTTTAAAAAAATGGTTTGATTGAAAAAAAGTGGCGATTATTTTACATTGAAAAATAGGAGATTATATGCAAAAGAAAAAAATATTTTAATACTTTTTATAATTTTTATTAATTTAAAGCTTTAATACCTTATCTAAAAATGATAAAGTTATAAGAGTGAAGATGTTGAGTTTAGAAATGGTTATTATTATTTAATTGAGAGAAAGAACCTTTTACTGGTATCATTGAGTTTCAAGATGAAAGTGGAAAAATTATGAAAGGAAATTTTTAAAATGGAATTGCTAATGGAATAGCAAAAACATATTCTTCTGATGGAAGACTTCTTTTCAGAAACTCCATATAAAAATGGAAAGAAAAATGGAAAACATAAAAGATACTATCCAAATGGAAATGTAGAATTAGAAAAATTATAAAAATGATAAAGAAGAAGGAATGAGAATATCATACTATGAAAATGGGAAAAATTAAGATAATAGGAAATGGGAAAATGATGTTCCTGTTGGTAAAGGACAAGTTTATGATGAAGAAGGAAATGTGATTGCTGAAACAATTTATGAAAATGGAGAAGTTAAAATATTGGAAAAATAAGAAAAATATAAATTTTAAGGCAATTTTATGAGCAGAGAAAAAACAAAAACTGAAATTAAGTATTTATTATATGGAGGTTGTTTCTATGAATGGGAGAAGTAGCACAAATACGTGATATTGTAATATATGCAAAACATGCTTTAAAAACAAAAAGTAAAATTTCATATAAACCTGATAAATATGAAAATAAAATAGAATTTTTGTTCACTCGAAAAATTTTGAAGCTAAAGATGCAAGTGAATGGTATGAACATTGTATAGAAAAAAAGGCTTAGAAGATATAAAACTTTCTGCCAATTGCTGTCAAAAGATCCAAGTTTACTTGCTTTTAGCAATACAAGTCAAGCTGGGTTAGTTTGTTATTTTAAAGATAATTTAGTCACTTACTTTATACCAAAGTGGGAACCTGGAGATAAGGGCTGGAAATGTAATTTACAAAGAATATAAATGGGAAAATCCTCCAAAAGAGAAAGCTACAATTTGAAGATAATACTGAAGATTTTAAAAATACATTAAGTAAAAATAGCTACTTTGGCAGATAAAATTGATTTTCAAAACTTTGCTAATATTTTTACAGAAGCTTATGATATGCTAGACGGAAAAGAAGTTGAAAGCTATTATCATAAAAATATTTTTCATTGATGCCTGAGAGAAATGCAAGACTTCTTTGTTCAGCAGGAATTTCTGATGTTTTTTTGGTGGAATGGGTTCTTGGAATGATAGTCCTTCTTGGTATGCCTATGAAAAAGGCAGAAAGTGAATATAAAAAGCTTTCAGTGAACTTTTAACACAGATAAAGGGTTGCATCTTATATTCTGTCAATGAATGGTAAAATACAAAAATTATACTGGGAGAGTTATGGAAATTTTAAAAATAATTTTAATATCAATATTACTTGTGGGAGCTACCCTTTTTATAAGTTGTAATAAAAAGTAATGATATTTCAAAAGAAAAGGAGAATAAACACTTGGAAACAAAAAGATTTGTCAATCTATGAACTAATAAAAATTCAATACAAGCTAATGGTGAGTTACCAGAAGATTTTTATACTGCCCCAAAGGATCCTAATGGAGTTCCTTGGGCAGATGGGAGCAATGGATGGAGTTTATATATCATACTGTTGGAAATGAAGAAGACATAGAGCCACTTAAAAATATAGTTTTTCAAATATCAGAAGGAAAATTTGAAGAAGCTGAAACTAATTTAGATAAGTTAGATTTTTCAATGGTTTCAAGAACAAACTCATTGTTGAGTTGGATTATTCAAGAACAAAACAAATAAATCTTAATAATTTATATGAATTTGCTAGTTCTCAACTATCCACTAGTAAAAAAATATAGAAGTTATAAAATTTTGTTTATCTGTACTAGCAATAATGAATGTTGAAACAGATGAAAGAAACTATAGAGAAAGTAAAAATATTAGCACTTTCTGATGAATTTACTTTATATTGTTTAAATATTTTTGTCAAATTAGAAAATTCAAATGAAGAAATTTTTAAAAATTGCTAAAAAGTTAAGGGTTGGGGAAGAGTTCATTCTATTGGATATTTAGAAGTACAATGATGAAATAAAGAGTGGATATTAGAAGAAGGTTGCCATAATTATGTGCTTCCTGCATATACAGCATATACTTGTGCAAAGAAAAATAAATTTGGTAGAGTATTAAATGAAGACAAAATTTCGAGTAAAAATTTAATGATATTTCATATTTAATGAATGCCTTACTTGATGAAAGTGCTATTACAGGAATGTCTCGCTTTAGAAGATAGAGAGTTACTTATTGAAAGATATTTAGAAAAAGGTAAGACTTTATCTTCAACAGAAGATGATTATCGTGCTCTTATGACACTTTAAAGAATATATAAAAATAATAAAGAAATTAATAATAATCTTATAAAGAAATCTGTGATGAAATTTTAAATTCTGAAAAACTAAAAAAACAAAATAACAGAATTGATAAAAGATGGAACTGGATATGATATAGCAAAAATATCTAGGTATAGATACTGATGAGTATGTTTTAAAATATTTAGAAACTAATAATAGAACACCCTTATATATATATATATATTTCAAAAAGAGAATATAGAAAAGCTTGTTTTATTTATTGACTTGCCATTAGAAAAATTAAAAGGACTTCCTACTAATAAATTTTAATCAAAGAACTGCAAAAAGATAAAGAGTTTACTTTTTAGATACTATAATTAGAAATTTAGGAAATTATATAGGAATAGGAGAAAATCTGATTATCTGTGCTCTAAATTCTCCATATGTTGATATAAGATATGGTGCAGTTAATACATTAGAAAGTTGGAAAGAAAAAGGATATATTCTTTCTAATGAAATAACGAAAAATATATATTAGAGAAACTTGAAGTTGATGAGGAATTAAAAATAAAATTAAATGAATTGTTAAAATAAAAAATGAGGACTATTGTAAAAATATTACAGTAGTCCTTTTAAAATAAAATAGTATTAATACTATTAGAAACTTGTTAATGTTCCTATTAAATATTTCTCAGCAAAGTTTTTTATCTTCCATTTGTTTAAAAACGAGCAATACTTTTTGCAGTCAAAACAAAAACCTATAAGTCCAAATTGATTATTTAATAAAAGAATAGCAATAATAGTTCTTTCAAGCTTTCCAATTATATTTCTGCTTTTAATTCCTCTGAATAAGCTTTTAGGGATAAGTCTTAGGAGAGATTGAAATAAATAATTTTCTAATAAGAACAGAAGCAGGATCTAATATTATAGAAAAACTGTAATATAAAGAATAAATATTTTTAAAATATTCACAATCTTTTAAGACTATATATAGTTGAAAGTAAAATTCTCTATATTTAAAAATATAATAAAATCCCACTATAGCAATAAAAATGTAATAATTGATTAAAAAGATAAAAATTGTAATCTTCTTTGAGGAAAATTTTTCTCAATTTATTTTTATAACATTAATAAAAATGTGAAGCAGAGATGATAAGACTAAATAAAATAATCTTTTTAATCTCAAATATTGGATGCCAATATAGCTACAAAAATTATAAGATAAATAAAGGAATGTAAAAATAAAGTACTTAATACTTGTCTTTTCCTTTTCGGAATAAGCAGAAGTTTGGACTGAACCTCCACGACTGACACCCTACGAGTGCTAGAGTTGCGGGTTCCAAAATCTTTAAAAATATTTAAAAATTTTCTAAGAAGTTTGATAGCTTTACACTCACCTTATTCTTTTAGGTGTGTTCAGTTCACCTCTATTGTATAGGACACTTAAGTCCCACAACTTTACTTTTTCTTAGAATATTTAATGCTCCATTACAATCTGCATTTATTAGTTTACCTGCGCTTGTTTGATATAGTCCTCTTTTTATTCTTTTTCCACTGAATATATATTCTTGTAGATTTTCTTTATCATATATTGGAATTTCATCTCCATCAAAAGAAACTTGCTTTTTGATGTATAACTCTCTTCTTGTAGTTTAAATTCTATTCCATATAGTTTACATAGATATATTAATTTATCTCTTAATTTTTCCATATGGTATATTTACAAAGTTCTGATTATTTATACTTCCAATATTTGAATTTCTTTGAAAATCTTCATTATATCCTAGAACTAGTTTTCCTATATCATTATTAAGACAATAATTTACAATTGTTCTTGCTGCTTTTGAAAGATAATCATTTATACGATTATTTCTCTTTCTAGTTATTCTCTTTTGTCTTAATGTTGTGCGCTCAATCTTTTGCTTATCTTTTATACTTTGTAATTTTGCATTTATCTTATTATAGTATTGATTTATTGATTTTTAATTTTCTACCATCTATTATGAATGAAGCTCCAGTATTTGTAACACAAGTACAAAAGATTATCTATACCTAAATCAATTCCTAGTACATTTTCTTTATTTAATTCCCTTTGAACTTCTTCTACCTCATAAATGTATTGAATTTCAAAGTACCTAGAATGTTGTTTTGGTATTATTCTAATCTCTTTTATCTTCTTGTCTTTTTAATACTGGTGGTAGTTTTATTGCGATTTCCTATGTGTCTTTCTAAATGAATTTGAATAAGGAACTATCAGCATATCATCTTTTAATCTAACAAAACCTATAACAAGAGTTGTAAAACCATCTTTATCAAGATAATTAGGTAATTTTATTTTACCATTATATTGACCATTCTTAGCAAGTTTTAAAAAGTGCAAAGAATGATTTAAAAACTTTCATCTACTTCTTTTAAAATTTGTTGAGCCATATTAGAATTTAACTTCTTGTAATTTCTCACTATTTTTAAGCATTTTTATAGTTTTTCATTATAGCTTAAATACTTTTTTTATTTTTAAAAATAGTGTTGTCTAACATTATATATAAGCTTGATTCTTTAAATTCTTAGCTATATGGCACAAATATTTTAAATTTCTAAACTCTTTTCTTACTAAGATGTTTTTACTTGTTGTTTTTAATGTTAAATACATATATAATCACCTCCTTTTTCATCAGAGATATTATACCATATATTCTACATTCAGTCTACTAAAAAGTAATGTTATTTATTTATTTTTAAACATTTTTAAAAGTTTTTAAAACCCCACAACAGTGGGAAGCGTCGTTCACATAAGTGCGCTACTACTATGCAGTTCTCTTGGCATATACTCCTTAATAAATTAAGGAGATTACTGAACTTCTTGTTATCTCTAACAAGCACAGACTATATCTTATCCATAGTGTATCTCAACACCTTAGGCGAAACCACTTCCAATACCAATCGCTTGTATTGTACTCCCCTCACGAGGGATAGTCGTTGAACTTTCCTTTTCAGGCTTAGCTGCTGATTGTCTATTATCATAATGTTTAGGATTTAACCTTGCACCATCTAGTATATTTTTTTCTGCTTTCACTACCATCACCTGCCTCCATCTCCTTAACCTGTTAAGGAGTAGGTTACTATGTTGTGGTTATACTAGCTTTAGAGTTCCCAACAATTCAGTTTCTTTGTTGCACGGTTTTGCTCCGTGTCTACATACAAGTTTCCCTATATGCTTACTAAAATCTTCGTGCAATTCATACTCTACGAGTACATGTCTCATGACTAACACCCTACGAGTGCTAGAGTCACGAGTGTTCTTGCACTATTTATAAAAAATCTGCTAATAAATGAATACTTATCAAAAATAGCTATAATCATAAGCTTTCTCCTTGTGTGTTATCCATAGCTTTTAAAATAGCTATAGTTAAATTTCTTAAGTCATATATATTTCCTGTTTTTATAGCTTTTTCAACACTTTGTCTACTAACTCCTAATAGTTTTGAAAATTGAGTTGATAGACCTCTTTTTACCCTCAGTTATATAGAAACTTTCTTTTTCTATTTGAGCAGGCTCAGAGAAATTGGTATCTAATATCAAATTTTTCTCAAATTGAATAAATTCTAGAAGTTCTTTTAAAAGTTTCAGTTTCAAGAATAGTATTCTCATAAACAATAGGATATAGAATTTCTGTCAATAACATCAGATTATTTTTGATATTTACTTTTGCTTAAAAGCAAGTAAGTTACAACTATTGATTAAAGAGTTTACGATAAGGTCATTTTTATTACTTGAGTAAAAAGAACAGAGTATTCTAAGGATTTTTAGCCTCATCAATAGCTTTTCTTGCATTATGATGAACAGTTCCATCTTGAGCAGTGCTATTTCATTATCCATTACAATATCCATGTTCATAACCTATTTCAGAATGAATTTCAATAGGAAAAATAATTATAGAAAAAGTCTATAATACAAATAAGCTGAATGTGGAGAAGTAAATAATCCCTGTATTTCATCGCCTGCACTGAATTCAACTTCTTTTATAGAATTCTTAAAAACTTTATTTAAAATTTTTATACTATTTAATATAGAAATTTTTGAAGATTATTCCTATCTTGAATAGAATAAGAACGAGAATTTTTAAATCTATCATCAATACAGAGTAATTTTTCACCTGGCTCACCTCATTTAAAGTTTAACATAACAGTTAATAAAAAGCAACTTAAATAGATTGCTTTTTATATTCGCTATACTAATAAGGTTGCTTTATAAAGTTGAGCTTTATTTTTATTATTAAAAATTTATTGGCAATAAAGCATTTTTATAACAAAACTTTCAAAAGAATAAACTGTTTTTCAATTTGTTAATGTGCTATAATAAAAGATAAACATGGAGGTTAAAATAAACTGATATTTGAATTGACTAATGAACAAAAGAAAATATTTAGGGACTTATTCCTGTAGAAGAACATTGCGGGAGACTTGTAAAGTTTGACAATGGTATCTATTATTATTTTGAAGATGATATTATTGAAAAAGAAATAAAGTTAGCAAAATTATTATCATGAAGCTGAATTAAATGAAAAACAGCAGAAAATCGTACAATGATACTTCCTAAAACTAAAAGGGGAAAAATTAAAAAATTTAATTATACAGCAACTCAATCTTTTCACCTTTTTGGAACTTATTTTACTTTTTCAACTGATGGAGTGATTATTACAAATTATACTACACAAAGAACTTATTCTCAGAAATATTTAGTGAAAAGGAAAGATATCTCTTGATAATTTAAAAATGGTTAGATAAATGGATGAAAGAAACTACTGAAGAAGATTTAGAAGAAATAGAAGAATTTAAAATGCTAAAAGAAAGCATTATAGAATTTAATGGAAGGAGATTTCTTTGCTTTTAAAATCAGATGAAAGAGAATGGTGCTTTGGTGAGAATTTTTACTAGATGTTTCTAAACTAGATGAAAATTTTAAAAGAACAAAAACTATGGTTTAACTAATCTTATGGGAAAACCTTTCAATAAAAAGTTTATCATAAGATAAGTGATAATAAAAATATTGATTTGAAAAGAATTATCTAAGTGTTTGGCATTGCCTTCACAAGCTATTATGGATAATATTTTTATTATGGAGAAGCTATTATTTTGGGTAATTTACCTTTGAAGCCTAGAGAAATGATATGTTTATTTCAGTTGGTGAAAGTATAAGTGGTATAGATAAAAATATTGCATACTTACAATATGGACTTATATATAGAAAATTCCTCTTTCTGATTATGAAAAACTCATTAAAGACTTAAAAATTGATTATCAAACTCTTAGAAGAGAAGGAATAGGTTTTTGTAATAGATACTTATAAATTAAAGGAATGTATGAAACAAAGTCTAATTCTCCTTTCTGGGAAAAATATAAAAAGCGTAATGTACCTGATTTGAAAAATCAGATCATATAGAATTGAAAAAGAAAAATTTTTAAAGCCTTTGGACTTGATGCCAATAAAACTATGAGGAGAATTTAAAAATGTTGAGGTTAAATAATGTTTTTCTTAGGATATTTGGTTTTTATTCTGCATTATCACTTTTTGATAGATGTATCAATATTCTTTTCAATACTTTCCTTTGTATTAGGAGGACATTATATTTTAATAGTAACTCTCCTTACAAGGAATAGCAATTTGTGCTTTTGACTTTATTAATTTAATTTCTAGTCTATGTTATCATAGTAAAGGAAAGTGTGCTAGAGGTAGTTCATTTGTTAATTACAATACGAGTTGTAATTTTCTTTCAATCTCTATAGCAACAGTTATCTTTTTCTATTCTATTTGGTATATCATTGTTAAAACAAACATAATAGAAATAAAAGTTCACCTATATATATTTTATCCCAGAGTCTTCTTATATCTTGGGCTATACTTTTTAAAATAGTGGATAGAATTTTTATACACAATAGAGAAACTAAAAAGTAGTTTTAGAAAATTATTTTACCATTCATAGAAGTAGAAGAGATCTTACTCCATCTATATTTTTCAAATTTAAAAATTCTTCAGATTTATATTCTACTGGAATGTTAAGACAGAAATTTTTATAGATGAGATAGGCTCTAAATTTTCTTGCACTTTTGGAAAAAGGAATTTTTGGGAACAAGTATATAACAAGTATAAAAATTAATTGAAGATGCTGGAATAGATACTTCTGAAAATCAAACTTCATAGTTTTTAAAGAGAAATTTAAAAATTATTTATTATCTTTGGAGGATTATAGAATGAATGAAAATAAAAATGGGGCTATATTTATGATAAAAATTAGATATGATATTCCTAATTTGCTAAGATTTAAAAATTTACAAGTATAATTTTTATCCTGTTAATATTATCTATTCTTTCTGGTATTGTACTATCCTTTTTAGATCTTAGTTCCTATGATAAAATAAAAATTTTATGTTTATAATGGAATGTTGGTCTTTATAATTTTGTGGATATTAATAAATACTCATTATACAGATATTACAAAAGCTTAATGAGCTGGAAGTTCAAGAGAATTTGAAATTAAAGCCTTAAAAGAGAATAATTCCTCAAATAATAATGACCGTTATTATTTTAATTAGTATGTTTGCTTTTGAACAAAAAGCTTTCATTTGATTATCTATTCAAGCTAATCTTAGTTATTGGAATATGCTTTTATCTTCTATAGAAGCCTTAGAAAATTTCAAAATAGTAAGTATTCTTTAAATATAAAAGGAAATACTATTAAAATATTCTATGAAAATAATGAAAAAGAAATTATTACAACAGAGAATATAAATTATGTCAGCTTTTTGCTCTTCGTCGTGGGGAAAAGGAAAGGAGAAAACCTACTTTACAACTTTTTGACTTAGAAGAAAGAATTCTTGCTGAGATGACTATAGAAATCTAGATTATTTTTAGATTAAAGATATTTAAAAAATATAATGTGGAAAACAGTTGATAACTATAGAATGGAGTTAAATATATATTCAAATTTACCTAGACATTACAAAAAGTATTTTTAGTTTAGCTTTAATATCTTTTGTTGCTCTCTTAATACAAATATATTTTTGATAAAACTTCTGAGGTAAAAATATTATTTTTAGCTGGAACTAGTGTAATAGTTTTCTAGCTATATATCTTCTTTCAAAAATAAATATTCATTTGCTAGAGAAAAGATTACAGGAAATTGATAGAATTATCGGATAAATTTGAAATTAAATCTTTGAAGAAAAATACTTTTGTTATTTTCATAGTCATACTTTTTATTATATTAATTTTTATCTTATTTTTCTGATAAATATTATTAAAAGAGTTTACATATAAATACATTTTTATATCATTTTTAATTGGAATTATAATCTTTAATTACTATAATTTTTTTAAGAGAAATTAAAGCTGAAAAAATATTTTTAACTATAAATGGAAAAACTATAAAATATATTATGAAAATAATGAAAAAGAAGTTATTACAACAGATAATATAAGTCAAGTTAGATTTTTATGTTATTGATAGTGGAAGAGAATAGGAAAGAAAAATCCTAGCTTACAAATCTTTGATAATGAAGAAAAATACTTGTTGAAATGACTATAAGTGCTAATGATTATTATTTATTAAAAAGTATTTTGAAAAAATACAATGTAAGAATAGATAATCGATATAAAGAATTCTAAAAATAGGTGAAAAATTATGGAATTATTAGAAAAAGATGAAGAGTATATTAGTTCCTTACTCAAGCAAGGAAAAAGTAGAGGCTATTGCCTTGTTAAGAACAAAAACAGGAATGAATTTAAAAAGAGGGCTAAAGATTATATTGATAAAAATATAGCTATTTCTGAAGAAGATGAACAATGCTTAGCTTCTCTGATTAATGAAAATAAAAATTAGAGGCTGTTGCTTTTTCTTCATAAAAATAAGGACATGTCTTTAGAGAGCTAAAAATTATACAGATAGCTTAATTTTTAAAGAAAATGTTGAAAACTAATAAAAAGTGGTCACAAATGGGGATATATTTTTGATGAGGAAGTTAAATATATATTTCCTAATTTACCTAGACAACTATTAAAAATAATGTTAAGCATTAGTATTGTTAGTTACTACATTAATTTCATTGATGTTTTTAGATAGAAGTTCAGATGTAAAAATGATAATTTTACGATATTCTGTTTTAGGTATTTTTAGTTCTTATAATAACTTTACCTCTAATTATCTTAAATATTCATATTACAGAGAATAAATTGAAAAAATTGAAAATTTAGAGTTTCAAATCAATTTGAAGTTAAAAGCTTTCGTTAGTAATTTTTCATTTGTCTTTACATGTCCTATTAATTCTTATATTTATTATTATAATACCTATTTTTACTTAAAATAGACTATAAAAAGACTATAAAGGAATTTTTATCTCTTTTGTGTTGATTGCAATCACAGTTGCTGGTATTTTATGAACTCTTAAAAATGTTGAAAGTATAAAAATATTCTTTAAATAGATAGCAGAGAAATTACTTTGTTATATAATAAGAATGAAATAAAATCTATAAAAATTGAAAAATAAATTTTATCAAATTTTATGATAAAAACTAAGAGGGGGAAGGACTAATATTCCTAGCATAGTAATCTTTTGATATGGAAAAATATCTTTACTGAGATGGAAGTAAAAATAAGTGATTATATCTTATTGAAAATGTATTTTGAAAAACATAAAAATAATGGTGAAAGATGAGTTTAAGAAAATTTAATTCAAGAGGGTGAATTTTTAAATGAAAAGCCAAAGAATTTTGCAGAAATGTGTTATGCAGAAAAAGAAATTCAATTAAAAAGAATATATGAATGGCAAGGAAAGCCTTGTAGCAAAATTAAAAATGACTTAGCACTTTCAAGTGAACAAGAAAAATTTTATATAAATTGGTTGATACAGTTCTGATAGACACATATATAACATTACTTTATGCACTTGATGGAACAGCATCCCTAGGCAATGAGGAAACAAGAAAATTTTTAAACTTTATGGAGAAGATGAAATCTTGTTTTTAATTCAGGGAATTAGAAATGGCTACTTATGAAGTTTTTATGAAAATAAAAAGGAGAAAAAGATAAATGTATAGAACACATAGCAATGTATGTAAATGATTTAAGAAAACTAAGGAATTTTTATAAAATATTTTTGGTGCAAGCTCAAATGAGATTTATCATAATAAAAAACTGATTTTTAAATCTTATTTTTAACTTTTTGACAGTGGTTGCGTTTTAGAAATCATGACTAAACCAGAATTGGTTGATGATATAAAAGATTTAAAAAGAACAGGTTTTATCCATATCGCATTCAGTGTTGGAAGCAAGGAAAAAAGTAGATGAATTGATCTGAAAATACTAAAAATAGATGGCTATGAAGTTATTGGTGATTCAAGAACAACAGGTGATGGCTATTATGAAAGTTGTATTGTTGGTATTGAAGAAATCAAATAGAAATTACAGCTTAAGGAGAGTTTAACAGTGAATAAAAGATTTAAACAACAATATTCCTATTATAACAAAGAAAAAGAAATTTCAAAAAGTAATGTAGTTTGTTTTTCTTCTTCCTTGCTTTTTAGGATTTGGAAAGTATTATAAAGCTCCATTTCCACTTCTAATTGGAATTGCTTTATTGCTTTTTATTTATTACTATACCTTTTTTATTTTGCTTAGTGACATTATATTAAAAAATGATAAAAATATAGAGATAATACAGTAGTTCCAGATGATTTTCAAATTAGACCGCCTAAACATATCTTTATGTTGATTATAGCTATAATTCTTTTAGCGTATCTTATAGTGTATATTATTCCAAAAAGTATTATGACACTTGATAAAAATATATTTAAACTGATTATTGTTTTAATAATTTTTATAGGAATTTATAGAATATATAAAGCTGGAAGATATTCTATTGATGTCATGGAAAATATTAAATTTTTATTTAAAAATCAAGAAATAAGTTCCTTTAATGTAGAAAAATGTAGCTTTTGTCAAATTTTCTGGAGTTAAGAATAAAGTAAATGTTTATTTACTAGGTATTATACGTTTATTTTTGTAAACATAGATATCATTTTAGAAGTGAGGACGAGTCTAGAAGTTCTCCTTTTATGCGACTATTTGATTTTGAAGGTAAAGAATTTTTAGAAATTTCTTTATCTATTAAAAGATTATTAGGGTAATAAAAATATTTTTAAAATATAATGTTAAAAGCTGATGATCTATGTGATTTTTCAAACTGATGATCTTTGATAAAAATAAGGAGAGTTTAACAGTGAATAAAGATTTTTAATAACAATATTCAGATTTTTCAAGAAGAAAAAGGCTTTTAAAAATAATATTATCTTTTATTAGTTATATCCCTTATTATTTTAGCAGTACAATTATTTTATATAGATGATTTGTCTTATCTTCAAGGAAATCTTACAATTATAAATTCTTTTTATAGCTTTTTATTTTGTATTTTTATATATTACCTTAACAGCAGATATGTATATTACTACAAAGAGGTTTAAAAAGAAAGAAAAAGTTGAAGTACCTAATGAATTTAGAGTAGATGCATTTAAACAAACTTATTTTATAATTTTATATACTATTATTTTAATAATATTTATTTTTATTTTTGTGCTAGTATAGTTTTTAAAATTGGAATATTTGGAATAATTTTTAGTATTCTTAGTATAGGTATATTTTCTTGTTTTTCTTTCTATTATGATTAAAAGTAGAAAATATTCTTTGGAGATTAGGGAATAGAAATATTAAAGTTCTATACAAAATCAAGAAATAGAAGTTCTTGAAATAAAGATATACCTTTTATTGCTTTTTGGAAGTGGAAAAGAAAAGTGAAAAAGGTGATTATCCTATTATGGAAAGTATAGTATCAAGGGAGAAATTTTTAAGAATACCACTATCTTTAAGAAATTATTGGTTGATGAAAAATATTTTTGAAATATACTGTAGAAATTAGTGATACTACGAAAATTAAGGAGAGTTTTGCAGTTAAAAAGTTATATCTGGAATAATATAATAAATATATTTGAAGAAATAAAGGAGAAAAAATGGAAAAACTTATCTCAATATGAGGTTTGAAAGTACTCAACAGAATGCAAATACATAAAATTTAGATTTTATGGAATATCTATATTCAGGTGATTATATAGAAGTTATAAAAAGAATTTAAAGATTATTACGGTTTTACACATCAAGTTGGTGAAAAATTTTATTTTGCTTGTGGTATATACCTCATGAAGATGTCTGACACTTTATATATTTCAAAAGATAAAATTAATATTAGTAATATCTTTCTTCAAGACAGAGCAGAAACTCAAAAAGAGATTTGTTGTAACTTAAAGAATATTTTAGGTTATAGAACAAGGAAGGTTTAAAAGGGATTAGATTATGAATATAGAACTAGCAAAGAGTTATCTATTTCATTCTTGCAGAAATGAAAATATTGATAATCTAGATGGGAAAATGGATTTTTAGAATTTTACGTCCTTTCGAGGAGAGAGCTAAATGAAAAATTTCATTGAAGTAATGGAATGTTTAGTATTAGTACTCGAAATTCAAAAGAAAATATAGATAAAAATATAGTTTCTGACATTATGGATATTATTCATTTTACAAGAAACTGTGTATCAGAAGGAGGAATGTTAACTAGAAAATAGTAAATTAACTGCCAAACAAACTAAATACCTATTAGCTTGGAGTGATATCATAGAAACTTGTTTTATCTATTTACTAGAAGATGCAAGTGACATTGTTTCACTGATTACACTGCTACTGTAATAATGAATATTTTTAATGTAGAAGGGGAGTATTTAATTGAAGTTTTAGTTTATGTAATGCCTATGCCATTTTTATTCATTTTTATTTCTCATGGCTTATTTATTTAGAAAGAAAAGTAAAAATTTTATTTTCAGAATTTGATGACGGTGAAAAAGATTTAGAACTAGAGAATTTTTAATAGGATATTTAAACTTGAAAGATTATCCAAACCATTTTTCTATGCTCAGGTAATATTTTTAATAATAGATACTCTATTTATTTTATTTGGAGGCTCATAAACTTATCTTGAAGAAGTAAATGTAAAAAGAATTTCCAAGAATTACTCATGAGTCCCTCTATCACTCCTTTAATAAAAATTTATGATACCAATTATATGTGGGTGTTTGTATTTTTCTATTTTATATGTAATGATTTTGAAAAACAAAGAAAATAGAAGAATTGATGAAATGTTAGATAATTTAGAGAAAGTTAAACATTTAAAATTTGCAAAAGAAGATTTCTAAGGTCAGATAGAATACTTGCAACAGGAGTAGATTGGAGGTGATATAAAACTAGGAGACAGATACTTATTTTCCTTTTACCCAGTTTGTATAATTCCTTATATTTATATTCAAATGATGAAAGTTAAATATCTCGTAGGGGTAAAAATGGAATTATTTATTACCTAGACATTACTTTTTAAAAGACCTTTTCAGAAGATAAAGATAGATTTTGCAAAAGAAGATGTTGCTGAAAAAGTTAGGAGAATTTGGTTTAGAAAGAAAAAGACTTAAATGAAAAATAGAATACTAATTACTGTAATAATGAATATTTTTAATGTAAAAGGAGAGTGTTTTAATTGGGAGATTTAGCTTATATGATGTTTATGCCATTTTTATTCTTTATGGCTTATTTATTTAGAAAAGAAAAGTAGAAAAATTTTTATTTGCAGAACTTGACGAAAGTGAAGATTTAGAAGCTAGAGATTTTTATAATATATTGAAAAATGGAAAGATCAGCAAAATCATTTTACTATCTAGAGTAATATTTTTAATAATAAATACTTTTATTCTATTTGGAGGCTATAAAACTTATCTCGAAGAAGTAGAATTTATAAAAGAATTTCCAAGTTTTAGCATAAGTCCATTATCATCTGTTTTTAATAAAAATTTATGGCACCTAATTATTATGGGTGCTTGTATTTTTCTTATTTATATTTGCAATGATTATGAAAAGAAAGAAAATAAAAGAATTACTGAAATGTTAGATAATTTAGAGAAAGTTAAACATTTAAAATTTGCAAAGAAGATTTCTTAAAATCAGATAGAATACTTGCAACAGGAGTAGTTTTCAATGAGTGATATAAAACTAGAGACAGATGCTCTATTTTCTGTTTACCCAGCTTATATAATTCCTTATATTTATATTCAAAAGATAAAAAGTTGAAAGATTTTATAGACATCATGGAGGAAGCATTTATTATTTAGACATTACTTTAAAAGAACTTTTTCAGAATATAAAGATATTTTTGCAAAAGAAGATGTTGCTGAAAAAAGAATTTATTTTAGAAAAATAAAAATTTAAATGAAAAAGAGAATACTAAGTGGGATATTTAAAAGTTGAGAGGAGAAAAGATGTATACTTCAATGATTTTTATAATGATAATAATAATGATTATAATGCTTTGTAGTTACAATAAGTTTATTAAAAAGAAAAATTGGAATGTTTCTATATAGAGAATGAAATTCTTTATTTACCTTCTTTATTTGTGAAAGAAATTCCGCTTTCTAATATAGAAATATAGAATTTGAAACTTTTCGTTCACGTGTAGCTATAGTGGAATAATAAAGTATATCAAAAAGATGCAAAAGGTGGTTAAACGTTATTTTCAAACAAGTAAATTGGCATTTTTGTAAATGAACAAATGGTTTTAGAAGAAATAGAAAAATAACACCGATTTTTATATTATATTCCTTATACTATTAATAAAAGAAAATATTGATTTTTAGTGTAAAAGGGAGTGTTTAAAAGTGGACTTAATGCTTACAACATTTTTATATTTATATTATTTATTTTTAATATGTAGTGTTTTTATAATTAGAAAAAGATTAATAAAAAAGCTATGCTTTTAGAAATTGATGAAGATTTAAAAAATTTAGACACCTAAAAGATTTTTAAAACATACTTAAAAGAGAAAAGTTTTTCAAAAATAATTAACTATGTTGAATTTTTCTATTAGTCACTATTCTTATTATTTCAAGGATACCAAGAATATATACTTTTTAAAGAGGTCTGATTCTCAATTAATCTCATCTCATTTATATTAGATAAATTTAAAATACCAATATTTATATGGTTTGTTGTATCTACTAGTTTACTACTTGCTTTATTGATAAAAAGAAAAATAAAGAATTTATGAAATGCTAGATAATCTAGAAAAGTCTAAACTTTTAAAAATCTAGCACAAGTGGATTTTATGATTCCAAATAAAATAGTTGAAACTGGATTATTGGAAACGATATAAAATTTGGAAGTAAATTTCTATTTGTTCTTTATCAGGCTATATAATTCCTTATTGTTGACTTGATGATGTAAAAAGTTAGAAAAATTTCTAGTAGATATGGAGTAAATCACATTATGTAAATATTATCTTAAAAACTTCTTCTAAACTATAAATATAACTTTTTGCCAGAAATTTGTGAAAAATATAAGAGAAACTAATTATGAACAAAAAGATAAAATAATGACAAAATATATAAAAATAGATATATTATATAATTTTAGTGTTTTACATAATAAAAATAATAGTATAATCAATAGGTTATTATTAGATACTAGGAGAATATAAAATGTATAGAAACTAAAAGATGTATTATTGATAGAGTTTTGCTCACTTTGCAATGTTATTTGGTGCAGGAAATTTGATATTTCCACCAATGTTAGGTTATGAAACTAATTCAAGTTGGATAATGCGATGTTAGCATTTACAATAACAGGATGGGATTTTCCTTTTTAGGAATTTTATCAGTTTCCATTTGCAGGAAATGGAATAAAGGATTTTTGCTAATAGAGTATCTCAAAATTTTCAATAATTTTTGCCATCATCTCAATTTTGTAATAGGGTACCAATGCTAGCAATACCAAGAACAGAGCAACTGCTTATGAAATAACTTTTTCTATATAATGGAATGGGATAGTTCTATATATAAATATATTTAGCTAATTGCTTACTTTGGAATCTGTTATTTTTATTCTCATTAAGACTAATAAAGTTGTTGATAGAGTTGGAAAAGATTTTAACTCCAATATTACTTATACTTTTCTATTTTAATAATAGTAAAAGGATATTTTTACTGATTAGCTCTAAAATCGATATTTATCCTCATGCATTTAAGAGGTTTTCTAGAAGGATACCAAACAATGGATACTATCGCACTGCTTATGCAGGGATTATTTTAACTGCTACAAAAAGTGGAAGAACTTTGACTCAAAAAACAAGAATTTTTCTTTTTAAATAAAATCAGGACTTGTAGCTATAGTATCACATAGCTTTAATATATGGAGGTTTTGCATTTGTTGAGCAAAGATGCACTCTGTTTATAAGCACTCAAGATAAGATAGAATTATTAGTAAGAACAACTACTTATCTTTTTAGGTAGTTATGCGAAATTTAGTATTAGCTGTTTGTGTTGCAGAGCTTGCCTGACAACCGCACAGGTTTGGTAGCTACTGAGAGAATTTTAGTTCTGATACTTCTTTTAAATATGAAAAGATAGTTATTTTTACAGTATTAATAAGTTTTGCCTTTGATCAGTTTTAGGAGTTGAGAAGTATAATTAGAATTTCAGTCCCAATATTAATCTTTATTTATCCTATAACAATTTCTTTGATACTGTTAAATTTATTTGGAAAATATATAAAAATGATTATGTTTATAAAGGTGTGGTATTTTTACAGGAATTGTTGGTTTTGATAGAAAGTTTAGACTCATTGGGAATTGAAAATTATTATACAAAGTCAGTCTTAGAAATACTTCCATTTTCAGACTATGGTCTAACTTGGTTATTCCCCTGGTTTGATAGAGATATACTTTGTTCATTAATATTTTAAAAGAAACTGAGAAGACTAAAAAGGGGCTGTGCAAGTAGAAAGTCAAAAATAGTTCTGTGCGAGTAAATTTCATACTCACTTATTTTTACTTTAGGTTTGAAGTACTAATTTTGCAACAGCCTTTGACAATCTTCTTCACTTTAATTAAATCTTTTCTCATAGTTTCAATATAGTAAGTTATTTCTTTTCTTTATCCCAATCTCAAAATAAGTCTATTTTAACCTATCCATTCTAGTGAAAGATTTTAATGCTGAAAATTCTAATAAGCACTATCAATTTTTCCTGTAATTTTGCTTGACCAAAAGTAACAGCTAAAATAACTTAGGTCGCTTTGTAAGATTAATGATCTCAAGTAAACCATTATATTTTGTCTTAGCTTGTTCTTAACTTTGACCCCATCGTTTCCTGACATCAGGAGACAGATAATCCATTTCCCAAATGGTTTTTCAATTATTACTTTTGGAAAAGATCAAAAAGTTTATCTTTTCTTTTGTATAGCTTCTTGCAATTCATATAAAGCATCCTTTCTTCATCACTTCCAAAAGGACTTCTTCATCACCACAATCATAATGAACTCATCTGTGAAATATTTTCCTAAACGTTATATGGCTCGTTAAAATATGTAAACCACATTCTTCATCATCAAAATAGAAATGATTATCTCTATCAAATTCAGGAAAATCTTTGTAAATACTCTTTTTAGAATTTATTAGCTTTCAGCTTCTTTTTCACATTCTTCAACTGTATCAGAATTCTGTTCATATTTACCTATTGCTCAGTTTTTCCATATTGACTAATTCGCAATCAAGAGTTTCAATAAACCAAAATTTATCAGATTTTTCATCCTTAAAATGAAGTGCTTGAATCATATTTTTCTCACTTTTCTATTTTTCTTTTTCTTGTATTATATATCTTTTATTGTAACATATAAATTCAGAAATTTCGAAAAATAATTGATAGACTTTTTCATTTATTATGGTATAATAAATAGTTGAAGGTGATTAATATGAAATAATTTTAATCAATTAAAAGAAAATTGTAAAATCTAAAATGAGTTTAAAAAGATTTACTCATACTCTTGGTGTTGTAGAAATGGCAGGAAAATTAGCTGAAATAAATAAGGCTGATGTTGAAAAATGTAAATTAGCTGCCTTACTTCATGATATATGCAAAGAAATGGATATGGAAGATATAAAATATTTGTATAATAAATGAGTTATCAGATGAAGATTTAGAAAAATAATGAAAATCTTACATGGTTTTTGCTGGAGCTTATTAATAAAGAGTTTGGAATAGAAGATAGTGAAGTTTTAAATGCTATAAAATATCATACTATAGGTTCAGATATGACTTTAATCGAAAAGATAATATATATAGCAGATGCACGTGAAATTATGGAAGAGCTACCCTAGTGTGATCTGAAAATGAGGGAAGGAAACTTTTAAGAAATTTAAGATAGGAATGCTTAGAGACATAGACGCAGGATGTTTGGAAAGTATGGGAAAAGTCACACATCCTAATACCTCTCAATTGGAAGAGAAGAATATATTGACTGAGATTGGGTGAAAACATATTTATAATGAGGAGGTTGCCAGATAGAAAAGACTTAGAAAATTAAAAGAAATAAAAACTGGTGAGAATATTTGTCATTTGTGAAATATACGAGTCTTTTAGAATGGTCACTAAAAGAGAGAAAGATAATGAAAGCGATAATCTTGTCTTGGGTTGATGCTGGAAATGCTAGATAAGAAAAATAGAATAACAACGATTGAAGATTCTTCTCTTTATGTGCAGGAGATGTTTAGAGTTACTATAGGTTTTGGCTTTGTAGATGGTAGAAATTCTGAGAGAAGAAAATGGAATATATACAGCTAGAAAATTTTGAGTCTGCTCTTGATGGAGATATAGAGTTTAAGTAAAATTACTAATGAGAGGATATGATAGTAAGGGAGACCAGGAGCAGAGGGAGAAGTATGAAATAATAGAACGTAGAAAAATACAGTTGTTGGTTATTTTGAGATAAAAATTCTCTTTTGTTTTACCAACAGAGTGCATTTTCTGGAGACTTGATCTCCTATATTCCAAAGTCTCAAGTGAAATGCTGATAATAAAGATATAGTAGTAGCTGAAATAACATTTTGAGAGTGAAAATAGAGAGCCAGCTAGAGGAGAGATTATAAAGATTCTAGGTTCATCGGCAAATAGTACATGATAGAAGCTCTTATATATGAGAGAAGGGTCCTAAGTGAGCATTTTTCTGATGAGAGCAATGCACGAAGTTAGAAGTTATAAAAGAAAAGAATCAGTTATACAGACAGAAAAGACTGGCAGACTTCTATAATAACTATAGATGGGAGCAGATGCTAAAGATTTGAGATGAGTGCTGTCTACGTTGAGAGCTATTGAAAGTAATTGCCGTATAGACACGATGGTGCTACTGCTGATGTTTCTTATTATGTGAGGTTCTACTCTGTGATTTAGAAAGCGAAACAGAGGAATTCAAGTTTATTTAGTTGATAGAGTTTATGCAATGTTTCCAAAAGAAATTTCTAAATGGAATTTGCTCTTTAAACAGAAAGATAGATCTGGCCTTTGCCTGTGAGAATGGAAATGAGTCTTAAAAGAAAGCGATGTCGTAAACTACATGATTTTATAAGTCTGTTATAAGAGTCTGTTTCACGACTGGCCCTCTAAAAGATGTAAATGCAATTTCAGATGGTGATGAAAAACTAGTACAGATAAATATTGAATGTTTATAAAGTGTGAAAAATGTTAGAACTCTCTAAAATATTAAGAAACTGAGAAAGCATACAGAGGAAGGCATTGATTTTGAGACTCCCAGAACTTAAAGTTGTATTAGATGAAGAAAATAATAAAGTCAAAAGTCACACAAGAGAGGAGAGGTGAAAAATAATGGGAGACTTTGTATGATGGCTGCAAACGAGCAACTATTGCACAGAAGATATCATTGGTTGGGTGGCTTCGACATGTGAACCCATAGAGAGCCTGATGAGAGAAGGTCACAGCGCCAAATGACTTTGCAAAATTTGGATGCAGATACCTAATTTTGATGATCTTCATCTAATACGATTCCAAGAAATTATAGAGAGAGATCTAAAGCAAAGAGGCATACAGGTAATGCGCTTGTACATAAGACTAGCACAGCATCTTTTCATCAAGCAAGATATACTGTAGTGATATAGGACGCTGGATTTGGCCTCTTCACGTATGCTCCTTTACATCTCACTATAGAGAAGATATGCTAGGTTTGGTGGTTCCTTGAGTTTATTCTCAGGTATAAACAGATTCTGCTAAACAGTTAAAATTATCTGATTTAGATGAGAATAGCTCTGTCATATTTTCATAAGACGGAAGGTGGCTAGAGAAGTCTGAGGATTAAGTGTTAAGTCACAAGCTGAGCGTATAGAATGTAGTTGTGAGCAGACTGTGGTCAGAGGGGTTTTGCTATCAAGTGACGAAAAGTCTTTTGCGAGAACAGGCGACATATAGGGTGTAGTTAGGATACTGTGAATTTCAAATTCTCGTTTTGATGAAAATGTATACAGTAGATTATTATAAATGGAGACTAACTTTAGGTGGAAAAGATAAAGCATTGGTAGAAAGGCTGATCTAATAACTAGAAATTGGAGTAGTTTCCATTGAGATATATTCTAAAGAGGAAATTAAGATAATTGCGATAGTACGCTTTTAGGTTGCTATGGAGGAAAGAATATGAGGCTGGAGATAGAACTTGAGTGAAGTAGATCAATAAAGGCTGGAGAAAGGTTAAGTATAAAAGAATCGTTTGGAGACTATAAAGTGATAGAAAGTATTTTATAATCGAGAATGTCTCTGGCTGTGCTTGGGGATACTGGTGAGTATATATATAGCCTGAAGAAAGAAGAGTTAGAAAGATTACTTTTACATGAAGAAAGTCGAAAAAGATGCACGAGAAGCTATAAAGGTTTACACGATGGTTCCTTTAGATGTTCATCTATCAAAGGACATGTAAAAAGTCCGAAGATACTGCAATGGCTAAAAGTGAGAAAGACACTGATGAAAGAGAAAGTATTCCCTATGAGAAAGGGACCAAGAAGAAATTTAAAAGAGATGCAAAGATTAATAGTGAGATTAATTTAGATTTTTATAATAGAAATGTAATGGTATAATTTTTAACATGAAATTGTAGGAGAATTTACAGTGAAAATTCCATGTTTTGTTTTATTCTATCAATGCCATGATAGTAAATAATATATATCTCAGAAACTATAACTGCAGACTCAGATGAAAGTGAGTTATAGATTTAAATATGACAATGCTAACTTCGGATCAACGTTTCGCTGTTACTAGTGTGAAATATGAGAGGGGTTATTCTATAAATTTGAAGGAAATCCTGAAACAGGTGAAATATCTTGAAGATGATGCCATAATGAATGTGCTCAACCAACGAGAGAGGAAATATCACCGAGAAACTGAAGAGTGGAAAAATATCTCAAGCCTAATGGAAAGAAGGGAGAATTTTATAATAGTTTTGCCTGTGTAATGTTGCTAAAATGACGGGGCTGAAGCTCACTGATAAAAATATATTTTAGAAGTCCTCGCCAAAATATTCAGATGAAAGAAAAATAAATGCACAAAAAGATGGCTAGGTCACAGCAGGTTTTAATATAGTTAATTTTCAGAACCTGAAAAAGCAGAGTTACATATTTTTCATCAGATGTTTTCAATTGAGCCAGATAAACCAAATAACATTATCTGATTTGTTACTGGTAAGATGTTATGCCATACAATTTTTCGAGTTTAGAGCAAATATAAAGATCAGGTTCTACTATTCCTATTTGTTACTATACAATCTTCTGGCGACTATGGAGCTGCGACTTCAATAGGATTCCTTTATGGAAACAGAAAAGATAAATTCAGAGGAGGTTCGGCTCCTAAGTTTTGCAGATAGATGAGGTATATTAGTTGGAAAGATGGGAAAACTGGTATAAATTTGATAAAATTGGTGAAACTAGATTAAATATAGATGACTGGTTAATCTATGCAAAAATAAAGAAAAACCTACTGCTTCAAATGAACTACCTGAATATGAAAAAGACAAAGATATAAGTTGAATTGAGTCATGATTATGAAGGAGATAATGAAATCTCATTTCTTATCACAAAATTCAACTGAAGCATGGTTAGTAGTTTAGCTGATGTTATGGAAAGAAATTTGATGATAATAATGTCTATAATTCTCTGAGTTTGGAATGAGTATAGAATTTGATAAAATATGAGTTTCTATGCTTTGATTTCAAAATCTATATAATTTAGGTGAAAAGAAAGACATAAGTTTTCAGGAAGAATGAGGTTTAGTAGTGATACATGGACTTTTGAGCATAGCGATGGTATGAGATGATATCTCATGGGTCCACTATTGACCAGGCACTGAAACGCACAAATCTTTCTGTTGACTAAAGATAATGATAAGTATAAAGTTCAGTGCTAGATGTGATTATTTATGTAATGATATGGATCGGTTTCTGCTTTGGCGACTTAATGGCTGGGAAATGAGAAAGGAATAGGACACTGAGTTTATTATTAAAAGAGAGAATGGGCAAGTATCTCTTATGATAAGAAAGGAGATGACTATAGAAGATTTTGGTTTTCTGGGAAGAAGATATTAATACCTCAAAGCTAAAGAGAAATATCTTAGGAATAGATTTTTCGTATACTCAACTACTGTTGCAAAAATATGATTATAATAATTTGAAAACATCAAGCTTTCTTTAGAAATTATAAAATGGGTGAATACTTTTTACTCCAACATTTGTATAATTTCTTAGATAGAAAATTGGACGAAGCTAGAGATACTATAGAAAATGGTATTAGGGTGACAATAGATAGCTGAATTTAATAGATTTGAAAATACTACTATGAAAAATACTTTAGAAGAAGAGCAGACTTGAATCCATATAATGATGATTTATAGAGTTGGCTTTTGGAAAAATAATCTGCAGAAATATGGTCGAGATGGACTGTTTGATGGAACTTACAGAAGTTATGAAAATAAATATTCACTCCTATGAACTTGAATTAGGTAGAAAAATATTGAATTAGCTGATAAAGGAACTCTTGGTTTTAGATGCAACATTTAGACATGATGAGTTTGATGCTTCATCAGATAAAACAAATCTTTTAAATTTAAAAATTGGATAATGACTTATTTCTATATAAAGGAACAGGTTTAGATCTCCGAATAAATTTAGAATAGAAGGACAAAAATATAGTTTCTCAGGAAATAAAAATAATGAAGAAAGAAGATTAATAAATAAAAAGTGATTTTCTAAAGTTTTGATGATACCCTAATATTTTGATGGAAAATCAACTGTTACAACTTACAATATAGGATATAAAACATCTAAAAATCCTTACGAACAAAAATCAAAAATGGTGAAGAACTTCATACAGGTTTAAATAATAAATTTGATGAAGATACTAATTTAGATTTTAAATATTCTGAGTGACAAAGAGATATACAACCAAAACTAGAAAGTGAAAAAGAAAGTTAATGATTTAAGCTACAAGACAGTATTCAGTAAAAATTTGAGCAAAAATATGATTTTGAGGATTCAGCAATACTGATATTGACTTTGTTGGTGATGATTTCTATACTACTAATAATTTTTAGAAGATATCAATGGACGCTTCTAGAATACCGGAGGATATAAGCCTGGTAACAGCAGATTATCTTTTAGCTACTCATGCCTGCTGCAGGAGATAAAGTTAAAAGTTGATGGCGTGGTGGATATTTAAATAGAAAAATAGAATGTACTCTGCTACTTATAATATCGGCGTGGAGATGTAGACATAGATTTTACTGCTGCATATGATGCCTGATATAGATACGACTCACCTGCATAGGAAGATGATAGTACGAAATACTCGATACATATAGTTTTGCGTTTATGCTTATAGAGATAGAGATTTGAAAAAGAACTTATGAAGTATGCTACATTGACATGAAAAGCAGAAAGCATGAAATAACGTAGCCATTATAAGACCAGACTAAGAGTCTATTCTTGACAGAGAAAAGTGAGTTTCTATAATCAATTTGAATTAACAAGAACAAAAGATGAGACATTAGAATGAGAGGAAATCATAAAAGAAGCACTTAATATGTATAAAATATTGAAAGAAACACATAAAGATATTCTCAAAACAGGAGCTTAAAGAGCCTCTGTGTCCTAAATTTTCACAGGAGGACTTACTTATACTTATAATAGAGCAGGGTACTGGGATATCAGTTTACAGAAAGGGCCTGGCTGGGAGGAGTTCAAGTGCGAGAAATACTATCGTGAAAAGATTTCAAAAGAGCCATGAATTTAGTTTATTTGCAGGAGATTGGAAACCGTCAATCAGTTGGAAGTTAAAACTTATGCAGTAACAAGTTTCCTATGAAAATAAAAATGATGCCACTGGCTACATTGCTGGATATAGAAAGAAATCTCTTGATAGCTAGGGTAGGTAGACAGTGGGAAAGAGATGGAGCTTCTATGGATGGGCTATATCTCGCGAAAGGAATAGATATAAAGCATCTGAGTAAAGATTATGAATGGAGAGTAGGAGTACACTTACACTGTTAACTCTAATAACTCATTATTAGGAGTTGGAGCTAAAAATACAGGTGGTAATACTTCTGCTAGAAGACCAGATGGATATCTAATAGATAAGTACCCAGTCAATTAAAAATAAGTGTAAAGTCAGAACAGCTCATTGCTGGCTAGATGTAGAATGCAATTCAATTTATTTTTCTGCATATACACCAGAAAGAAGAAGGAAAGGATTACAGGAAAATATGTGATTAAATATAATGGAGAAAATAAAAGAATATGATGGTAATATCAATATGTTTAAATAGCTAAGGGAATTTCTAATTCCTTGCTATCTGTTGGAGCAAAAGTTGATGGAAAAATAAGTTGATATATCTTATGTATTGAGATCATGATGCGGAAGTAGAATTTATGATATTGACAGTCCTCGAAGGAGAGATGTAGGTAAGACGCTAACAGCTCACTTAATGGCTGCAAGCTGTGCCTAAGACTATATCCAGAAACTAAAAGTAACAATAGGATGAGATTATAGAAAATGATTCTACATGACTTTGATCCTAGTAGAACAATTTAGAAGAAGATCTAGAAAAATTGAAGCTGAAATGAAAAAGAATAGTAAAGAGAAATATAAAATTAGAAAAATATGTTTTACCCTGAGATGAAGCTATTGATTACTTTAGAGATGTAGATAAACAGACATAAAGTTGAAATTGTGGAAGGAATACCTCAGGAGAACAAGTATCATTTTATAAACAAGGTGATTTTACAGATCTTTGTGAGAACACACGTACCTTCAACTGGATATTTAAAAAGCATTTTTAAATTAAGAACAGTTGCTGAGACTATTGGAGAAACCCAAAATGAAAATGACTTCAAAGGAATTTATGATACTCTCTCTAATGAAGATAGATTAAAGAAACATTTAAAATTTATGGAAGATGCGAAAAAGAGATCATAGACAGGGAAAGACTTTAGAGATTATTCTTTATAAGTGAATATAATACGATTGGTTTCATTTTTCTTACCAAAAGAGATGGTATTTAGAAATGTTCTAATTGACCTATGGAGAAAAAGAACACGAAAAGCAGATATTTACAATTAGAAACTCTCCATAATGCTTAATAAAGAATTATGGGAAAATTTCAGACACTGGTTTTAACTATAGAGAAAATATAGCTCATCAGAAATTGATGAATTCGAATTTGCTATAAAACCAATGACTGTCCGAGGTTTATATTTCAACACAATCATTCTGACAGAATCTTGCAGACTTGCTGAACTTGGAAAAGTTCATGACACTGAATTTTTCAGGCATTACATGGACTTATGAGGTAAGATCATTTACTCGAATGACTCTCATATCTTCATGACTCCTGATCAGTTCAAGATGAAATTATAGGTGTTGTAAAATCTTATGAATAGATTCTATAGTAAAATTATTTGGTTTTTGAATATGAAAATTGAACTCCAACTAAACCAGAAAAAGCAATGGTGGATCTCAAGGAAAATTTGGAGATATGGCAGAATCTGCACTTGCAGGTGCTTTTAGATAAGTTAGGAAGAAAATATAAAAATCAATCCAGGTGACCGAGCATTCTCGTAGTCTCTAAATTTAGATTTTAAAATAAAAGATGCTATTGGAAGAATGTGGCAGTCATGGAACTATTCAACTTGACTTTAACTTACCTGAAGATTTGATGTAACTTATATGTGAAGATGGGAAAAACATGCAGACCAGTAATGCTCACAGAGTTATCGTGGATCAATAGAAAGAGTTTGTGAATATTAGAGACACTATGCAGGAGCTTTCCTGGCTGTGGCACCAGTTCAAGTTAAAGTACTAACTCTTGACAGTGGATGACATCCTTATGCAAAAGAAATTATGGCTAAGCTACAAGAATTAGGGAATTAAGAGAGCCTTGATGATAGAAATGAAACTAATGGATGCAAGATAAAGGAAGCAAATGGAAGATATAAATTCCATATGCAATTAATAATTTAGGAAAAATGAAGTAGAAAATAAAAGTTAGATATCAGAAGATTTGAAATCTAAAGATCAATTTCAAAATCACTTGATGACTTCTATGATTATGTAGTTGATGGAAGCTGCAATTGATTTGATAAGTAAGAGTATTATATGAAAAATATATTAATGTTATTGTCATGTTTAGCTATTTGTCGCTTGTGGAGAAGAGTAACAGAGGAAGTAACAGAAGCAGTACTACTCAAGCACAAGACATGGAGATCCCAATCCATTTGAAATAGTAGATACTTTAGATGAAAGCAGCTCAAAATGGCAGGTTTTCTGGAAGCTCCTACAGAATATGCGGATTATAAATCAATTTGTCATTTCAAACTATAGCAGATGATATGAAGAGTATTTATTTTGATGCAGAAAAACTCATGAAGGGACTGTGCATAGAGAAAAGCAGTTGGAACCGATGAGTATCAGTGGAGACTATAATGAATACAAAAGAAAGAGAAATGTCGTTAAAGTTGGTGAACTAGAAGTTACTGAAAAGAGTAATGGTGGTAACATATCCTGTAGCTAGTTGGACAGAGTAGAGACTCATTCTTACTCTATAAATGTAGATGGGCTTTACTAAATGGCACAGATAATGTGCTAGTTAGTTGAAACTATAAAATAATCAGAGGCTGTTGTATATTATTTCTGCAACAGCCTCAATATTTTCCTACCAGTCTAGATCAACAGAAGCTCCACCAGAAATTGCAGAAGCTCTTAGCGCAGTGATGAAGTAGAAAATTTGCTGTGACTCTAAAATCTATCAGTTCGACGTCACCAAACTCCTACACTTGTACAGCTTGAGAGTGTTGTTAGAGACTTCCGCACCAGCTCCCTATTCTACATTTACCATTTTCAATTTTTCCTAAATCAACTTAGCCCCATAGCTTAGAACCTAATGCACGTCACTCTACTTGTTCTCTCTCAGATATTTCTTCAGACTTGTTCTCATTAGTATATTCTTCTTTCTTATTTTCTTTAAATCTTACAGCACTCTTATTACATTAGTAGTTTTAATTCTTCAGAATTACAATTATTTTAGACTTTATCACTGTACTCAAAAGTTTCCTCTTCAGTTGCTACATTTTCACATTATGTAGAGGAGCCTTCACTATTTATTTCACTGCTCTAAAAGGACGAGAGAGAAACTAACTATTATTGAGTAAAATAAAGACACTACATGAAAATTCACCTTTCGTCTCATACAGGCTACGTGCAGTATACAGCAACTTCATCTAATCATTTCAGCTGACACACATCATCTGTATATATACATACCTTTAGTATGCAACTTTAATTATCTATCTTGTTGACAATACAATATCGTTATATTGATAATGGTGTATGTTTTTAAATACTTTTCAAATCAAATAGATATGGAGGGAAAATGAGAAAAGTTGTGTGCTGTGGAATGTTATCAAGTGGATTGAGGCGGAGCATCAATGGAGTCAATATTTCAGGCGCAGTCCAGATATGGTCATCAAATCAAGCACAAACAGGTATGATGGAGTGAAGTATCACCTTGTGCAACCATGCAGGACTTTTCAAGATTAGATAAAGGAAAATGTACATCTTGGTTTACAACTTGCCAATGGACACGACGTCAGCACTAAAGGAGAAAGAAACAGAGGCACATAATTTCAACGCAATTACAAATGTTTCATTGACTGCAGTTGGATGTGATAATGGGAGCTTATTTCTCTTCATCATGGTGGACTTGCAGAGTGGATGACTAGAATGTGATGGAGCATCTCGGAACGATGTTTTATCAGATCGAGATCAATTTAAATAACTTTAGTTTATGATAAAGAGTTCAGCTTTAACGGGATTTATGTGAACAAGCTAGCTTTAGAGTAGAGCTACCAATAAATGATCACATCCTCAGTTTCGTAGTGGCAAGTAGAAGATAGTGTTACACATGGTTCAAGAAACTACGCTTGGTACATTGAATATAGGAACTAATCCAACTACAGCATATAAACAAGCTAAAGCTGAGACAAGTTGCACACAGAAGTGAGGTAAAGCTGCTAGAATGCAGCAACTCAAGGAGTTCAGGCTTTCTGCAGCTCAAATTGCAGCTATAAAGCAACAAAACTACCTCAAGCATTAACTTTTACCGCGAAACTAAAATGAATGCTTTGCAACAAAATGGTTTAAGTGGAGACTTAGATTCTAAGAGAGAAGCTTGGGGTTATAGATTTCAATTAGGTGTATGACTATCACAGCAAATGATAAATCAACAGCTGCATTTTAGTATGTGATTCCAGAATAAAAATAGAATTTTCAGCCAAAGGTTCCTGAAAATCAATTACAAACAGCAGATATAAATAGGTTTCTAATATACGGTTTATCCACTTTTATCTACAATGCCAATAGAGATTTCTAAAATTAGAAGAGATTTACCTGCTATACTACTCGCAGGCGTCTTCCTTACAGGGTAACAGATAATTATTTGGTTTCAACATCTGCTACCTGGCTGCTTTTAATCGTCGTGCTGAAAATACGGATGAAGTAGCAACACTGGTAGACTTATGAACATGGTAGAAGATTATAAAAATGGTTGAAATGCGTGAGAATGAATATAAATTAAATGATAAAATTTGCACTGCCAACAGGAAGCGCAAACGCAATGCTAGAACAGGCGCTACTCCTCCTATCCGTCGACACTAGCACAAATGCTATTCACTCAGTTACCCATTGCAGGTCTCGATATAAACATGGTGATACTTTTATCACCACAGAGTTCAGCATGCACATTTTTATTTATGAAAAAGAAAGATGAAACCTTGAAAGAAAGAAATATAAAAGTTAATGATAATCAAAAACATCATCATAGGGAGATAACTGCATCGGGATTGTCTGTAACCAAGAAATTTTTAATTATTATGAGAGTCAACTATGCCAAAAGGTTTTATTTTCAAAAGAAAGTAATTTCTAGATGGCAGCTTTGTGATTTAAAGAGAGGCTGTTATGATCGCTATGGGTGCAGAAATGTGTAGCAAAAGCTTTTAGATTCACATCTCGCTCCTATATATAAAATCAATTGGTTCTGGCGGAAGTACTAAAACCAGATGCAGTTACTGAGAACTCATTATTTCATTATGAGATTATCTATTAAAAGAAAGTAAACTGAGATTGTTTGATTATAGGTATAGGAGTTTGTGCTTTTGCCCGAAGAAGAGAAAACAACTTTTTACTAAATATCTACAGACATTGTTACAGCCGAGTCCTTTTTAGTTGATGAATTTTTGGAGATGTAATTCGTGAAGTTAAACAGATGAAAGAATTATAACACCGATAAAGATGACTGCATAGAAAGGAATTGCTTCCATACCTGTTGGGTCTTTGCTCATGGATTGTCAACTTCGCACATAGATCTTTTTAAAGATTCTAGTGATGAGTTGCAGAGCGTTCAAGCTAAAGGTAGACCACGCTAGATTATTTTATGAGTATTTGAGCAGATATTTCAAAAACACACATGTATCTATAGAGAGCTGTTAGAATATGTAGCAGTCTTTACGCAAATGTTACTGACACTCAAAAACAATTTATATATGAGAAATAGATTGAAAACTTGAGACATATGTGGTAACATAAAAGCCGTTATTTAAAATAGTTTAATTAATGAAGGTGAAAGCTTTTGAAAAGAATAAAATATGTTTGTACACACAGCACTTTATTCTTACTTTATTTAATGTGTGGATCGGGTGATGTTTCCTTCTTGCTAAAAAGGGAATATACAAAGAAATTTATATAATTATATGGGATTACCGTTGATACCACTCCTCTCTTTCTTTGTTTTATATGGTTTTGTTTTATGGCGCGGAAAATAAAAGAGAAAGATTTACTGGGAATTAAGATTACACTATATCTATATATACCTCTCCTGTCATAGCATATATTTATATATACGTGAGGAATTAACATTGGAACAGCTCCAGGTTTTGAAATCAAATGTTGACTTTATAAGACTTAATAAATAAAGTCTGATTTGAGCATAAAATGGATCATTTACCTACATATTTACTATATGAGTTTATAAATTTATCATTGGGTTGAGCAAGTCATTCCATTATTTTTATTACTTGAGCTTTCTTATGGACTTTGCATTCTACTTTCTATTGATGGTGGTACTCTTTATAAGAAGTATAACAGAGCTAAGGGAAAAAGAAAAAGTGAGAGAGAGAGCTAGAATGAATTCAGGTCTTATGGGACAGTTTGGACACACGAAAAACTTGAAAAGGTAGAAAATTAAGCACAGGTGAAAATTCCGAAAGAAAAACTAGTTCTCTAGAGATAGCAGATTGAAAATGGTAGAAGCAAAAGAAAATAGATAAGAAAGGGATGGTTTTAGAAGGACTGTAACAGAGATGAAGAAGAATGATATTAGCATCACTCCTAAAAGAGAGGCAAGAAATTTTAGAGATATGAGGTTTTTAATTTAAAGTTTTAACTACCATTACGCAGAAGAATAAGATGATAAAAGAGAATAGCCAGAAGAAATGACACCGGATATTGCCGATATTAGATACAGTAACGAAAAGAAAATGTCAATGAATTTGTCTTTAGCTAGCATGAATGCTGTTGTTGAACTAGAAAGTCAGAATTTTGAGAGAAACCTGAGCAGAGAAGAGGCAGCGAGAAGCTTTGAAGTATTTATCAGGCAAAACTTTACACAAGGTTTATAACAGCTATGTTTTAAAAAATATTTAAAATATAATTATAAAAGATGTGTAGTAATTAGTAAAGTCAAATTTTGATTTAGATGATGAAACAATAAATTGGTATTTAGATACCAGAACCCTTGACAAGCTTTCTGACATATGGAATACAGGGGCAGGAAGAGCCTTAGTTGAAAAAAATTGAGGGGATTATTTCCGGCCAATAAGCTCTGTCAAATTTCTTTTAAAAAATTTAAGAAAAAATGTTATAAAAATAAGTCAACAGATAGAATATAATGAAGAGGTGTAAATGAAAAATTGAGGGCAACATTTTAGAGATGATGATTTAGGTATTGATTTAGGAACATCAACACATTAATCTATATGAAAATAAAGGCATAATTTAAGAGAACCTCATTAGTTACTTATTTTCAAAACAAAGAACTTTTTGAACCAGAAAAGCCAAACATATGATAAAGAACCCAACATCTACGAACAACAAGACCATTAAGAATGGCAGCGCCAGTAAGATTACGAAGTTGGCCGAAAAACAAGCATGAGCAAGAATAAATCGAACAATTTTAACAAACCAAGAGTTATTACTGTGTTCCTGCTGAACAATTTGCTGAAAAGAGCAAAGCAGCAGTTACTATACAGGCAAGAGAAGTTTATTAATTGAAGAACCAATATTTTGCAATAGGAGTTGAATAAATATATTTGAACCTGAAGGGAAAGTATGATGGTTGGATATCGGTGGAGTGGCCTGAACTAGCTGTAGTATCTTTAGTGGTGTTGTAAAATCATCTTTTAGAGGGCTGGAGACAGATTGATATTATTGTTGATTATGCAAGACAAAAACATACCTATTAATAGTGAAAAACCGCAGAGGATATCAAAATAAAAATAGGTACTGTTGACCCTGAAGAAGAAGAATTACAAATAGAAGTTAGTGAATATGTTTTAAAATGGTTTACCAAAAGATATCACACACTTCATCAGAGTTATTGAAACTTATCTGCTTTAGTTCAAGAAATTATAGAAGAAATAAGAGTTATTTCTGAAAACTCCCTGAATTAGCAGAAAGATACAAAGAAAAGGCATATATATGCGGTGATATATTACTAGAGAATAGACAGAAAATAGCACTGTGACTTAACTTAAAAGCTACAGCTGTTGGAAGATCCTTTAAATGCTGTTATAAATGGTATAGAGTATTATTAAATGATTTCTCTACTATAGTAGAGTTCAGCTTCAACTGAAACAGAATAACAGAGGTTATTGAAATGAGCATCAAAATCAAGTTGAGGCAATAATATTTTTAGGTGGAGAAAATAAAATAGCGATTTGCCAGATTTTAAGATTGCCGAAGATATGTTAAAATAATTTAGAATTAAGATGATAGGATAGTATCAACATAGTTGATGACCTTGTTTATTTACAATCTTATATACGGTGAGGTTATAAATTTTATTTTGAACAGGAAATTAACTTAAAAATTGCTTGAAGCTCAATTGGGAAAACTTTTATCACACTGTACATAAACAGCTTCATTACAAAATCAGAAATAGAGTATAGAGGAGTTTCGTTGATAGAATTATTTTTGAACTTAGAAGAAGAAAATTTGTAAGAAATGGTGGCAGACAGGAAAGTAGAAAGTTGGGTTAATTTATATGGAGGCAACTGATAATTTTATCTTATTCAGGTATTAGGGATATAAGAGAGTTACCAGATATGATTTGTTTAAAAGATAAAATTAAGAATATGGAGAATATAAGTACCGATGAGAATTAACAATTTTTATCTTTCACTTGAATAGCATCAAGAAGAGCTATTGATAAATATATAGAAGAAGGTAGAATTGAAGCAATGGAGCACAGGCACAGGCGATATTACTGAAGATGATGAAATTCCATAGACACAAGAAAATAGAAACAAAAGATCTGAAGAGAAGGTATATTTTATGTTAACAAACTTTAGGAAGTTTTATCTGCTTCATCTGGATGATAGAGGTAGAAAACAGTGGTAGATTTAATAAAACAGATAAAAGAATTTTCCTATTGTAGACTTGATTATGCTTTTATCGGCGGTCTACCCTTACTTTCTACAAATGATGGAGAGTTGTTCAATAGACTTAACATCTCTAAGTCTGAAATATATAAGAAATATTATATAAAAGCTTTTGGTGAAGTAAAAAAGAAGAGATGAAGAATTAAAAGGTGTTTACTAGAAGACGGGAAAATGATTGCCCGCTAAAATATCTGGAATAAAATATGATAAAATAAAACTTATGTATATTTTCATAAGAGAAGGGAGAAATAGACAGATTAGAAGAATGATAGAAAAATTTGGACATAAAGTTCATCAAAAAGTTAAGGAGAGAAAAGTAGGGTGAACTTTCAGAGATTTAAGAAGGTAAGTATAGAGAATTAACTAAAGAAGAAATAGTCATTTATTCAGTTTTAGGAGGAAGATATGTCACTGACAAGGAAGAAGTTTTGAAAAATAAAATTATCAAAATTATCATTTGAAGCAGAAATAGAAAAGTTTATAAGAGTTAATGATATTTTCAGCATATTGATATGTTAAACGTGAGGTTGATACATCAGAAGTTCAGCCTTTAGTTCACATAAGGACGTTGTAAATAATTTGAGAGAAAAAGAAGAAAAGCACCAATAGAAATAGAAAAGCACTATTAAATGCACTCCGAGTGCTGAAATGCACTGTAGTTCTAAGTTGTTGGGAGTAGAGGATATGTTTATTTTATGAATTAACTGCTAAGGAATTGAGAGACAAATTTTTATCAGGTAAAATTTCAGCAGAAGAAATATGTAAAATCATTTATGAAAGAATAGAAAATAGAAGATAAAGTAAAAAGTTGTCAAGGAAAAGAGCTAGGCTAGAAAGAAGCAAAAATCTCAGATGAAAGAGTAAAAATGAGAGAACAGAAACTTTCAGATTCTTGCAATAAAAGATAATATCCTAATGGAAGGACAAAAATCAACTTGTTCTGTATTCTGGAAAACTACGTTGGTATCTATGACGCAACAGTTAAAATTAAAGAAGAAGATGAATATCCTGAGTAACTAATATGGATGAATTGGCGGCGACTGATCAGCCAAAACTTATCATAAGACAGCTAATCTCTTGGACTGGATAGAGTTCCCGGAGGGCGCAGGGATGGTTGCCGTTTTGCAGCAGCTCAAGCAGTTCCCATATCTCAGGTTCTGATACAGGAAGTGTTAGACAACCCGTTTTACTTTGTGAGTTGTGGTCAAAACCAACTTGGCGGTAGAGTTTCAAGATATGGACTTATGGCTTTGCTTCACCCCGATCAACAGGTACCTGGTGCAAACCGTTGATGTGGTTATCTTGACGAAATGCATAGCATGATGACTATGATGCAAACAGTTAGTAAAAAATGAAGTTCTGACCATACAGAATTTTTTTAAATAAAGATATTAAAGGTTTAAAAGTTGATTACCTGTGAATATTTGAGAAGGATGAATTCAGAAATAAAAATAGTTGATACCCTGTCAATGCATTAAAAGAATTAGGAGCAGAGATTGTTGAAGTTTATTACTACACAAAATATGCTGTTCAATTTACATGCATTGTTCGCAGAAGCAAACTCTTGCTAGACGATGGAATTAGATATGGGTAGAGCAAAGATTACACAGATGAAAGTCTATATGTTAAAACAAGAATTGAAGTTTTGAGCTGAAGTAAAAGAAGAATAATGATGGGAATTTATAAGTGAAGTGCAGGTTTTGATGCTACTTAAAAAGCAAAAGTAAGAAACCCAATAAAACAAGATTTGAAAATGTTTTACAAAGGTAGATGTTATTTTAACACCAGTTGCTCCTAGTGTAGCTTCGTTATCTGACAAACCCAATAGAATTACATTTAAGATATACTACTATATCAGGCAAACCAGCAGGCATACCCAAATAACATCACTGTGGAGTGACTTTAGACACCTACCAGCTGGAGTACAATTTATGGAAGACCTTTCGGGATGAAGGAAACATTGATTAAAAGCTCAGCACTTGAAAATAAAATAGGAAGATTAATTACCTAAATTGATTAATAAGGAGAATAGATTATGATAAAAGAATGGAGCCAGTAATAGGACCGGGAAGTTCACTTACAATTAAAAACAGTACTAAAAGTATGGTGTGGTTGCAAATCAGACTATGATGAAAACTGGTATAACACTATGTTTGCTCAATTGTTAGACATCCTGAGCACTTCCTACCAATAAGAAAAGCAGATTATGCAGTTAAAGCACCCTGCTCAATTGTCAACAACAATGAAAGTAAGCGTATAGAAAAATTACTTATTCAGACGCACGGAAGCTATCAAATCACACACTTGAAAAATTCCAGCTGAAAAGGATATATAGAATTAAATTTAAACTCAGGTAGAGCAGTTGCAATAGACAATAAAGGTTCAATGAAGAAGATACAGCTATACATACACGAAAAATGAATCTATATCTTAATCCTTTACCAGAGTTTTATCTTTGATAGAAACTATTCTGAACCTGATATGAGAAACCCAGAAGAAGCTTATGAGTATTTAAATATTTTAAAAAAAATACACAAAGTATACCAGCAGGTGATGTTTCAGAAACAGGTTCGCTAGGATGATGCCAACATCTCTGTTATGGAAAAGCGTTCTAAAGTTATACAAGAGTTGAAGTTAAAAACTGAAACTATTTAAAGCTGTTGCCAGAGTTAACAGACTGCGAAAATAAAGCAGACAACAGAACTTATAGAAAATGGTGAAAAGCGATCAAGAAACAAGACTTTGGATGAAGAAAATCAAATTACCAGAGTTATGAGATCAAAAGAAGAAGGTGACTGCAGATATTTAATGAACTGATTTATTAAAAACTTTATAACCGATGAGGAAATTGAAGAAAATTAAAAGATATGCCAGAAACAAGACTTGGTAAAAGTTGGAAAGATTCAAAATGCTTATTCAATAGGATGAAAAAGATGTTTTATCTTTAACAGAGAAGAAATGGAACTTTCAGATTATTTTGAAGAAGGTAAAGTTTCAACACCCAAATTGTTCCAACTGGACATTGACAGAAGTTCAAGAGTTTTAAACATCAAATATTGATATAGAAAAAATTTACTATTAGCAGCGAAAAACTCAAGGGAAGATACCTCACTTAATAGATAAAACATTATCTCATCTAAAACAGCAAAAGAACTTTTGAAATTGTTTTAACTGACAATAGAGATCCTGAAGCACAGGTAAAAGAAAAAGGAATGGTTCATATCGACAGTAGTGAAATTGAAAATGGTAGAAGAAGTTCGTTAATAATCAAAAAATGATAGAAGACTATAAGGTTGCAGATGACAGAAATCAAGAGTTCTAAAAAGGTATAGAAGGTCAAGTTATGGTGAAACCATTTAAGGAAAAGAACTGAAATTGTAAAATGAATTGATTATGTTTGTACCAAACTAAGCACAATTAGCTTAGTTTTTCAAAAATAGCGAATAGTACCGAAAATTACATTTCTATCCGGCAATAGAGCCTTTAAACTTACATGTTGGCGGGTTAAGTGATATTCAGTATTCAGGTAGCACGGGAACCTAATGGAGAACCCATAATTTTTTTTATTATGATGGCCCAGGAGCACAGAAAAAAAAAGCAAGAAGATTTTTGATCCTTGAATACCATCATACAATTTTTATTTGATCAAAGATGCAGAGCCGCATCTTGTTGAGTTAAAAGAAAATAACATTTTTTATTCTGTAGAAGACATGAAAGATAAGATTATTAAGGGGCATTGGATAAATGATCGTCGTTGGAAGTGTGGTTCGACTTCAGGCTTAATTACAAGTATACATCACCGGAAAGACAAAAGAATGGTATTACAAGGAATATCTAGCTAATGAAAAGCGATCTAAAATGCAGAGCCCAAGAAGGAATTTCAGAGATCCGTCCTGCTGAATTTAAAGTCTTTAAAGATTTTATTCAAAAAGAACAAGATGATTTACTTAAGCTATCATAAAGATTTTTCTGATGATATTAAACTTAGAAATGCTAATTAAAATTTGGAGCCGTTTTGAATTAAGAACAATGGAATCTGAATATTCTGGTCTTGGGGAAGAAGATATTCAAAATTTTGAAATTTTCTGTTTTATAGAAGCTAATATTATTTTCTATAATAAGATGTTTGGGAAGATAGAGACCTTATTTTGAATAGAGTTGATAAAATAAAAGATATTCCAATCAAACAGCTCATGACGTTTAGATTTTAATACCAGAGTTCTTCTCAGCTTACAGATTATCTGAAAAATCAAACACCAGAACTTATTATAGTTGAGAGTACATTCTCCTTTAATGAAAAAATGCTAAGGTTCTTAGTGGTACCAGAAGATAATAAGAACTTAATTAGAAAGAATGAGGAAAATGGAAAATAAAAGTTACACACAGGTGGAATATAGGAATGGTAGGAAACCTTACACCAGCATATAATTGGGCTAAACAATTGGTGGTTATTCTGTACAGAAAGTATTTCAACAGATTACACACACCCAGTGTTAGATTCACTGATGTACCACGGATTCTTGATAAAACTTGCGTTGCTGAAGAAAATTGGCGATAAATATCGCAAGCGGTTATTTTACATGGAATTGACACGCGGTTTATACAGGTCGGCGTTACTGTTTTGCTGGTGCACTGAAGCAAACCTGCTCCAATTGGCGCCTGCCCAATGGTAAATCGG
>BNJU01003672.1_pt1 | contig 104773 bp, 95 predicted proteins | sample 8539281 | NCBI WGS metagenome assembly BNJU01 (sample SAMD00202456, study PRJDB9452) | human saliva metagenome | isolation source: human saliva | place: Japan | reverse complement strand
CGTTAGAGAATACTTGACATCAAATGTGAATCTAATGCTTTATCCCCTTTGCCGTTTCAAGAATTATCCTTATTTTTGTCGCATATAACTACTTTCAGAACAATTTATGAAACGTTTCTTCCTATCATTATTATTGCTTGTTGCAGTCCTACAATGCGCTATTGCGCAGAGTGATAAACCTGCAACAATTTCCGTTTATCCGGCAGTAAAGGATGCAACGGGGCTTATCAATAGGATTAGCGAGAAGCTATTGCCTTATCAGAAGCATATTACTTCTAAGTCGCTTATTAAGTTTATGAGTCGTGTTCCCCATACGTATACTGGTGATAAGGGTCGTACAACAGAGGAGGATAGAGACTCATATCTTGTTAATTACACTTACTTTTATGTGGCAGGGACTAATCAGTCTAAGGTGCAGAGTCTTTTAGATCTTGCAAGGGAGAAACATTTATATGATACCACCCGCTATCGCTTCTTATTCTCTAGTGGAGAATCCGCATTAGAGCCGTCTGCCTTATATGTTATAGACCTAAAGAATCCCTACATAATTCCATCGCTTTCGTTTACAGATGTACGTTTCAGCAAGGGCTCTTATGGTGATTCTGTATTTAAAATAAGTCTTACACATGGTGCTGCGGATGCTTTCACAAACCTTACCTATCACGAAATAAATAATCTGATACTCTTTTTAGTGGATGGTAAGCTCCTCACATCTCCTTGTGTTCGAAGTGTTATCTCTACTAAGACGCTGGAGCTATCATTGGGGTTTAGAGAAGAGGAAGGTCAGAAACTATTGCCGCATCTGAAGGCTGCTGTGGTGAGTGATTCTGCTTATACGCCCCTTTATCGTCCGCAATACGTATTGGGTGATACGCTGACTTATCGTGTTTCTTTCCCACAGAGTAAGGGTACTGCACAGCGTTCGCACACCTTTCAACTCATCCCAAGGCTTGTGAACGATAGTATAACACGGATGGAATGTGTGGTAGATTCTATTGCTCTTACCATTGACGAGTTCTTTAAGGAAAACAAGGAATATAAAGACTTTGCTAGTTACTTCGTCTATGAGTTGCGTAATAACCATTTTATGATTGAGACAGATCAGTCGTCTCACTTTGTTGTGCCTATGTTGAAGGATTTACCAGCATTATCCCATGCGTTGGAGACCTATCTTACAACGCATAGTGCAGTGGTCAAAGTGATGGGATTGTCTGGGCATAATGACTTGAAGCAGGTGGCTGAAAGGCTGGCAGAAGCCTGGGATGGGTTCTTTGAACAAGGGTATATAGAAAGCATACTACCGGAATTGAACGTGATGACACAGCTCGATAATCGCTTTTCTAATCAGCAGACACAAGGCACATGTTACCTTTATTTGGAGGATAAAATAGCAGAATATACGATCACGAAGATGGATGATGGACTGGTGATTACGCTTACTGTCAAGGCAGATAAGAATGGTGGGGCTGGGAGGTACACCTATTCTATCGACCAGCGTGGACTGATACGACAATTGAGGTATGAGGCGATTGCTAATGCGAAGGTACCTCGTAATGCCGTGAGCCCAACCTTCCGTGTTCCTTCGAGCTATCTTATAGAACGCATAAGATAGTCGGCTGTGGTGATAGCAGCGTATGACTTTAGAACAAATAACCAAATGATAAACCTTATAAAACGAATTATCCTTATTTTTGTCGCACATAACTACTTTAGAACAATTTATGAAACGTTTCTTCTTATCATTATTATTGCTTGTTGCAGTCCTTCAATGCGCTATTGCGCAGAGTGATAAACCTGCAACGCTGTCAGTCTACCCAGCCTCTCAGAATGTGGCAAGCCTTATTCGACCAATCAACAAGAAGTTATTGCCTTATCAGAAGCATATTACATCGAAATCGCTTATCGACTTATTGGGACTTTATCGACACAGAGATTGACAAAGCGAGTCCCTTCCCCTACTGATGATGCCTTATTCTATGTTTCTGAACAGAATAGAAGTATGGTGCAGAGCCTTTCTAAATCTTGCCAAAGAGAAAGGATTGTATGACACTTCACATTATCAACTCTTGTTATCGAGGTCATCTTCGGATAAGGATTTGTACGACTTACACGTCATAGACTTAAAAAGCCCAGTGGCTATCCCAACATTGTCAATCACGAATGCGCGTTGCGGCAAGAGCTCTGATGGCAATCCCGTATTCCAACTAAGCCTTACACGTGATGCCGCAATAGCGTTTACGAAGTTGACTTATCAAGAAGTAGACAATAATATTGTGGTTCTGCTGGATGGAAAGTTCCTCGCCACGATGTTTGTTGATAGTGGGGTTTCCACTACAGAGATAGAAATTCCGAATGAGATGGGTGTGGTTAAAGCAGAAGAGATTGTGCGACGCCTGAAGTCAACGGCTGTAAAGGAGGCTCCACTCAAACCACTTTATCGTCCCGCAATACGTGATAGGTGATACCTTGACCTATCGCTTCACTGCTCGAAAAGAGGAAGGTAAGCAGACGGAATCCCATGTATTCCGTTTTATACCAAGACTTGTAAACGACAAGATGACACGCATAGAATGTATTGAAGATACACTCCACGCTGCAAATGAAAAGGAGATGCGTGAATATGAAGAAGTCTTTCAGAAGATAATAGATTATACTTGTGACAGGTTACGCAAGAGTCACATTATGATAGAGACTGACCTGACAACACACACGGCAGTATCGACATTGATTAACTCCAAGACGTTCCTTAAAGAGATAGAGGAATATCTGATAGAGAATGCAGCTATGTTTGGTGCGAGCAAAGAGGAAATGCAAGGAGCAGCCAAGCAGATGGCTGAGGAAACTATTGAAGGAGGTGAGTGCAGACTTTACGGGTGATAATATGGCACGTCGGTTACCCTGAATTAGAGGTGATGACGGTAATGGATTATTTCTTCTCTGAGGGGCAGACACAAGGCACGTGTTACTTCCCTTGTGCGAAGAACTTAGTCGATTATACAATCGCACAGGCTAACGAGGGACTTGTTATCACGCTCAAGACAAAGGATAAGGATAGTGATACGGAGGAAAGATATATCTACCATATAGATAAGCAAGGACTCATACAGCGGTTAGAATATCAATGGATTGTCAAACAGGAAGCAACAGAGAAGGACAAAGGAATGTCAGATGTTGAAGCTTATGGCTATCTCATAGAGCGCACGAACTAATCGGATGGAATGAATGAACGACGAATTAGAATGTAAATTATCAAACATATAGACTTTATGAAACGTATAAGCCTACTCTTATTAATGCTTATTAGCTGTCTGCAAATGTCCATGGCGCAAGCATTGAAGCCCGTGCAGATAGCATTTTATCCAGTAGTACATGACCCGCACGAACTACTGAAGTCGATTAGTGATAAGCTCCTACCTTATCAGAAGAATATTACTAAACGCCCATTGGAGAAGTACTTCGGACGTTTTAATGACGAGATTTATGGGAATCAAAATGCAGCGGAAGCTGACTCAACAGCTGCTTTCAAGAAGCGTTTCGGCACCTTACCCGATACAGATGGGTATGTTGCAGCAGCGGCGGCAGAAGCAGCTGATAATGGAGAAGATGTTGCTTTCCACATGAATTCGTATGTACAGGTGAATCCACAGGATGAGAAAATTGTGATGAGGTTGCTGAATCTAGCACGTGAGAAGCAACTCTATGACACGTCACGTTACATCTTTGGCTTTGGTATAAACGAACTGATGGATGATTGGCTAATCCTTTGTGCCTTAGATAAGCAGTCGCCTTATGCCATACCTACGGCTTCATTCACTGCCGTGCGTAAAGATGAAATCTCTGATGGGAGCGTTACTGGTACACTAAGGCTCACTCGTCAGGATGCAAAACGATTGGTCAAGCTCTATAATAATCCGCAGAAGGATGATGTGTACATGGCGATTGATAATAAGTTACAATGGCCAATTGATAAAAAGAATGTGCCAGTCAATAGAAGAGTCTCATTCTTTCAAGAGATAAAGAATGTGGCAGAGGGGACAACTATTTATGAAGCGTTTACAGGCGTCAGTTGTGAAAGAACCCACTTATAAGCCCTTACTTCCATCGCAATATACTGTGGGGGATACGCTCACTTATCGTATAAAAGTGGATTGTGAAATGAAATGGATAACGGGAACACATACCTTTAAACTTGTCCCGCTGGTGGTTAATAATGATCTTTGTCGCCTAGAATGCATAGTAGAGGGGCTAGATGTAAAGCTGCCTGATTGGCAAACAGGTGCATACGACAAGGAACTAAATAAACTTGAAGCTAAGACGTTGCAACAGATGCTCAAGCAGCATTTTATCATCGAAGCAAATAATCTGACGGGGAGACCAACGTTGAGGTGAAGGATCAGAAGATGTTCGATCAGTGGTATAAGAACCTCAAACGATGGTGTCAAGAGGACTGGAAAAGGAATAGAAAGTTCTCTAGAGTAACTGATGAGACGATGAGGACGACAGAAGGTGAGAATATCTTATATCACCTGGATAACTTCATAAAAGATGGATCATTTATACAATATATGCCCGAGCTAACGGCAATGATTGGACTAGAGATGCACTTTGATGAAGGTGAGACCACTGGCAGAGAGTACTTCGACCTACTTGGTGACTATGGAACTTATAACATATCAAAGGATAAGCAAGGGTTTGTCGTATCGCTTAAAGGCGACCCCGAAGTGAAAGATGGTGATTTTGTGGATGAATCAGACCCAGCCATACAGGATATGAAGACTAGGATTGATTCTTACGAATATCGCTTTGATACGAAAGGAAAACTACTGCAAGTAAAGGGTGATGTGCGGAGAAATCTATATTATAAGAGCTTTGTAATAGACCGAGTGATGTAATCCATAAAAGTAAACGCCGATACTCTCAACGAGCATCGGCGTTATCAGTATGTTTAACCAAAAATCTTTTTATGTGAAAGGGAATCTCACGACTACCTTTGCTATCACTGATCAATCGTTAAACGTTTTACCTAAAATAAAATAACTAAAAACCTAAATCTATTACTACTAACCTAAACAATCTATTAACCTTTTGACAATGCAAAGGTAGGATGATTCTCACTTCCTTGCAACATTTTACTTATGTTTTATCAAGATAACGCCCCTTTCTTGACGCAAATCAACCTTCTGTGTCCGTAAACAACTAATATTTTGTTACTTTCCTTGTGTGTTTATGCCTTTTCTTGTAACTTTGCTGAAAAGGAAATAAGCGAATGAAAGTTCTGATAGTAAATACCAGTGAGAAGACAGGTGGTGCTGCTTTAGCTGCCAACCGACTTAAGGACGCTCTGAATAACAATGGCGTAAAAGCAAAGATGTTAGTACGTGATAAACTGACGGATGATATTACTGTTGTTGGTTTATCACATACTTTACGCAATCAATTACACTTTCTTTGGGAACGATGGACCATATTTTGGCATCTACACTTCAGTCGTAAGCACCTATTTGAGATAGATATTGCTAATTCTGGAGTTGATATCACAAAGTTACCAGAGTTTAAAGAGGCTGACATTATACACCTCTCTTGGATCAATCAAGGAATGCTTTCGCTGAAAGGAATCCGCAAGATCCTTGATAGTGGAAAGCCTGTTGTTTGGACAATGCATGATATTTGGCCTGCAACAGGTATCTGTCATATCACACTAAACTGTCTGCGTTATCAGTCTTATTGCGGTAATTGTCGCCTTCTACCCAATGGTGGTTCTACAAACGACTTATCTAATAAGGTGCTTCAGCGTAAGAAGAAGATGCTTGAAGGGCGCAATATCATGTTTGTAACGTGTAGCAAATGGCTCGAAAAGGAGGCAAGCAAGAGTGCTATTCTTGCTGGGCAACAAGTATTCTCTATCCCTAATCCCATTGATACACGTGTTTTCCACCCCACAGATAATAAACAGGCTCGGACAAATGCAGGACTACCTTTAGACAAGAAAATTATTCTTTTTGCATCACAACGCGTAACAAATGTAAACAAAGGAATCTCTTATCTCATTGAAGCCTGCCATAAGTTAGCAAAGGATCATCCGGAGATAGTTAACCAAACAGCTATAGCCATACTAGGTGGTCATGCAGAGGGCCTAAGAGAGGAATTTGACTTTGAAGTCTATGAGTTGGGATATATCAACGACACTCAGCGTATTGTAGATGTCTATAATGCTTCTGATGTTTTCGTTTTACCTTCTCTCTCAGAGAATCTACCTAACACCATTATGGAAGCAATGGCGTGTGGTGTACCCTGTGTAGGCTTTAAGGTGGGTGGTATTCCAGAAGAGATTGACCACAAGGTAAATGGTTATGTTGCAAAGTATCGTGATGCTACTGACCTCGCACAAGGACTTCATTGGATTCTAGAAGAAGCCGATTACCAAGACCTCTCCTCATCAGCAATAACAAAGGTACAGCGTAGTTATTCTCAACGTAGCGTCGCTTTGCAATACATTAATATATATAATGAGGCAATGGCCTTTAAGAATTATCGATTATGATTACGTTTTCTGTTGTCACAATAACCTATAACGCAGCTGCTGTCTTACGCCCTACTCTAGACAGTGTATTGATGCAGAACTATCCTCATGTGGAACATCTTATTATTGATGGAGCGTCAACTGATGATACAATAAGTATTGCTAAGGCTTATCAAGAACAATCTGATGACGCAGAGAATGGGCATATTGTAAAAATCCAAAGCGAGCCAGACAAGGGACTCTATGATGCTATGAACAAAGGGCTACAATTAGCAACAGGAGACTATATTGTCTTTATGAATGCAGGTGACCGCTTTCCTGATGCTGAGACATTAAATAAGGTAATGTTAGCAGCTGTCGTGGGAGATGGTGAAGAGCATCCAGCTGTCCTCTTTGGAAATACAGATATAATTGATGACAAGGGTAATTTCTTGTATCACCGTCGACTCAGTCCCCCAGAAAGACTTACTTGGCGTTCTTTCCGTCAGGGCATGGTGGTATGCCATCAAGCCTTTTATGCACGTATGGATATTGCTCGCTCTCTTCCTTATGACATATCTTTCCGTTATTCAGCAGATGTTGACTGGTGTATAAGAGTTATGAAAGAGGGGGAACGGCGACACCTTCTTCTACGTAACATACATGCTGTCGTTGCTAATTATATGGAAGAAGGACAAACAACCATTCATCATAAGGATTCTCTCAAAGAGCGTTTTGATGTGATGAACCGCCATTATGGCTTATTAACAACGGTCTTACTCCATGCGTGGTTTGTTGTTCGTAAAGTATTTAAATAGCTTTTCTCCCCCTTTTAAAGGCTTTTAAAGCGTACTATTGTTTGTTAAGGACTATAATTTAACAATGCTCATTTATCGTTTAATTAGTAAGTTATAAAACGAAAGACTATGGAACGAATGAAAACAAAACTTATAGTTGTTTTGTCGCTGATAAGTCTATCAGCAACAGCACAAACAGAGTATAGTGGAATTGCAGGCGCATCTCCACATTTGGTTAAAGCACGCCAGAAAGCAGAGGCAAGAGCACACACCGCAACTCCAACAAAGCATCTTACGCCTGCGCCTCAACCATCTTCTGCAACAAAGCCAACTACCAGCAAGAAGGTAGAAACAGTTAGAGTTGAACAGAGAGACTCTGGTGAGACAGAGGTAAAAGATGGTTTGCGGACAATGTCACGTGGCATAGGTCGTGTTGTAAAACGCGAAGTGAAGACTATGGGCGAGGTAACCCGCAAGATAGGAGAAGGTGGTAAGAAGTTCTTTAAGAAGCTCGGTAAAGGCATATCCGACTCATTCAAGAAAGATAGTACTGACAATCGGTAAGTACTTTCCGTGCTATTCCTTTCAATAAAAATCACACCCACTTTGGATTACATAAAGCCCTAATTTAGTTTTAATATTAGCTGCTGTCACTTTTAGCACTTATAATATTATTCTGTAATCAGTATGTTGTGCACACGAAAATGATGACAGGAATGACAGCAAATTACAAAAGCTATCCTAATAAAAAACACCTCGTTAGAATAAAATATCTAACGAGGTGTTTTTGTATTATCAATTAATTCGTTTACTTACTAATCTTGAGAATCCATCCTTTGTCCACCTTCGTGTATCGACCTAGACGATTCAAGCGACATAACTTATCAATCGTTACACCATACAACTCAGCAATAGACTCAATAGTCTCACCTTCTTTTACTGAGTGATAGATAATCTGACCAGTACTACTTGTAGCTTCTGTGCGTGGTGTGTGATTAGAGAAATCAGTATTGTAAGCCTTCTCTTGACGAGTAGAAGAATTCTGTCCACGTGTGCCTTGAATGTTTTCACGAGAATAACCAAGGCTTGAAGAAGTACCACGAGCAGCTGTTGCTTGTTCTGACTCTTGTGCTAGTGTACTCTTATGGAACACATAGTAGTCGCCAGTAACATCCTGATGAGCAAAGTCGAAGAATAAAGCTGGGTTCAAAGCAACACCAGCAAGACGTGTTTCAAAATGCAAGTGAGAACCAGTAGAACGACCAGTATTACCACCTAAAGCAATCGGCTGACCAGCACGAACTGTCTGGTTAATTGAAACAAGCTGTTTTGATAAGTGTCCGTAGATAGTTTCAAGACCATTGTTATGGCGTATTACAACATATTTTCCATAACCATTTGCATCGTACTTAACAACACGAACCTTTCCAGAGAAGGCTGCGCGGATGGTATCACCGATGTAGACTTTAATGTCCATACCTAAGTGGCGACGTCCCCAACGGCGTCCGAAGTTACTCGTAATGACGCGACTAGGAGTTGGCATATGGAATCCGCGGAGGTCAATCTTGTATACATCAGGGAGGTTACCACCCCTATGTGCATAATTGTTATTCCAATCGTTGTAGAGTTCAGATGCTGGTTCTTCAACTTCCTCAGATTCACGTAAGCGACTAATAACCATTGTATCAAGTGCTTTAGCTCGTCTATCAATTGGTGCCTGACGTGCAAGCAAGTCTTGTGCGTTAGCTGTGTGGGCTGTTAGGGCGAATAGAGATGTAAGTGCGAAAGTCCTAACAATTCTTTTAAACATCATAATCAAGTTATTTTATTTCTGTACTATGAAGCCTAAAAAGGCCGGAACAAATTGTTAAGTTCCTATCTCTTGACATGTTGAAAACTTATAACAAAGAATCGAACTAAGTATCAAAAGACTTCGCAAAGATAAGGAAAAAATGACAAAAAGACAACAGGTTAACAGTTTTTATAGGCTGTTTAACAAACGACTTTTATATCTCTTGATTCGTAGATGATATATGTCAAGCCGTTTAGAAGTGCATATTGTGAGAGCTTTCGACAAATTAATTTTAAGAGATCGCAGCCCAGTTTATGTTAGTCTTTCTTAACGCTTTAAGTCTATCCCATAGTAATTTATATTCATTCTTTTGGCAGGTTGGGTCACTGTCAATTATCTTTTGTGCTTCTTCACGTGCCATTTGAACAAGCTGACCATCACGTGCTATATCGGCAATCTTTAAGTCGAAGGCTATACCACTTTGCTGTGTACCTTCTAAATCACCTGGACCTCTTAGCTTCAAATCGGCTTCAGCGATCTCAAAACCATCATTCGTATCACACATAATGTCAATTCGCTTACTCGTTTCCTTTGTGAGTTTGCGATTAGTAACAAGTATACAATAACTCTGTTCGGCACCTCGTCCGACACGTCCACGCAACTGATGGAGCTGAGAAAGCCCAAAACGCTGTGCATCAAGAATAATCATTACACTCGCATTCGGTACGTTCACACCCACTTCTATCACTGTTGTAGCAACAAGGATTTGCGTTTCTCCACTGACAAACATCTGCATTTCTGCCTCTTTCTCCTTGTCCTTCATCTTACCATGAATCTTACTTAACTTGAAGTCAGGGAATATCTCACACATAGCAGCGTATCCGTCCTCGAGGTTCTTGAGGTCAATTCGCTCACTCTCTTTGATGAGTGGATAGACAATATACACCTGTCTGCCCAGCTTTATCTGCTGTCTTATACCCTGATAGAGGCTCGTCATCTGGTCATCATACTTGTGTATCGTCTGTATGGGCTTGCGTCCTGGAGGCAACTCATCGATGATACTCACGTCTAAGTCACCATATATCGTCATGGCAAGGGTACGTGGAATAGGAGTAGCTGTCATTACGAGGATGTGAGGAGGGTTGTCACTCTTACTCCATAACTTTGCTCTTTGCTCCACACCGAAGCGATGCTGCTCATCAACAACAGCCATCCCGAGGTTTTGGAATTGCACCTTATCCTCTATGATAGCATGCGTTCCGACAACAATATGTACACTTCCATCCAAAAGCCCAGCAAGTACTTCCTTGCGTTTCTTGCCTTTCACAATACCAGTCAACAGTTCTATGCGTAAGTTCATACCCTTGAGAAACTCCTTGATAGTCTGTAGGTGTTGTTCAGCAAGTATCTCCGTCGGTGCCATCATACATGCTTGATAGCCGTTATCGATGGCTATGAGCATAGACATAAGGGCTACGAGTGTCTTACCCGAGCCTACATCGCCTTGCAAGAGGCGGTTCATTTGTTTGCCAGACATCATATCTGCACGTATTTCATGCATCACTCTCTTCTGTGCACCAGTAAGTTCAAAGGGTAAATTATGCGTGTAGAACCAGTTAAATTGTGCTCCAATACGATTGAAGATATAACCCCGATATTTGCGACGATGGTCACTTGCATAGCGAAGAATATTGAGTTGAACATAGAAGAGTTCCTCAAATTTAAGGCGTACACGTGCTCGCTGCGTATCATCTACCGACTTTGGATAATGAATCTTACGCATGGCTGCATCACGAGAGATGAGGTGTAAGGGACTAGTAATGAATGAGGGAAGGGTCTCGTCAAGCGGAGTTGTGAGCTTACTAAGCAGTGTTTTCGTTAGTTTCTCCATTGCTCTAGAGGTGATACCAGCCTTTTTCATCTTCTCAGTCGTTATATAGAAAGGTTGCATACCCATATCATTGAGCTGCAACTGACTGGCATCGTCGATATCAGGATGGCTGAATTGAAAGCGTCCGTTATAGTAGGTTGGCTTCCCAAAGATGATGTATTCCTTTATCTAATTGATAGTTTTGATAAATATACTTAGTACCATTGAACCATACAATATCGCATATCCCATGACCATCCGTAGCGTGCGCCACGATTCGTTTCCGACGCTTCCCGACTTCAAACTCCTCGTAGCTTAGTATCTTACACTTCACTTGTACGAAGGGCATATCAGCCGACAACTCAGAGAGAAGATATATCTTTGTGCGGTCAACATACTTGTAGGGGAAATACTCCAAGAGGTCACGATAACTCCAGATGCCAAGCTCTTTGCTTAGAATCTCTTTCCTTTTCGGACCTACACCCGGTAGATACATGATGTCTTGTGATAGTATATCCATGTGTTACAACAACTTTTGAGGATCTCAACACAGCCACTTAAAGCCTCCCCAAGCCCCTCCAAAGGAGGGGATGTAGCCTAACGGAAGCTAACAAGAGAGGTTCTCTTCTGAACCCCACCCAGCCTCCCCTAAGGGGAGGAGTGCCTAACGGAAATCAGTTTGAATCGTTATGTCCATTTAACAAGAGCCTTTCTTTGATTTAAAGAGGGCGTTTCTTCGATGCAAGGAGAGGCTTTCTTCAATGCAAAGGAACGCCCTTCTCAAATTGTTCTGATTATAACTTATAATTATGAATCTTGTATTTTGAATTACACGTGGGCGTAAGCTTCTGTGGATTCTATTGTTCCGTAAGGAACTCTGTGTCGCCTTTAGGCTTCGTGCCATCCGTGTCTTCTGTGTTAAAAAAGGCTCACCCCTGCCCCATCTCCCAATGGAGAGGGGAGTAGATAGTATTGTTTCCTGCAGAACAAACAAGCTCGTGTTACTTGTCATACCTGCCCCACTCGTCACCTCGAGGCACTCATACCTTTTAATTATGAATTATGAATTTTGAATTATCAGAAGAGCCTTTTTACACCAAAATCTCCGCTACTTTCAGATCGAAGGGAGTAGTGATTTTTATATTCTCACGATTCCCTTCCACCATAGTGACAGCCTGTCCAATGCTTTCAACAACGCTAGCATCATCAGTAAAGCTGGTACTCTCGGGTTGGTTATATGCTTTTTTGAGGAGTTGGATATCAAATACTTGTGGCGTCTGAACCACTCTGTAATCACTTCGCAACACATTCCTCCCCTTATCGGAATCGCCCACAAAGCGCAAGGTGTCTGTCACGGGCAATACAGGAATCACTGCCTTCTCTTTCTCTGCAGCGTCATAACAACGTGAGATAGCCTCGTTTGAGACGAAAGGACGCACACCATCATGAATTCCAACGAGCCCTTCTGCATCATTGGGTATCATTGACAAGCCATTACGGCACGACTGGAAGCGACTAGCGCCACCATCTGCAAGCTGGTAATCTTCGGTGAAATGATATTCTTCACAGAGCTGATTCCAATACTCCTGTTGCTCTTTTGGAAGGACAAGGATGACTTTTAAGTGCTCATCATAGGCGTGAAACCTACTGATAGTGTGCATCAGAACAGGCTTACCAGCGATGGGAAGGAATTGCTTAGGCACCTCTGTTCCCATTCGCAAGCCCTTTCCTCCTGCAACGATAATAGCGTATCTTATCATCTTCTGACGATGTTTTAATGCAGAGCAATGAGTTCGTTGATCAACATACCTTCCCTGATTTCGTTCGCTTTCTCTACTGATACGAGTTGTTCTAATAGCTTGAAACCATAAACGAAGGCAGCAGCAGGACCTTTACCTGTTGTCACATTGCCATCAATAGTGCATAATTCCTTGGTGTATTCTGCGCCAGTAAGAAACTTCTCAAAGCCTGGATAGCATGTAGCACGCTTGCCCTTGAGGATTCCCAAAGCACCGAGAACCATCGGTCCAGCACAGATTGCGCCCACACGTTTACCACTCTCCACCTGATGAAGCAGTGCTTTTCCAACACGCGCATCGTCCTTCAAGTTCTGTGCACCAGGCATTCCACCCGGTATCAAGAGCATATCTGCATCATCAATAACACCTAGGTCTTCTATTTGTAAGTCGGCTTTCACCATCACCCCATGCGATGATTCAACGAGCGGGGAGCCTGTTATGCTCACAGTCTTAACCTCCACGCCACCTCGACGTAGGATATCTACGGGTGCTAATGCCTCTACCTCTTCGAAACCATTAGCCAGAAACTCATACACTTTAGCCATAATTAATTTCGTATTTAAGCCTATAAATCCAATTAAAAACCTTACTTTTGCAGAAGTAAAGTACTTGCAAATATACTAATTATTCGTCGTTTAGTACCGTTTGCAAGGCTAAAAGATATTTAAAAGGTATGTTTTTATGGCTGAGAAGAAACTGAGTTTCGCCATTTTTGGTAGTGCTTCTAAAGCTTTAGAGTCCATTCGGATAAAAGAACTGTTGGGTTATTTGACTCAACACGAGGCTGATATTTACTTAGAGCAAGGCTTCTTTCATGCTTTAGAGAATAAACTTCAGGAGGATTTAAAGATAGCTGGTGTGTTTGAGGGGGTGAACTTTGATGTCGATTACGTTATCTCTCTCGGGGGCGATGGGACGTTCTTAAAGGCGGCAAGTAAGGTTGGTCCGAAGCAAATACCTATCATTGGAGTAAACATGGGACGCTTAGGATTCCTTGCAAGTGTTGTTCCTGATGAGGCAAAAGACATCTTAGATGCTATCTTTGCAGGCAATGCCGAGATTGAGGAACGTGCCGTTATGCAATTAGAAGCACTTGGGGAACCATTGGAGGGATGCCCATACGCACTGAATGATATTGCGATTTTGAAACGAGATAACGCTGCGATGATTTCTATTAAGGCAACTATTAATGGTGAATACCTCACCACTTATCTTGCAGATGGACTCGTTATCAGTACGCCAACAGGCTCAACAGCTTACTCATTGTCCGTTGGTGGACCTATTATAGTCCCTCAATCGGACATCTTTAGCATGACTCCTGTTGCTCCTCATAGCCTCAACATTCGTCCAATTGTTATCAGTGACAAGGCCGAGATAACCTTAGAAGTAGAGAGCCGAAGCCATAACTTCTTGGCAGCAGTTGATGGGCGATCAGAGAAACTACGTGAGGGTGTGACGCTAAAGATAAGGAAAGCCTCTCATAAAGTGCGTATCGTAAAGCGGAAGGAACAGCATTTCTTCTCCACACTACGCGAGAAACTCATGTGGGGAGCAGATACTCGTAAGTTCTAACGGATTGTTATCATGTCCTAACCACTAACTCTCTTTGTTTGATAAAGACTGAGACATAAACCACAGCTAACGAAAGATTATACAATGATTGATAAGATAAGAAGGCTCTTCCAGATACCTAACACACGCTATACTACTAAGGAGATATTTCATTGGTTATGGCTTGCGTGGCGCGGAAACCATAAGCAAGCAATCCTCAATGCATTGATTGGTCTGCTCAGTGTGGGCGTTTCTTTGGCTACAGTATGGGCTGTCCAAAATGCCATTGACGTTGCTTCTCATGTTAAACCAGGCAGTATTTACATCGCTGTTAGTATCATGGGAGGCTTGATTCTATGCGACTTTGCATTGAGTATCGCCTCTGTCTGGGTGCGAAACTTGCTGGGAATAAAGGCGCAGAATAGGATGCAACAGAACATGCTAGACCGTATCTTGCGCTCAGAGTGGCATGGTCGGGAACGTTACCACAGCGGAGATGTATTGAACCGATTGGAACTTGACGTTGCAAATGTCGTCACTTTCCTCACCGAAACCATCCCTAGTTCTATCTCAACATTGGCTATGTTCCTCGGAGCTTTCTGTTATCTCTTGACGATGGATTGGCGACTTGCACTCTTGATTGTCGTCATCATACCATTGTTTGTATTGGTTAGTAAGGTCTATGTTCGTCAAATGAGACGCCTCACAAGGGAGGTTCGTAACTCTGATTCTAAGGTACAAAGTGTACTCCAAGAGACCATTCAACACCGTATGTTGATTAAGACTCTTGAGAGCGACGAGATGATAGTTGGCAAGTTAGAAGGTACACAGAAAGAACTCCGACAGAAGGTTGTTAGCAAGACAAAGTTCTCTGTTTTCTCTAACTTAGTATTGAACTTTGGCTTTGCATTTGGGTATCTGGTCGCCTTCACATGGGCGGCTATTCGCATGTCACTTCATACATTGTCATTTGGCGGAATGACGGCTTTCTTGCAGTTAGTGAATAAGATTCAAAGCCCTGCCCGACAACTAACAAAGCTTGTCCCAGCCTTTGTCTCTGTCTTTACAGCAGCCGAACGACTGATGGAACTAGAGGAGAATCCACTCGAAGAACAGGGTGATCCGATAGAGTTATCATCGCCTTGCGGCATTCGATTGAAGGGTATTAACTATCGTTACGAGGATGGTGATCGGGAGATACTAAGGGACTTGAACTTCGATTTCTACCCTTGTTCGTGTACCGCCATATTGGGTGAAACGGGAGCAGGAAAGACTACTCTCATTAGGATGTTACTAGCATTATTGAAGCCAACAAAGGGCAAGGTCGAGATTTATAATGCGCAGGAAAGTAGAGAACTATCCCTCTCATGCGTACAAACTTCGTCTATGTTCCACAGGGGAACACGCTCTTGAGTGGTACAATACGTGAGAACCTCCTACTTGGAAAGGTAGATGCTACACAAGAAGAGATGGAAGAGGTGTTATGCAAGAGTTGTGCTGATTTCGTGTTCCACTTGCCTCTTGGACTTGATACTCCATGCTCCGAACAAGGCGGCGGATTGAGTGAAGGACAGGCACAACGCATTGCCATTGCCCGTTCCCTACTGCGTAATCGAAGTATAATGATATTCGATGAAGCTACTTCGGCACTAGACCCTGAGACCGAAAAGAAGCTCCTCAAGAACATACTCTCTACACATGATAAGACGGTGATATTCATCACGCACCGTCCAGCAGTTGTGGAGTACTGCGACCAAACACTGACAATTGAAAAAATACAATAGGTCTTGTGTTATTGAAAATAAGATAGTATATTTGCAACATAACCAACAGACCTAATACAAATAAGGTGAAGTAAGAAAACAGCAAGTAGATAAGTAACGATATGAAAAAGATTTTCCTAACAGCTGCATGTGCGTTCTTTATGGCGGTTCCAGCTGCTCTCGCACAAACAAATGATACCATTCAAGCCGCAATAGACTTGGATGCAAAGTATGCAACTAACATGTTGAAACCAGGTACGAAAGCCCCAGAGTTTACCTTGAGAACCTATGATGGGAGGGATATCAAGCTGAGCCAGTACCGAGGAAGTTATGTTGTTTTAGACTTCTGGGCGAGTTGGTGCCCTGATTGTCGGCGTGATATTCCAGCCATGAAAGCACTCTATGAGCAGTTCCGTGACTATGGTGTGCAATTCGTTGGTATCTCTTTTGATACCGACCGAGAGGCTTGGGCAAAGACATACTGGAATCGTTATCAGATGAATTGGACGCAGGTAAGCGAGCTGAAAGAAGTTTAGGAAGAATACATTTATCGACAAGTTATATAAGATTGATTGGATTCCTTCGATGTACCTCATCGACCCTAACGGCAAAGTAGTTATGGGAACGGTAGAGATCAACAAGTTAAAAGCGAAGCTAGAGTCCATCGACTTGCAACCAAAGGTTAGTAAGGCGGATGTTCTCCCGACGTTTGAAGGAGGGCAGGAAGCCATCGCCAACTATTTTGCACGCAATCAATACCATAGCATTCAGGCTATTCGTTCGAAGGTACATGCCGAAATGACCGTCTTATTCAACGTCGAAATGGATGGTTCCGTGACGGGTGCTCGTGTCGTAGAGGTTAAGAATGTGCAGGGAACAAGTAAGCATTTTATGAAGATGGATGCGGCTAAGCAGAAGCAAGTACTTGCTAATTGCGTGGAGTTCTACAAGGAGCAAGCGGTTCGATTAACCAATCGCATGGTGGGATGGAAGCCCGCTATGCAGAACGACCGCCCTATACAAGCACGCGTAACAGTGCCTATCATCTTTCAACCCTAACGGCTTTTCAATTCAAGATACAAGCCTCATCTCAAGCCCCTCTCCTACAGAGAGGGGCTTTTTTTGCCCTTATCTCACCAGTTAAAAGGCGTAGAGTAAGGATTAATAAAAATCATTTTCTATTCTTACTAATACTCATCTCGTATCTTCTTAACCACAATCTTGGTCTTTAAAAGAGCCTTTTAGGGTATCTTCCTGAAGTCTTACAGAAATATTACAAAGGGCTTGTAATACTATTACAGAAGGCTTGGAGAAGTATTACAGAAGCCTTGTAATAATCCTGGAGAGCATGAAGTGCCTCAAAGATTGTCGTGAACTCTGATAGAGCTATCAGTTAATAGCAACTTAAAAGACGATTATTTGGAGGCAAACACATTATTGTGTATCTTTGCAACAGGCATATAAAGGAATAGTTATGGATGGTAATTACACATTAAATAGTGGGCGGATTCCGTATTGGAATATCCTTAAAAACCTAAGTGATAACGTTAAGTTGGAACTGATCTCTTTGTTAAGTGACTCGTTACTTCATAGGGAAGTAAAGGCGAAGGATGAGCATTGGGCAGACCAGTTTGCTGGTCTTTGGCGTGATGATAGAACTACAGAAAGCATTATAAAGGACATCCGGACGAGTAGAACTAAGAATAGAGAGATAGAGTTATGAATGGTTTCCTGCTTGATACGAATATCTGTGTTTTCTTGTTCCGCAATAAGTGGAACATTGCAGATAGGCTTAATCACGTTGGGTTCGAGAAATGTTTTATCTCGGAGATAACGCTTGCCGAGTTAAAATATGGTGCATATAAAAAGCAACCGAACAAAGGAGAATCTTCAATTGATTGATAGCTTTCTTCAAAAGGTAAATGTGGTTCCTTTTGAAGTAGGAATAGACATCTTTGCACAGACGAAGAACTCTCTTCGATTGGAAGGACTTACTATTGAAGACTTTGATCTGTTGATTGCTGCATCAGCGTTAGCGTGGAATTTGACCTTAGTAACTGATAATATCAAGCATTTCCGCTATATTCCTAACCTCGAAGTTATTAATTGGGTGGATAGGTAACTGCCGTTATTTAATAGAATAAAACAGATGAGGAAGCCCGTTTATTTATGTGTTGTAATCGCCTTGATAGGCATTAGCTGTTCCAAAGGAAACCGAGTGTTGACGGCGAAGAATACGTCAGAAGCGTATGACTCCGTCGTTATTGAGTCACTTCCAGGCTTTGTTTCCAATCCTAAATACATTGCTTGGATAGTCGATAAACAGGGTCGTTCGTGTAAGTATATACAGCATCATGTATCGGTAGAGGGCGAGGTGAAAGACACAATAGACATAGTTCAGGTTAGTGACGAGCGCAGTTTTCGAGTCAAAGAACTCGTGGATGACATGTACGTCACAGGCTCTGCTAAGGATGTGATAGCCGTTAAGAATAACGATTTTTGTACTGATAAAGGGAGCTTATTTGTGACTATCTATTATCCAGGAAAGAATATTCGTTATGAGTACGAATGGGGTAAGAGGGTGTAAAATACTCCCCCGAGTTCAAAGAATTAGTACAGTTAATAGGTCTGCAAAAGTTTGAGTCGAACAAAGAAAATAAATAAACAAACAGCGAGAAGAGCTTGATTGCCTTCTCGCTGTTTGTTGTTTATGGGCTTAGAAACTGAGTATCATCGTCTGACGATGCCCCAGTGGGATGTCCTTTGTGAGGTCGATTGTCTTGCCAGTTGTGATGTCTGTGGCTGTAGTATGTCGATCAATCACTTCTGCATAACGTGCTACCTCCACCTTATTATCAGCCTTCTTGCCATTGAGAATGGTAAGAACAGTCTTGCCATCAAGCTGTCTTGCGAGTACATAAACACCATGCCAAGGGATGAATTGGGTTTGTTTTCCCTTGCTAATCACCTCATTGTTTTGTCGCCAATGTAGTATTCTTGAAGTCCAATCGAACATGGCGTTCTCTGCAGTTGTGCGCCCTTCACGTGTGAACTTATCGGCTTTATCACCTGGAAAACCACCCGGGAAGTCCTTACGAACATTGCCATCTGTGATCTCCTTCGTACCATTCATGAGTACTTCCGTACCATAGTAAAGTTGCGGAATACGATTCATTGTGAGCAACAAAGCGTAAGCCTGCTTCAGAGCCGTTGTGTCCTTGCCATTGCCAAGGAACCTGTCTGTATCGTGATTCTCTATGAATGCCATCACAGAAGATGGGTTCGTATAGAGGTAATCATAGCACAATGAGTTGTAAATACGGTTCAGTCCCTTCCACCAATCATCGGTTTCTTCGTTCTTCGCAAGCGTTAGCTTATCAAAGAAAGAGAAGTCCATCACCGTCTTCAGATAGCTGTTAATATCAGAGAGCTTGCTGTCCTTCTGCCAAGCAGCAGTGTAAGCAGGTTCTGTAACCCATGTTTCTCCAACGGTATTAAAGTTTGGGTATTCTGCATCCAATGCCTTCATCCATTCAGCCATAGCCTTTCGATCAGCGTAAGGATAGGTATCCATGCGTATTCCATCTATACCCACTGTCTCTATCCACCACATTGAGTTCTGTATAAGATACTTGATGACGTGTGGGTTACGTTGGTTCAAATCGGGCATGGAAGCGACGAACCAGCCATCAACAGTCTCCCTCATGTCCACCTTACTAGCGTATGGATCGAGCACAGGAGTTAGTTTATAGCTTGTTTGCAAACCATAGTTTGGGTAATTAAACCAGTCCTTTGAGGGCATATCTCGGTTCCATGTGTGATAGTCTCCACAATGGTTAAAGATCATATCCATGACTACTTTCAGTCCTTTCTGATGGCATTCAGCAATGAGCTTCTTGTACTCATCGTTAGTACCAAAGCGTGGATCCACCTTATAATAATCGGTTGTTGCATAGCCATGATACGTACTATTCTTCCCGTTATCGGCTGGTCTATCGTTCTCCAAAACGGGTGTGAACCATAGAGCTGTTACCCCTAAACGAGTGAAATAATCGAGATGCTGACGTATACCTTCTAGGTCTCCTCCATGTCTAAGACTCGGTTCGTTGCGGTCGCATAGTTGGTCTTGCATACCCTTAACAACGTCATTCTTCGGGTTACCATTAGCGAATCTGTCAGGCATGAGCATATAGAGAACATCCGAGTTATCGAATCCCTTGTGGTCAGCACCAGCCATAGAACGAGCCAAAAGTTGGTACTTTCGTTTGATAACTTTACCATCCTTGCTCTTAAACGAGAGCGTCATCTCACCCGGTTTAGCGTCTTTTAGATTGAGATAAACCAGTAAGTAATTAGGCGAATCAAGCCTAACAAGTGAGTCAATGCGCACATTCTCATAATCAGTTGATACGTCAGAGAACTTGATATCCTTACCATAAACCATCAACTGAAGTGTTGGATCTTTCATACCAACAAACCAGTTTTCTGGTTCAATGCGTGTGATATCCACTTTCGATACCGATTGACTTTTTGGATACGGATGTACTGTTATGAGCAGTCATAGCTGTTGGAACGATGAATAAAGATAATAAGAATAAGCTGCTCCATAGCCTTCTTGCGGAACAAAGAGCTGCTTTGTTGATTGTTTGTTTTAGGTTCATTGTTATTCGGAAAGCTCCCCAATCCATTGAAAGGATGGGGAGACTTGTTGAAAAGTTATACTTCTGGTACTTCATGCTAGCCTCTTCTTGCTAGCAACCCTACCCTTGTAAGGAAGGGAGGAGACGTGTTTAATCATGTAAGATCAATGCCGATTGCGCATCAACCATTACCTCTCCGCCTTCCATCTGACCCAATCCTGCTTCGTTGATATCGCCATTTGCACATACAATCGTGTAGTTCCCTTTAGGGATATTGACGGTTCTTAGACTTGAATTAGCATTGAGTATGACGTAAATATTGTTCCACTTATCACCACCGGCATGGTCTTTTAGACGGAAAGCAACCAAGCAGTCCTGTACTGGAAGGAACTCCAAATGCTTGCGAACAAGGTCTGCATTGCCTAAACGGAAGGCTGGGTGGTTCTTACGAAGACGGATGAGACGACTGTAATATTGGAACACTTGCGGGTAAGCAGTTAGGTTGTTCCAATCCAAGTGATTGATACTGTCAGGTGAATTAAACGAATTGTGAACACCTTTCTTATCGCGTAACATCTCCTCACCAGACAGCATGAAAGGTACGCCTTGAGATGTGAATACAGCCGTTTGAGCCAATTCGTCCAATCGAATTAACGCATCCTTATCATATACCACTTCGGGTATTGATGCCTTTAAACGGTCTACTAAGCACAAGTCATCATGGCAACTTACGTAAGAGATCATCTGTGTTGGCTCTATTGCATATGGATTCTTCGAATAGTTCACCTTGTTGTAATCAACCTGTGGGTGGGCTATCATACCTGCAATACCAGCCTTTATGCTCTCCTCCAAACCTTTCACACCACCCAAGAAGCCAGCTTGGTGATCATCAGAGAATGGTCCGCGCAAAGCGTCGCGGATGTCATCAGAGAACGCTGCAATGCCTGGCATTTGTGGAATAGCAGCCTTCATCGCCAGCTTATCATGCGGATAAGCACAAGTTCCAGCGCTCCATCCCTCGCCATAAACGAATATCTCGGGGTCAATAGCATTGAGTTCACGACGGATATCATTCATAGTTTGAATGTCATGAACGCCCATGAGGTCTACACGGAAGCCGTCGATGTGATACTCTTTGACCCAGTATTTCATTGACTCAAGCATAAACTCGTGCATAAGCGACTTCTCACTTGCAGTCTCGTTACCACAACCTGTACCATCCGAAGGCGTTCCGTCAGCCTTATAACGATAGTAGACTTTTGGGAAAGTACGCTCGAAGTTGCTGTTAGCAAGGTCGTAAGTGTGATTATAAACAACGTCAAGAATCACCCTAATACCAGCTTTGTGCAATGCTTGTACCATCTGTTTGAACTCCATGATACGACGAGTTGGCAGACTGGCATCGTATGAGTAACTCCCTTCGGGGACGTTATAATTCAACGGATCATAGCCCCAGTTGTATTGAGGAACATCTGGTTTCGACTCGTCAATAGAGGCAAAGTCGAAGGAAGGAAGAATGTGAATAGCATTCACACCCAACTTCTTTCAGATAGTCAATAGCCTTCTGCTCCGTCAGAGCAAGGTACTTCCCTTTGTTTACAAGACCAGATGACTTATCTATAGAAAAGTCCCGATGATGTAGTTCATATATAATAAGGTCGGCTGGACTCTTCGTCGGAACGCGTCTATCCGAGTCCCATCCAACAGGGTTCGTGTCCCTCATGTCCACCACAGCTCCACGACTACCATTGCATCCAACAGCCTTTGCAAACACACCAGGAGTTTCTCCCTTACCAATATCAAAAGTATAGAATTTCCCTTTTAAGTCGCCTTTCACGACCACAGACCATGTATTATCACCACTCTGCGTGAGCTTCAACTTCTTATAAGCCTTACCACCAAGTCCCTCATCATATAGCCTTAGTACAGGTTTTGATGGTGCATTGAGACGGAAGGTTGTAGCCGATGGTGTGTAAGACACCTCATCGAATTTCTCTTGTGCAGAAACCCCTTGTGAAAGCATAAAGGTAGCGATAGAAGCAGCCAAATAATACTTTATCTTCATTGTTACGTTAGTATTCTTAATGAATAGTTATAGATGGTTTTATTGATAATAGGCGATTATAACCGCTTGTCAAAGCATCATAATCGCCTAATAGAATTATCTTCCAGCTTGGTTAATCAAATCAATTACTTGTCCATTAAAGTCCTTGTTCTTCATTAACTCTTCGATACTTACATGCATACGATAGCGCCAGTAGTGCTTAGGATTAGCCGGGATGTTAATGCGTTCGGCGTCAGGATCATCCAACCGGAGCGTTTCATCAATACTCATCCAGTCTTGAATGCCTAAGATGCAGAGCATACTTGGTGATGTCAAATGGCGACTAACGATGTCACGAGCAAGCCATCCAGGTAATGGGTGAGGTGCTGGTCCACCACGATGAAGCATACTATTGAAGTAATCCTGCGCCCTTGCCCAGTCTTCATCCCACCATTGTCGAAGTGTAGCCATGTCATGTGTGGAGATAGTACTTACACTTCTGTATGGGTTCTGACCCAAGTGTCCGAATCGAACATGCGGGTCTTTTGGCATACTCTGTATCTCCAAACTAAGGATACGAAGCTCATTCATTACCCAAGCAACGCAATCTGGCACCATACCTAAGTCTTCGGCACATACCAACATACGTGTAGCATTCACCAACTTAGGCAACTTCTTCATTGCTTCCTGATACCAGAACTGGTTATTGCGACGATAGTAATAATCATTATAAAGCCTGTTGAATACTGCTTTATCACTATCGTAAAGACTCTCATAGATGAATGCGAACTGCACACTAATGCGTGGATGGAAGCGGTTAGAATCCTTATTATCACGCACAAAGAGCACATCGCTAATCAGAGAATATAGACCATCACGTATCCAAACATCAGTATCTGAGGTCTTACCAGCAAATGCCTTTTCTACCTTACGTTGCGTATCGAAGGCCGGACGCATCTTGTATCTGTCACCCCAAATATGCTCAACATACTTTGACGAACCTCATCTGCATGCTCTCTAAATACACGATCTAGTATCCAATCAGTGATGAATGGCTCGGTAAATAACTCCTCTTGCCAGTGTAAACCATAGCCCTCAATCTCCTCACGACTCATTCCTAGCGATGGAGCAAACTGTCCTAACAGACCATGAACAGCACTTATTGGAATCTCCCATATACGGAAGAAGCCTAAGACATGATCGATTCGGTAGGCATCAAAATACTTCGACATATTCTGGAAACGACGTATCCACCACTTGCAACCATCGCTTATCATCTCCTCCCAGTTGTATGTTGGAAAGCCCCAATTCTGCCCATTTACAGAGAAATCATCAGGTGGCGCGCCTGCCTGACCATTAAGGTTAAAGTATCGAGGTTGCGTCCACACGTCACATCCGTAACGATTTACTCCGATAGGAATATCGCCTTTCAGGATCACTTTATGCGCCTGTGCATACTCATGAACAGCCTTTAGTTGACTGCTGAGGATATATTGCACGTAATAGAAGAAAGCGACCTCCTTGTATGCTTTCTCCTTTGGTGACGATAGCTGTTTACGCTCTGCTTCATCCCATTGGTTATGATCCGACCAACGTGAGAAGTCAGCTGTTCCATTCTTATCACGCATGTAGCAATATTGAGCATACGGCACTAACCAGCTCTCTGTATCGATGAAGAAGGCTTTAAAAGCATCACTCGTGAGCACCTTCTGACCCTCTTGTTCGAATAGTAAACGTAGATATTCTGTCTTCGCATCATTGACTCTTTCATAGTCAATCTGCGGTAAGGCGTTAAGTTCTTTACGCAAGGCTTCAAACTTATCACGCTGCTCTTTATCCTTTAAAGCAGGTAAAGCATTGAGATCAACATACTGCGGATGAAGTGCAAAGATGGATATACAGCTATAAGGATAGGAATCCGTCCATGTGTGAGTGATGGTTGTATCGTTGATTGGAAGAATCTGTAGCGCACGTTGTTGCGTCAGACTTACCCAGTCAACCATCTTCTTTAGGTCACCAAAGTCGCCTATTCCGAAGCTAGAATCCGAACGGAGAGAGAATACAGGGACTAATGTTCCGGCTATGCGAACGGCTGGAAGTGGGAAAAAAGCCTCATCCAACTCATAGACCATGACATCACCTTCATCCATTGCAGGCAGTTCTACGATACGATTATCGCTGTATTCCCACACGATAGCATCGTTATCTGCTTTGTTCTTAACGAAGAACTTCACTTCTAAACGGCTGCTTGCCAACTTTGCACCATCAATGGTTACTATCCACTCATTGATGTTGTGCTGTGTCATCTTCAGTGCTTTCTTTTCGTTCCAAGCGCCTAATGCAGGTTCAGCACCAATGAGATAAAGTTGATCTTCAGCCCTCAACTGTGGTGCACGCACCTTGAGTGTAACCGATTTGTTGAAGTTGTTGAGTTTAACCTTCTCTTGTTTCTTACCGACAACACAATCAGCAATAGCAGAAGAGTATAGGTATGAATCCTCAGGAATATCATTCCAGTGGTCGTAAACACAATAGTTTAAACCGCGTTCAGCATCGAAGTTCAATCGATGACACATGACGCTCCATTCCTTTCGCTCCTCGTTATCGCCACGAAGAACACTATAGAAGTAATCAATCTGCGTCCCTGGCTTCACGTCCTTACGTACTTCTACGCTCCAGTGATAGCCATCTAAGGTGTGCATCCTGTACTGTGAGGTCTCATTCACCCCGTTGTGTCTCCCCTGTAATTATGCTCAAGACAAGTTCTTGACCATAGTAGGTTTGATAGTTTATGTTAAACTGTATGTTCATAGAGTTGGGTAGTTATTTTTCGTCAAAGTTAATAATAATAATGTGAATAAGCAATAGCTCTTTGCATGATTTATATCAATTTATGCGTAATCGTTTGCACTTTCAACCCTAACTTATAGATTATCACTTGCTTAGTCTCTCATTATTAAGCCTTTACAAGGTATTCTTTGAAAGACAAAGAGGGTGAGAGAAGCACCCCAAAAAACAAAGAACAGCACAAAGAAGGGATGATTGTGAGAGATAAAGAAGGTGCACTTCTTTAGTTACAAACAAGGAGGTGCAAGAAAGTAAATATTCTTCTCCATTTAAAGAGAGCCTTTCCTTGCCATGAAGAGAGCCTTTCCTTGATACAAAGAGAGGCTCTCTTCTTCCTTAAAAGAGCCTCTTTTAATTTATAACAACAGCTTGTCACAATTAAAGAAAAATATTTGTATCTTTGCACATAACCAATGGATCCATCATAGCCTATGCACAATCTGAGCTATTATATTGCTTATTTAGACCTTTACAAGGCTGAAATTATAAAAGTAATTCTCTATGTTTTGGTTGGTTATGCATTCTTCTACGATTGCTTAAGGGACACTCGTTCAGAGTACATAGCATATCTTAAGGAGCAAACCTTCGACTTCAAAGTGGTGTCCTTTAAGTCTTCTCGGGAATACCAAGTAGAAGGTGTCGACCGAGACGGACGTACACGTGTACATGAAATAACGAAGTTCTGGGCAATAACCGATAAAGACCTAAGGGCTGGAAACAGGGTTGTGAAGCAGAAAGGAAATACAACTCTTACGATCATCCAACCCGATACTATCCGTCGCTTCCCACTGTCGTTTAGTGATGGAGATGAGGTTTGGTAGGATTGAAAAGTTGTACATTCAAACAAGAAGAAACGACGAGTAATAAAGAACCAGCAATAGGGTTTCTATGCAAGAAACCAAACCTAAAAACCTATTAATATGATTTCTAAAATTGTAAAAACGCTTTTGCCCATCACAGCTTTCAGTTGTGTGCAAGGCAATGCCACAACTCCTAAGAAGCAACAGAAGCCTAACATTATATATATAATGTGTGACGATATGGGCTATGGCGACCTCGGTTGCTATGGTCAAAAGTACATCCTTACGCCTAACATAGACCGAATGGCAAAGGAAGGAATGCGTTTCACGCAGGCTTATGCAGGTGCTCCTGTGAGTGCACCATCACGTGCTTGCCTAATGACTGGGCAGCACTCGGGACATACGGAGGTGCGTGGTAACAAGGAATATTGGCAGAATAGCAAGCCTGTTTACTATGGGAAAAACAAAGACTTCAGCGTTGTTGGGCAGCATCCTTACGACCCCAATCACATTATCTTACCAGAGATAATGAAGGATAATGGCTATCGAACGGGAATGTTCGGTAAGTGGGCAGGAGGTTACGAAGGCTCTGTTTCAACACCTGATAAGCGAGGGGTGGATGATTTCTATGGCTATATATGCCAATTCCAAGCCCATCTCTATTATCCAAACTTCCTCAACGAATACTATAAAGAACGAGGAGATACGGCGGTGAAACGTGTTATCTTGACAGAAAACATCAATCATCCGATGTTTGGAGACGAATACTTTAAACGCACGCAATACTCAGCTGACCTCATCCACCAGCATGCCATGGATTGGCTGAAGGCTCAAACGAAGGATAAACCATTCTTTGGAGTATTCACTTATACGCTTCCTCATGCTGAACTTACGCAACCGGACGACTCGTTAGTGGCGTTTTATAAGAAGCAGTTCTTCACTGATAAGACGTGGGGAGGGCAAGAAGGCTCACGATATAACGCTGTTGTTCACACGCACGCACAGTTTGCTGCAATGATAACACGCCTTGATTCATACGTAGGAGAGATTCTCAAGCTATTGGATGAGAAAGGTCTTGCGGACAACACGCTCGTTATCTTTACCAGTGACAATGGTCCTCATGAGGAAGGCGGGGCTGATCCTTCGTTCTTCAACCGCGATGGAAAGCTAAGAGGTATTAAACGACAATGTTACGAAGGAGGTATCAGAATACCTTTCATAGCTCGCTGGAATGGACATATTAAGGCTGGTGTAGAGAGTAATTTGCCCTTTGCTTTCTATGATCTCATGCCTACTTTTGCAGAAATGGCAGGTGTTAAGGATTATGTACGAAGCTATCGTAATAAGAAAAAGACTATCGATTACTTCGATGGAATATCAATTCTTCCTACGCTCATAAACGATGGAATCGGACAAAAGAAGCACCCTTATCTTTATTGGGAGTTCGCTGAAACGGACCAAACAGCTGTTCGAATGGGGGATTGGAAACTGATTACTATTCATGGAATACCACATCTTTACAATCTAGCAAACGACCTTCATGAAGATTATGACATAGCAAATGAGCATCCAGATATCGTACAGAAGATGATAGAAATTGCTCAGAAAGAGCATACGAATAGTGAACTTTTCCCTGTTACAATGCCTTCATTGGATAAAAGATGACAATTAAGCAAATGTAGATAAGGATAAGTAAGATAAGAAAAGACACATAGACATGAACACAATAGCGCCATTTTCGCACCCTTTATATATCATGCTAAAGCCCGTCGGGGCTTCCTGCAACCTCAGATGTGAGTATTGTTATTATCTTGAAAAGGCAAATCTCTATAAGAACACACCAACTCGCATACTGACAGAAGAGCTATTAGAACGATTCACAAAGGAATATATCAATGCTCAAACCATGAACGAAGTACTCTTTACATGGCATGGGGGAGAGACGATGATGCGCCCACTTTCATTCTTCAAAAAGGCAGTTGAACTGCAACGGAAGTATGCTAACGGGCGCAGAATAAGCAATACTATACAAACAAATGGTACGTTATTGACTGATGAATGGTGTGAGTTCCTACGTGAGAACAACTGGCTTGTAGGTGTATCGATTGATGGTCCACAGGAATTTCACGATGAATACCGACGCACGGCACGCAATGGTCCATCATGGTCAAAGGTTATGAAGGGGATTAAACAGCTCCAGAAACACCACGTGGAATGGAATGCTATGGCGGTAGTAAACGATTTCAATGCTGATTACCCGCTCGACTTCTATCACTTCTTCAAGGAGATTGGATGCCAGTTCATACAGATTTCGCCCATTGTTGAGCGCATCATACAACATAAGGATGGGCGACATCTAGCTACATTAACCGATAAGGAAGAGTTGCCAATAGCGGACTTCTCGGTTACACCAGAGCAATGGGGAGACTTCTTGTGTGCTGTCTTTGATGAGTGGGTACGCAATGATGTGGGGCAAACCCTACGTGGAGATATTCGATTGCATATTGGCTAACTGGGTGGGACAAACACCTGGTATCTGTGTGTATGCAAAGGAGTGTGGACATGCAGGAGTAATGGAGTTCAATGGAGATGTGTACTCTTGTGACCACTTTGTGTTCCCTGAATACAAACTTGGTAATGTAAAAGATAAGACATTGATTGATATGCTTTATGGGGAGAAACAACGGCAGTTTAGCAAACTCAAGCATGCCTCGCTCCCACTTCAATGTCGTGAGTGTGAATGGGAATTTGCCTGTCATGGAGAGTGTCCAAAGAACCGATTTATAAAGGATAAGTATGGTAATCCTGGTCTTAACTACCTCTGTAAAGGGTATAAGAAGTTCTTCCAACACATTGCACCCTATATGGATTTCATGAAGAACGAACTACTGAATCAACGTCCACCAGCCAATGTCATGAAGGTTGTTGATCAATTGGGTAGAGAGTAAACACACGCCTCCCTTAAGACAGAAGAGCCGATACTCTTAACGAGTACCAGCTCTTCTACGTTAGTATTTATGAAAAATTTGAGAGAATATTGAGACCTCACGGCCTCGAGTTGTTTTACTTTTAAATGATTATTTATTGAGAAAGCATAGAAATTGTCTTACTTTGTTATGGATGACACAGATGTCTGTATCTTATGTTGCAAAGTGTCTACCTTTACAGAATCAGCCTTAGCAACGGAAGGACCTTCATGGGGTTTGTCTACGGCAGCAGTACTTGATACTGCACGTGAGGCGTCTTCATCAGAGAAAGCAACTTGCATTGCGTTCCCCAACGTGAGGATAATTGCTACTATAGCAGCAGCCTTAAAGAGTGGCATAAGACGATGACGCATCGTGATGATACGTGCCTTCACAGGTTCATCCTTCTCTATGATCCCCAAAACCCTTTGGTCAAAGTCACTGCCCAGTACGCTCTCTTCCTTCTCGTTCTTACTATATGTAAAAAGGTCGCGATAAGGTAGTAAAGCTGCTGGAATGTCCTCTTGAGAGAAGAACGCACGTAGAATCTCCTCTTCTTGAAGAGAAGTTTCACAGCGCCAATAGCGCTCCAGTAACTGTTCAATGTACTTATAATCCATAATTATCTAGTTTCAAATATCTTTGTTTGACCGCCTGTCTTGCTCGGAAGATATTAACCTTCACTTGCTCTTCAGTAATATCCAATATGACAGCTATCTCTTTATAAGATTTACCTTCGAAGTCTCTTAGCTGCATACAGCTTCGTTGTTTCTCAGGAAGTGAATCTACTATCTGTCTAATTAAATTCACCCTGTCAGCTTGAATCATTCGGTCTTGTGGATTAGATGAAGATAATGGTTCTACTCCTTTTACATCTTCTAAAGAGTTATTATCATTCTCTTTTTTCTTGATGCGATCGAGTGAGAGATTACGACATATCGTCAAGCTAAAAGCTTCAATAGAGTCTATGTCCTCCCAATCAGAGCGACGATTCCAAACCTTTATCAGCGTATCTTGCACTATATCTTCAGCCTCAAACCTGTTGAGTGTGATACGAAGTGCAAGCCGGAAGAGTTGATTCTTCAACGGCAAGATATCATCTCGAAAACTGATATTTTTCATCTTCTCACTATTTAAATGACGATTATATATGACTAAAAGTTACAGAGAATAGTACGAAAGAGTATCTATTTAACCTTTAATAACACATCATTTATGATTATCACCTTATTGTTTACGACAACACAATCTCAATAATCAAGAGTATATTATATTAATAAATCAAAGATTGCAGAGCATACTTTGAGTTTTTAACTAAGTATTTAGATTGCATAAAATCGCATTTCTCTTTAATTCGTCAAGTATGCTCTACCTCCTCTAGGAAATCATAACCTATTCCAAGTATGTGTAACCATAAAGTCCACTACGATAATTGCTAAGGAATTCCTTACCTTCTTCTAAAGAGATCTTACCTTGTTTAACACTCTTTGTTACCCATATTTCCAATTGGCGAACAAGCTTCTTCGGATTGTACTGAACATATTCCAGAACTTCTTCGACAGTCTCACCATCAAAGATCTGATCGATATGATACCCCCCCATCCTTCACTGAAATATGTACGGCATTGGTATCGCCAAAGAGATTATGCATATCACCAAGAATCTCTTGATAAGCCCCGACAAGGAATACACCAAGATAATAAGGCTCATTTGACTTTAACGGATGAACTGGTAGTACATGACTGCTACGCCCCATAGCAACAAAATTTGATATCTTTCCGTCACTATCACAGGTTATATCTTGCAATGTCGCATTACGGCTTGGACGCTCATTGAGACGCTGAATAGGCATCACTGGGAATAATTGGTCTATAGCCCAACTATCTGGAAGAGACTGGAAAAGGGAGAAGTTACAGAAATACTTATCTGCAAGAAGTTTATCCATGTTACGTAACTCATCAGGAACATGCTTCATGTTCTTTGCTAAATTATTGATTTCATGGCATACACTCCAATACATTGCTTCTATCTCCGCACGAGTACGAAGGTCAACCAAACCATGAGAGAATAATTCTAAGGCTTCTTCACGAATCTGCTCTGCATCATGCCAATCCTCTAACATATTACGAGCATCAAGATTATCCCATATATCATAAAGGTCTTTACTAGCTGGTGATCGGTCTCTTTTGCTTCAAATTCTTCAGACATCTCAGGTAAAGATGCAGTTTCAAGAACATCAATAACAAGAACCGAATGGTGTGCAGACAAACTTCTACCACTTTCCGTAATGATATTTGGATGTGGGATATCACTCTTGTTAGCTGCATCTACAAACGTATAAACGCAATCGTTGACGTATTCTTGAATACTATAATTCACAGAACTCTCACTACTGGATGAACGTGTACCATCATAATCGACTCCAAGTCCACCACCACAATCAACAAAGTCTACGTTATACCCCATCTTCCTCAGGTTCACATAATACTGTGCTGCTTCATTTAGAGCCGTCTGAATACGACGAATCTTTGTTATTTGCGAACCTATATGGAAGTGAATTAGACGCAAACTATCATGCAGCCCTTTTGCATCAAGCGTCTCTAAAGCCTGAAGAAGTTCAGAAGAAGTAAGACCGAATTTCGATGCATCGCCACCACTTTCAGCCCATTTTCCAGAGCCACTAGATGCTAATTTTATACGAATACCAAGGTTAGGTTTAACGTTAAGTTTCTTTGCTGCACGTGCGATAAGATCTATTTCGTTGAGCTTTTCAACGACAATGAAGATACGTTTACCCATCTTTTGCGCCAATAGAGCAAGCTCAATATAACTCTGATCCTTATATCCATTACAGATAATAAGGGAATCACTCTGGCATTGAACAGCAATTACAGCATGTAATTCTGGCTTTGATCCTGCTTCCAAGCCTAAGTTAAACTTACGCCCATGAGAGATGATTTCTTCAACGACAGGCTGCATTTGATTCACCTTAATAGGATAGATTATGAAGTTCTCAGCTTTGAAGTCATACTCTTTTTTTGCTTTTTCAAAACAAGACGAAGTCTTTTCAATTCGATTATCAAGAATGTCAGGGAAACGAAGTAACACTGGAGGTGTAACATCGCGTAGGGCTAGTTCATCCATAACATCACGTAAATCAATTTGAGTATTATCTTTACATGGTGTTACATAAACATCACCTTTATTATTAATACCGAAATAAGAAGTACCCCACCCCGACGTGTTGTACAGTTCTGTAGAATCTTCTATCGTCCACTTTCATTGTCGTTTCCTAACCCTTGTATATCTTTTTCAAACTATAAATAGAAATTATGAATCTTCACAACTTACCGTTTAACGTTGTATCTAACGCTAACAACTGACAGACACCACCTACAGATATTTGAATCTTCTCATAGTTGTCCATCAAACTAACATCTAATGTATGCTTTGCCTTGGTGTAGAATGGTTCACGTTCTTGCAATTGTCTACAAACAAACTGGCGTACCTCCTCAGATTTCTTATTTAATAACAGAGGGCGAACAGACTTTTCCCATCTGCAAATGACCATATAACACTTCAGGACTAGCTTTCAGATATATGGTCTCTCCCTGAGTATTCATATAATCCATATTATCAAAGAAACAAGGTGTACCACCTCCACAAGCTAGAATAACATTCTCAAACTCTGCCACCTCATGAAGCATTGCTTTTTCTATCTTTCGGAATCCTTCTTCCCCCTTTTCATCGAAAATCTGCTTTATAGATTTTCGCATCCTACTCTCTATATACCAATCTAAATCATAGAAAGGAATGTTCAACTCTTTCGATAAGGCTCGGCCAATAGTAGTCTTTCCAGACCCCATATAACCGATAAGAATGATACGAAGCGGTATGTTTCCAGCCTTGTTATCTGACATACTCACGAAATTTTCATATATAATTACACACTTTCTATATCGTAAGAAAAAGCGTGATCAACATTATATTATAAAGGAGAGATCAGCTATCTTACTTTTTTCTCTTTGGCTCTGGAGCATTCTTAACAATATCCAAACATTGTTCGTAAGTCAATTCAGAAGCCTTATCATAAAGAGCTTTCGGCATACGATAATTCTTACCATCATAAGCAACGTATGGACCATAACGCCCATTCATCACCTCCATCTTAGCATCTTCTTCAAAAGTCTTCAAGTGACGCTGTGCTTCTTGTAGACGCTTTTTCTGAATAAGATTGATAGCAGCATCAAGCGTTATTGTTAATGGATCTTCTCCCTTTGGTATTGATGTATATTTTTATCATGGAGTACATAAGGACCAAAGCGACCTGCTCCAATAACAACATCTGAGCCTTCAAACTGCCCCAATGTACGTGGTAATTTGAACAATTCTAGCGCTTCTTCTAGTGTAATGGTCTCCATACTTTTTCCTGTAGGGAGTTGAGAAAAACGTGGTTTATCCTCATCATCCGCACTACCTATCTGCACAACGGGACCAAAACGACCTATTTTAACAAATACAGGTTTACCACTTTTCGGATCTATTCCTAATTCTCTTTCACCAGCTTTATGTTCAGAGCGAGCATTCATAACCTTCTCAACTTCTGGTTCAAAGTTCTGATAAAAGAGTTTCATCTCTTTATTCCACTCCACTTCACCTGCTGCTATCTTATCAAATTCTTGCTCAACTTTAGCTGTGAAGTTATAGTCCATAATGTCTGGGAAGTTCTCCATTAGAAAGTCGTTAACAACTATACCAACATCAGTTGGTATCAACTTACCCTTGTCAGCACCAGCCATTTCCTTCTTGCTCTTTGATGTTATCTTCAATCCAAGCAAGGAATCAACAGCATATTTGCGCTCTTCACCTTTACGATCACCTTTCTGAACATATTCACGTTGTTGAATAGTTGAAATTGTTGGAGCATAAGTTGAAGGACGCCCAATACCCAGTTCTTCCAATTTACGAACCAGACTAGCTTCTGTATAACGATTTGGACCTTGTGAATAACGCTCTGTTGAGACTATTTCACGACGCTCCAACACCTCACCTTCATGTATCACTGGTAAAGCATGTGATAATTCCTCATTCCCCCTCTTCATCATCAGTTGACTCAAAATAAACTTTCAAGAACCCCTCAAAAGCAACAACTTCACCATTTGCAACAAACTGCAAATCAGTTTGAGAAGAACCATCTTCTGAACTCAATGCTATATTAACTGTCGTTTTCTCTATCTGAGCATCAGCCATCTGAGATGCAATAGTTCGTTTCCAAATAAGATCATAAAGACGTTTCTCTTGACTAGTTCCTTCAATAGAAACATTCTCCATATAAGTAGGGCGAATAGCTTCATGCGCTTCTTGAGCGCCCTTACTATGCGTCTGATACATTCTTACTTTACTATATTCTGTGCCGTATAAGCGTTCTATCTCCGCCTTACTTGTATTAATGGCTAAAGCCGACAAGTTAACACTATCTGTTCTCATGTAAGTGATACGTCCTGCTTCGTACAATCTCTGGGCTATCATCATTGTTTGACTAACCGTAAATCCAAGTTTACGAGCAGCCTCCTGTTGTAAAGTTGATGTAGTAAAAGGTGGAGCTGGTATACGTTTTAATGGTTTCTTCGTAATCGATGAAACCGTAAACTTTGATTGTTTGCACAATTCCAAGAATGCTAAAGCCTCTTCATGCGTCTTAAATCTTTTATTCAGTTCTGTCTTTATCTCGTTCTTTGAGCCATCTTCACTAGTAACAGCGAAGATTGCATTCAGACGATAATAAGGCTCTGGTTGAAAATTTTGAATCTCTCGTTCACGCTCAACAATCAGACGAACGGCAACACTTTGCACACGACCAGCACTCAAAGCAGGCTTTACTTTTCGCCATAAAACTGGTGAAAGACGGAAACCCACTAGACGATCTAACACACGGCGAGCCTGCTGTGCATTTACCAAATTCATATCTAAATGACGTGGAGACTCAATAGCCTTGAGTATAGCAGGTTTGGTAATCTCGTGAAAGACTATACGACTCGTATTCTCTTCGTCAAGCCCCAACACTTCACACAAGTGCCAACTAATAGCTTCTCCCTCACGATCCTCATCGGAAGCCAACCAAATCTTCTTAGCCGCTTTAGCATTCTTCTTCAATTCGCTGACAACCTTCTTTTTCTCTTCTGGGATTTCATAATCAGGATTCAACGTATCGACGTCAATGCTTAGTTCTTTCTTCTTAAGGTCACGAATATGGCCATAAGAAGACATCACTTTATAGTCTTTACCAAGAAACTTTTCTATTGTTTTAGCCTTTGCAGGACTCTCTACTATTACCAGATTCTCTTGCATGATTACTAATTGTACATTTTTTCAAGGACGCAAAAGTACTTAAACTTTTTGCTTACACCTTATATAATAGATAATTTTTCTACTTTTTTAAGTATTCGTCATGCCTTTGAAGAAAATCACGAAGAGCTTGTCGGATGGAACGCAACCCAAATTGTTCTGTATGAACTTCATTCAAAGGGGTCCATATAGCACTTTCAACATCATCTGCAGGACACAACTTTTCCTCATTTTCGACCTTACAAACAAAGAAAGCATCAAGTGTTGGAATGTCAAAGCCACTATAACGATACTTATTGGGAAGCGAACAGAAATAACACTTCTCCTTAATGACGAGGTTCGTTTCCTCCATTACTTCACGTGCTAAAGCCTCTCCTATCGTTTCACCAATATCACAGAAACCACCTGGAAGATCCAACGTTCCACGTCCAGGATCAAACTTCCTTCGTGTTACTAGCAACTCTCCTTTATCATTCAAAATAAAGGCTGCTACAGCAGAACTAGGATTAAGAAAATATTCAAAGCCGCAACTCTCACAACGTTTACTCTTTTCATTCTGTTCAACAAAATGCTTACTTCCGCATACAGGGCAATACTGAAACTTCTCTAATACGTGCATAAAATGATTATTGGAGATGAATTATTGATTGAGAGAAAACTGATATATCCAATACCAAAAGAACAGTTGTTAACATAAAACTCACAATCATTAAAATACCTTTAGACTCAATGCCTTTTACTTCTTCAATTTGCAAATATACTAAAAACTCTAAACTTCCACTAGTTTAATCCTATATTTTTGTTAACTTTGTGCCAATAGGCTACAAATCTGCTTGTAACCAAGGAGGCATTACCTCCAGCATTAATAAAATTTTGATTATTACATCTTAGCGGATAAGAATCAAATAAACATTATATTAGAATGAAATTAAGAAAAACTTTTTTTCTTGTAGCTGGATTAGCTGCTATTGCAATGTCAATGTCAGCTCAGAGGGCTTTTGATGTTAAACTCTATAATGGTCGTCCACCCTATGACAACGGCGACTCACAGGATACTGCAAAGGTTCGCGTATACCTTCCAATGGAAAAAGAAGCCACTGGGCGTGCTGTTGTCATTTGTCCTGGTGGCGGATACACCTCTCTTTCTATGGACAAAGAAGGCTATGATTGGGGGGAGTTCTTCCAGAATCAAGGTATAGCTGCTATCGTTCTAAAGTATCGTTTACCACATGGTGAACCCAATGTACCTATTTCTGATGCCGAACAAGCAATGAAGTTGGTACGTATGAATGCTACCAGTTGGAAGATTAATCGTAATGACATTGGTATCATGGGATTTTCTGCTGGTGGACATCTTGCAGCAACTATTGCAACATGTAGTCAAGGTGAGGCAAAGCCAAATTTCCAGATTCTTTTCTACCCTGTCATTTCAATGGTAGAAGGCTATGGGCATGAAGGTAGTCGTATCAACTTCTTAGGTAAACGTCCAAGTAAGCGTGACGAGAAGAAATACAGTGCAGATATGAACGTTAGTCGTGTTACTCCTCGCGCATTCATCGCTCTTAGTGACGATGATGATACTGTTCCACCTGCAAATGGTGTCAACTACTACACAGAACTTTATCGCAATGATGTTCGTGCTTCACTCCATGTTTACCCTGGTGGTGGTCATGGTTGGGGTAGTAAGATTGGTTTCCGTTATCACGAAGAAATGATGATGGATCTCAAGGCATGGTTGAAGAGTTTCTAAACTCTTACCAACGTTATCCATAGAGACAATAGTTAACAACATATTGTTATCTGGAAAAACTTAATTAGCTTATAATTCTTGCGGGGTTGCCTTTACAGAGGCAATTCCGCATTTATTTTTGAACATCGAACTATTAATCTATTAACACTAAGCTTTGAGCCTACTAACACTAACCTTTGAATCGACTAACACTAATCTTTTTGAACTTTGACCATTGACTATTGAACTAGGAACTTTATACACTTGGTGCAGTTTTCCATTTATCAAAAGACCATAAGGTTAAAATCAGAGGTCAAAGGGTAGAGGGTGAGCCTGCTTTTTCTTTCCTGCTGCAAAGATAAGCAGTTTTAGATAGAAAACAATGGGTTTTCGGGGTACAAGACTAACAAGTATTGCAAACACCGATGTAAGGCACTGTATTACAAGAAGATAAAGGTAAATGTAACCTTCTGACTATATCGACTTAACAAGTTAACCACTGACCTAACGGAATAAAGTCCAGAGAGCAAAAATAAATGATCAAAAGAAGAAAAGTTCAATATTACATCTCTAACAATCACAAAATCACAAAATCACAAATCACAAAAAGGTAGTTTCAATATGCAAAATGGAATCCCTATATAATATAATACCTTATTAATAAATAATAATATATAATGTCTATTTTAAATTATGCGAAAAACATGAAAAAACCTAAATGTGATTGTGATTGGTGTGATTTGTGATTTTAGTCTCTAACAATACAAGTATGGTTTTTAACTTTGCTGTCACTTTTACATTACTCGCTTCTAACATACTCCCAACGAGATACAAAGTTTAAGTTGTGACAGCAATGACATCAACGACAAAAATGAGATTTTTTATTCTCATCATTGTTCTTTATTTATCTTACAAAAAAACTAGTGGGGATGCACAAGTATGTACATCCCCACAAAGTTTACTAATCTTTTTTTATAATAGTTTCTCTATTTCTTCACTCAAATTCTGTATCTGTGATGGATTTTTTACAACGTTATTACCACGATCAATAAGATAGATGATTGGCATAGTCTGCGCAGGAGCAGTATATGCACGACTGATACCCGTATCATCATAAACGTTTATCCAAGGAAGACTGGCTACTTGTTCTTTCCAGAAATGAGCGTTATTATCGAGAGAAACCATGTATATCTCCAATCCACGATCATGATACTTGTTATAAAGTTCACGCATTTTCATGATGTACTCAGTTGATCCTTCTGCAGAGAAAACATGGAAATCGAGCAAGACAACCTTTCCTTTTAAATCAGTAAGATGATGTTCTACACCACGATTATCACGCAAAGGTAAATCTATAACCCCCATCTCCTTCGCATCTACCTCCACAGGCTTAGTTTGTGCTTGCACTATTCTCTCGTCTTTCATCCCTTTGATGGTGATATTATGCAGGTTCTGTGTACGATCCGAACCAGGATAATAAGTGTCCCAACTCGTTGCAACAGCTCCAAACACCTTGTTATCCTTGGCATCCTTAGTAGGATCAAAGATTAAACGAGCTTCATTCCCAACAACAATATACTGGAACAGAGCGAAATAACTATAAGCTCGCATTGGTTCTTTGAAGATGTAATTACGTGACACATCTTGCTTATAACCACTAACAAGAACATTCACTAAAGAGTCGGCAATATCTGGACGCTCTGCATAAATAGTTTGACACTGGGCTTGCAAGTCAACTTGCTTCAAAGCTAACTCCTTTATTTTCTCATTCTCATAAGATCCTTTTACAGAATAATCTGTTGCCATCTGCGGATAAGTAGCCTGTACATTAACCGTTTCAGTAGAGTCTATAGCGATATTAATAATCTGTCCGGCAATACGCAAACGAAAGAACTCTGGATGATCAACCTTATCTGAAGAGAACGAAAAATTGCCCTTTTCATCGAGTTTTACAGAATCTATTGTAGAGAAACCCTCTAGACCATTATGCTCAAAATAGAGCACAGAATCTTTTGCATTAGCAATTGAGCCATTAACATGAAATTGTTCTCCAGCACAACTAGCCAGCACAATTACCCCCACTGCTATTATTCCTGCAACGAATATTCTTTTGATAGTATGCTTCATTAATTAATAGATATTACGTTTTTAACTTTTAAAGTTTCGTGCAAAGGTAACGTAAATTGATAAAACAGCAAAGCAATTAGTATCAAATATTATCAAAGTGATATATAAAAAACAAAGTATTCTCTCCCTAATCTTCTAACCATTTCGTTTTTCTTTTCCTACGCCTCATTTCTACCTCACAAGAAACTTTACGTCAATTTACGCAACCACCAAATAAGTTTAGAAAGAGATATTCTCTTTTTAGCTCATATCCAACTTAAGTAATTAAAGATAGGGGAAAGCCAACCATAACTATCTTTAAGGCAATTTTTATTGCCAGTCCAAAAACTTTGAATAATTTTCATCTCTTTTATTTTTATTTCTTAATATCCGGCAGGCGATTCATTTCGCTGTTATTGATATTTACATCCGTTCGTTTGGCTTTATGCTTTCCAAAATTATACGTTAACCCTACACGTAACGAAGTATTGTCATTATCTATGTTATTTCTGAACATATAATCGTTGTATGCCACTCGGTTATGAGCTTTGGTACCTCCAAAGATATCCTGCGCCAGAACATTCAGCAAGAGCTTATTCTTTAGGAGATTAATTTTGCAGCCCAAACCTAAGCAATCGATATTCCCAGTATGAAAAGATTCTTCCACTCCCGGAAATACATGATAATAATTTGCAAAAATGGTCATAGCCTTGTAGCGATAACTAAGATTTGCAGAGAGAGTCGTGTTCAAACTCTTCAAATCCGAATCATCCAGTTCTTCTGCCATAGACTTGGCCTTCTGATAGTACATAGAAGCACTTGTATACAAGTTGAATTTACCCCACGAGAAATTATAACTAACATCTCCGCCGTAGGTGTTTATGGTTAGGCAGTTTTTGGGATAATACTTGGTATATAAATCATCAACCACTTGTCTCAGGCTCTGTATGGCGTCAGAAGTGTGATAGTAGTACAAATCTACATTAAGGTTTCCCTTAAAGACATAGTTAAACTCTAAATTATCCATGATGGACGGAACAAGCCTGTCGTTTCCTTCCGAGTAAGAATAAGTGTCGCGATAAACCTTTGTGGGATTCATATTGTTCATACTTGGTCGGTCGATTCGCTTGCTATATCCTAAAGAGAAGGAATGGTCGTCGGAAGGATTATAGGAAAGCTCTGCGAACGGAAACCAATGATGATATTTATTGGAAACGGTTAAACCGCCAAGCGTTATCCCATTATTGCTTGTATGCTCATAGCGCAACCCTGCCTTGGCATAAAAAGGACCAAAGTTCCGGTGAACATCTGCATAGAGGGCCGTTATTGTTTCCTTGAACAAGAAACCATTGCTGCCTCCGTAATCCGAAATGTTGTTCGTTCTGAAATGGGAGTACTTGCCACCCACCTCAAAGTTCAGCCACGTAAAGGGAAGGTTTAAGTCTGCGCTGAGAGTATTCACCACATTGCTGTAATTGTCCCAACTGCTCGAAAAGAGGTGAGCCGAGCCAGAATCGTACACCTGGTTGACATCATCGCTTAAATGAATGTAATTATAATTCAGCGTTAGCTTCTTACCCTATGCTGTCCAGCTTCCATTCCACATAAGGGGAAATTGTTTCCAAACGATACTTGTCGTGAGTCTGCTCCGAATAGGTGTTCGACGGATAAGAACCATCACTGAAGTTCATTTCGCCCTTGTGAAAGCCCTTATTACGGGAACGGTTGAGAGTGGAAAAGAATCCTATTTTTACATGCCCTATTTGATAGCTGCTATTAAGATTCTGGCTCAATATGTCATAGCGGTTAAGAGTATAATCGTTAGTAACACGTGTGTATGTCGGATAGATGTAAGAGCTTTTCATCTTCTGAGGGCGTTTCTCGTTGGAGTTGTCGACTTTGTACTCTACCGAAAAATTACCTGATGAGAACGACAAGTCAGCTCCCTCCTCGGCTGCAAAATGAGAGCGTTGTGTCAGCAAGGTGTGAATTTTTCCATCAAAACCTACCGGCTTGCTCTTTAGGATAATGTTCAGCACTCCGCTGTTACCCGTAGCATCAAATCCGGCTGAAGGATTTGTGATGAGTTCTATTTTACTAATGTTCTCAGAGGGTAACGTACGCAAATACATATCCAAATCCTTTCCCTCCAAATTAATCCTGTGTCCGTCCACCAATACAAGAACATTGCTCTTGCCTATTATCTTTATCTCTTCGCTTGTCGGGTCTATGCGAGGGATATTATGAAGTAAATCGCGTGTACTGAACCCCTGGGCAAAAGGACTGTTCTGAACTAAATATACAAGTTTTCCGGCTTTCTGACTAAGCATTCTGCGCTGAGAGGTAACCGTTACCTCCTTCATTGTGTATTTCTTTATTTCTAAAGGAATATCACCCAAATCGGTGTCGGCTTGCACATCGAGGGTGTCGGTCTTAAGAATATCGCCCAACTGTCGGTATCTGAACACATACTTGCCCGAAGAAAGCGAAAGAGCAAACCTGCCTTCTTCATCCGATAAGCTGCTGGAAGTGACATCCCCGCCAAGAGGGCTTACTAATATCTCAGCGGCATCCAAGGGAGTAGTCCTGTCGACCTTCTCCACCAGCCTCCCCCTCAGCTGCCATTGCTGGGCATACATAGGCTGGCTCGATAGTAAAAGAAATATAAAACTTATAGGTGTGAACTGCAAAATTGAATGTAAAGATTTTACCATTATCATATTACATAGTATTTAGGTTTATAATGTCTTTTCAAGATACAAATGCACAGCAAAGGTACAAAAATAATTTCATTATTTCAAATAATCGGCGATCTTTTTTTGGTGTTTTTTTCGTTTTTACCATATACACCATATTCTTACTTGAGTTCGGGATAAGTTTAGTATGAAAAAAGTTCCAACTGCCTTGATTTTTCCACATACACTGGCAGTGCCTCTGGCTTGTTCTCAAAGAAGCAGTATGCTGTAAGGGCAGAACACAAGTTCATGATAAAGTTGTGTATCGAGCGGTGTCTTGAGTGAACAAGGTTGGCTTTGTTCTTGAGTAGTTCGTTAATGCACTCGATAATGTATCTTTTTCCTCAGCATAATCTTGTCCCACATAGGCATCAGTTTGTTCTTCATCTTAGCCTTGAGCCCATGAACGAGTTGGATACCTTGACTGAACAGACTATCAAAGAGTTCCTGCTTGATGTACCCTTCTATCAGCAAAAGATCTTCCCAAATAAGACCTTTGCAAATACCGTCCATACCCTGCTATCTCTGTCATCCACATTTGCTCCTGTAAGACAGAACGTTATCACTTCACCAGAATCATTGCATAGCAGGTGCAGCTTGAATCCATGACACCAGCCCATGGTACCCTTTTCCGTCCTTGGCGAGGCCGGCAAAGACTTTGTTGTAATATCGTCGTACATTGTGACATACGGGTATCATTGTGCTGTCAACGAATGTTATACCCTGTACACTTGCCGAAGGCATAGAGCTTCATGAACAGCATCATCTTAAAGAACACTCTTGGCATGAGTTCAACGAAGCGGTTATAGGAAACCGCGTCGGGAAAAATCCTGACGCATCACCCTTTGACCCAATTCAAATAATACTCTTTGAAATTGCGATATGCGCCGAAATGATAGCATACCAAAATTGGTCATAATCTCACTTTCCGAGAGTCTGCCCTTGCGGTTTCGGTAGCGTTTGCCGTCACTGTTATGGGACGGTAGACGCAGGTTTTTCGCTAATTCGGCACTCAAATTCTTATCAAACTCGTCGATTATACAGAAAAATTTCAGTAACTTTGTCCTTGGTAATCATCGTTCAAAAAAATCTTGTAATCTATTGATTTTCACCCTATAAAGATACGAATTTTTTTGACGAGATTACCAACTTTTTCAAGCCTTTTTCTTATCCCGAACTCGCGTAGCTCATAAGGCGATTTTTATGTGCTATAGTATTACCTTCTAAGATAAAGAGTACATTACTTTAGATCTACTTTTTAGTTTAATAATTATCAGATTTTAATTTTATAATAAATATTTTTAGTCTATTTTTAATTTAGAAAAAGCCTTTTCAGAAACATTCAATAGTTACTTTTGCAACATAGGTTACATACCCATAAAGGACTATCTTGCTCTATACCACGTTTTAAAGACTTACATCTATAATGGAGAAAGCTGATGAAGAAGAACATAGAAGACCACTAGTTTTCCCTAGACAACAAGTTAGAACAACAAGAGAAAAACAATTTTAAAAATCATTGATTATCAGTCGAAAAATAAATAGCCAATTATTTGTCCGTTAAATATATAATAGGTAAATTTGCACGGATTAATTTTGAAGGGATGCGTGAAAAGGGACGTTAGAAGGTATCAAACCTTACGTCTATATCACTTTTTGTTCCCTAGATGTTGGTCAAAACAATAAGTATTTTTAATTTTAGATGAACGTAATTACGAAAACAGTTCAATTGCCAGATGGAAGAACCATCTCAATTGAAACCGGAAAGGTTGCAAAGCAGGCAGATGGAGCCGCAGTGCTCCGCATGGGCAACACAGTACTTCTTGCCACTGTTTGTGCAGCTAAAGAGGCAGTTCCGGGTACAGACTTTATGCCTTTGCAAGTTGATTATCGCGAGCAATATGCTGCAGCAGGACGTTATCCAGGTGGTTTCACCAAACGCGAAGGCAAAGCAAATGACGATGAAATCCTTACTTCACGCCTTGTGGATCGCGTACTTCGCCCACTATTCCCATCAGATTATCACTGCGAAGTTTATGTACAGGTAATGCTGTTATCAGCCGATGGCATTGATCAGCCAGACGCTCTCGCAGGATTTGCAGCATCAGCAGCTTTAGCAGCTTCTGACATCCCTATTGATTATCCTACATCAGAGGTTCGCGTTGCACGTGTTAATGGTGAGTATGTCATCAACCCTACCTTCGAGCAGATGAAACATGCAGACATGGATCTCATGGTGGGTGCTACTAAGGACAACATCATGATGGTTGAGGGTGAGATGGATGAGGTTTCTGAACAGGATCTTATTGGCGCTTTGAAGGCAGCACATGAGGCTATCAAACCTATGTGTGAGATGCAGGAAGAGCTTTCTAAGGCATGTGGTACTGACGTAAAACGTGAGTATGACGACGAAATCAATGATGAAGACTTACGCGAACAGGTACGCAAAGAGACATACGATGCTTGCTATGCTGAGGCTCAAAGCGGTGACAACGATAAGAAACACCGTGAAGAAACTTATGAGAAAATCAAGTCTGATTTCATTGAAGCATACGATGCAGCACACACTGACTTAAGTGAAGACGACCTCGAAGAAAAACACGCAGAAATAGAAAGATACTTTGCTGATGTTCAACGTGACTCTATGCGTCGCAGTGTACTTGACACTGGCAAGCGTATGGATGGACGTGCAACGGATGAGATTCGACCAATATGGTGCGAGGTAGATACTCTACCAATGCCACACGGAAGTGCTATCTTCCAACGCGGTGAAACGATGTCTTTATCAACTTGTACACTCGGTACCAAGATGGACGAGAAGATGGTTGACAACGTGTTAGATAAGAGCTATCAACGCTTCCTCTTACACTATAACTTCCCTCCATTCTGTACTGGTGAAGCTAAGGCACAACGTGGTGTTGGTCGTCGTGAGATTGGTCATGGTCACTTGGCATGGCGCGCTTTGAAGGGTCAGATTCCAGCAGATTTCCCATACACTGTACGCTTAGTTAGCCAGATTCTTGAGTCTAATGGTTCTTCATCAATGGCTACCGTATGTGCAGGAACATTGGCATTGATGGATGCAGGTGTTCCAATGAAGAAGCCTGTATCTGGTATTGCTATGGGTCTTATCAAGAACCCAGGTGAGGACAAATATGCTGTATTGAGCGATATTCTTGGTGATGAGGATCACTTAGGAGATATGGACTTTAAGACTACAGGTACTAAGGATGGTTTGACTGCAACACAGATGGATATCAAGTGTGATGGTCTATCATTCGAAATCTTGGAGAAGGCTTTGATGCAGGCTAAGGCTGGTCGTGAGCATATTCTCAACCTATTGACAGAGACTATCGCAGAGCCACGTCAGGAAATGAAACCACAGGTTCCACGTATTATCCAATTGGAGATTCCAAAGGAGTTCATTGGCGCAGTGATTGGTCCTGGTGGTAAGATTATCCAGCAGATACAGGAAGAAACAGGTGCTACTATCACAATCGAAGAGACAGAGGGAGTAGGTAAAGTACAGGTATCTGCACCAAACAAGGATTCTATTGATGCTGCTCTTGGTAAGATAAAGGCAATCGTTGCCGTTCCAGAGATTGGCGAGGTATATGAAGGAACTGTACGTTCTATCATGCCATACGGTTGCTTCGTAGAGATTCTACCAGGTAAAGATGGATTGCTCCATATCTCTGAAATCGACTGGAAGCGTCTTGAGACTGTTGAAGAGGCTGGTATCAAGGAAGGCGATAAGATTAAGGTTAAGTTACTCGACATCGATCCTAAGACTGGCAAGTACAAGCTTTCTCGTCGTGTATTGCTCGAGAAGCCAGAGGGTTATGTAGAGCCTCAACGTCGTCCAAGAGGTGACCGTCGTCCACGTCGTGATGGTGAGCATCGTCATGAAGAGCGTCGTCCACGTCGCGAGAACAACGATGTAGAGAATAACGACTAATTGTTCGTTTGAAATAATACTATAATCCCCCAGAAGTCGACTATAGCTTGCTGGGGGATTATATTTCAATATCTACAAGGCCACGTAGATACAATTTCAATTCTACCTGACTATATAAGCCACATCACCTAAATTGTATAAACCACATCTATCCAACCACTTTTGTGAGATAGAATGATCTTACATTTAATTTAAACAACGCTATTAACACTAAAATGAAGAAAGACTATCTTTCCCCCACTATGGTTGTTATCCCAATCATAATGGACCATTCTGTCTTAGAGACAGGCTCTGGTAATCTTCCTAAAGGTTCTGACGGACACAACATGGATAATGAAGACGAGGAGTATGAGATGGACACTCCAGCTACTCCCAGTGTCCCAGCTAAACATACATCTATCTTATCTTGAAATAACTGAAATAATGAATTACATTGTAAAAGCATTTATTTATGCGACAATAACACTTGGACTTGTTGCCTGCTCGCAGGAAGATATCAATTCACCTGAGCAACAGAAAGCAAAAGAAGAAATTACTTTCACCGTTGATGTTACATTAGACAAGAATGTAGAGGATATGGTGAACGCAAAACAGATGACAAATGTATGGGATGCCGAACAGCCTGCTGCGACCCGTACACCTATTACTTACGATAAGCAAGGGTCATTGACTTATAACTGGAGGGTTGGAAGTACGATTCCTTTATTTGTCTATATCACTGATGGAACACGCCAAATAAGTAGAAAGATAGCCAATGGCTTGCAGATTATCTCAGCCAATAAGGGTTACTTTACATTCTCCGTACCATCTGATTTTGACTTGTCTAAACTGCAAGTGGCATCAGCTACGGGTAAGGAAGACGGTGTAGAAAATGGTGCATGGACAATAGGTATAGGCAATGATGGCGTCATGAGGGTTTTTGGACCAAAGGTTATAGATGCGAGTTCATACGATTATAACATCCCGCTCTATTCTAAGTTGACGAAAGTAGACCCTGCTACAAAGCACGCTAAAGTTCAGTTTTTAATGTTAGGAAGCTGGATTGGCGTTAGAGCAAAGTCGGATATGTATTACAAGAGCAACGTTTATTCTATTGCCTTGAAGTCTGACGTGCTCCACATGGATGGTACATTTGACCTCTCACAAGCTTCTCCTGTATGGAAAGCAAGTCCATATAGGATTAATGTAGATAAACGACAAGGAAAGGTTTTGGACGAGTGTGACACGATTAGGGTTAATAATTTCGCTATCGGTGGTGAGGCTGATGGAGCAGGAACAACCAAGTATACCAAGCCTTTCTATATCTGGGTAAAGGCGACACCAGGTGTAACGAGTACGAAAAAAACAAGAGTTATCCTCCGCAGTGAGGCTGATAGCAAGACAGGCGCAGTAGCTCCACAGATTGATTTCTTGTCTATGCGTAATCGATTCTACCGTGAAGCGAAAGCTAATGTAGACTTCAAAGATGGTGATACGTATAACTTTAGTATCAATGCAAGTCTGAAAGAGACACGTGGAGCATTGATGATAACAGAGTATTACCACTCTTCTCCAGAAACGGAGAGAACAGTTGGATTGAAATAACAAACGCTTCAAGAGAGACTGTATCGTTGAAAGGCTATTATCTTGTGAGTCCAAACCCATGGAATGTACCTCCTTACGGAGCATTATATGTGGCTAATCTGACTGACCTCAAAGCATTGAGTCGAGGAAGCAGTAGTGTTGGTATGCCAGAAAACTCAACAACATCGATACCTGCAGGAAAGTCTATTTGCTTAGCTGCGGGCACAGGCTATGCAGAAGTTGTAGCTAAGAATAAGGCTTATCAGGTAATCAATACAGGGTCAGGAGCGTCTACTCCATCGGCTGTTACGGGTGGTGTACGCTATTCAAAGTATATTTGTAAAGACGGTTGGAACATCGACTTGAAAGATCCTAACAATAATATAGTAGACAATTTTGGTGTTGAAGTGGACTATTTGTTGAATGGCAGCAATGGTTTCTATTATAATTATTATTTAGGAGAGAGGGATTTTATTCGTTCAAAGGAGACACCTTTTAATGCTCCTTATAATGGATTTAATCCAAAAGGATGGTATTACATGCCGATAGAAACAAGTGGATTAAACTTCCTTGGAACCTTTAATGATTATGATAGTAGGTTCATACCATTCGTGGATTATAAAGATGGTGGAAGTGGGAATAGACCAGAACGCTACCGTGATATGTCTTATTACACCAATATCATTCATCTTCCATAAGCAAAGCAAATAGAAGATATTTGATTAATAGAGAATAAATGACATCTAGCTTAGCATTAATTATATAAGTTCGATAGGAGGATTATTCAATGACAAAAGGCATTAACATGAGATCTTTTGTCATTGAATAATGGTTTTCCACATACTTCTTATTGTTAATAATAACAAAAAGAGAAACCCATTACTTGCTTCGTAACAAAATAACAAATACCTTTGCTTAGAGAATTCAAAGGCTGTTAGATGGCTAAGCAAAACCAAAATACAAGACAGATGCTTATTGCATGGCTGCTGTTGGCACTCTTCATGTTGCCAATGGTAGTGAAGTCTGTGCATGTATGTCAGGTTGAAACTGAGCTTGCTAACGGTCATCACGCAACAGGACAACAAGGTCAAAACCACAATCCTGACTCTTGTTCCATCTGTCACTTTGCCTTTTTCAACTTTGTAAAAGGTGCGGATGTCTTGCTTGCAACAGCAACCCTTATCTTATTGGGCTTCCTCTTCCTTTTTACGCACATCTCTTATGTACGCCCAGAAGTAGAAGTCACCAGCCTTAGAGCTCCCCCTGTACGTTTTTAAAGGGGACGTTCATAAATGATAATCACTGTTATTAGTCTTTCTGATTATCAGCTTATTATCTTTTATTAAGCCCTCTTTCCGTCATCACGACAGGGATTATAGCGTAATATTGCATCCTCTCGTATAGGGGAGAATACGCCTTATTGTAAGTCTATAATCTGTCGTCATGGCACTCAAACACCCTCTTTTATATTGCTTCCAACGCATATAAAGGAGAGGAAACAGCATTTCTTTTATTTAAACATTAGAACAAGTGATAATGAATAAAGCTATTTTAGCTTTCGTTCTATCACCTATTTGTGTGACAGCAGTAGCCGTACAACACACTTCAATAGTCGTTCCAGCGAAAGAAAAAAGCGACGTTGATAGTAGTATTGTTATGCAAAATGTCACCGTATTAGGCGATCGTCAGAAAGAGACACAAATGTCATCTTCTGTCAATACTGTACGCATTGACAAGTCGTACTTACAGACAAACTTCACGGGAAGTCTCATGCAATCACTCAGTGGAATACCAGGAGTTAAAGCAATGAGTATCGGTTCTGGACAATCGAAACCCACGATACGTGGACTCGGTTTTAATCGAATGGTTGTAACCGAAGATGGCATCAAACATGAAGGACAACAGTGGGGAGATGACCACGGATTAGAGATTGATCAGTTCGCTATCGACCGTATCGAAGTGATCAAAGGACCAGCAGCTCTACTCTATGGATCGGACGCTATTGGTGGAGTTATCAACCTTTACACCAACTTCATACCTACAAAACCATTTGAAGGAAGTGCCTCTCTCTTCACCAGAAGCAATAACGCATCTATTGGAGCAGCTGCCCGTTTGCAAGGAACCGGTAAGCATTTCTATTGGAAGGCAAACGCAACTTACATTGATTATGCCGATTACAAAGTACCAACCAATAGTATTCAGTACTTCTCTTACGACATCCCTCTCTATAAGAAAAGACTTCGTAACACAGCTGGATTAGAGCGTGATGGGAGCGTAACCATTGGTTACAAGCATTATAACTTTCATACTGAGTTGAAGTTTTCTGATACATATTCAAAGAGTGGATTCTTTGCTAATGCACATGGTCTGGAGGTCAGATTGTCAAGCATTGACTATGATAAGTCACGTCGAGACATCGACTTACCCTATCAGAGTGTGAACCATTTTAAGGCAATGAGCCACACTGTTTATCAACATGGCAACTTAGCTCTTGAAGCCAACATTGCCTATCAGAACAACCATAGAAAGGAGCTTGCAGAAGCGGTATCACATGGTTATATGCCAATTCCTCCACATACCCTTGAGCGCGAATTTAAGAAAGATACCTACACTGCCAACGTCATTATGCGCCTCACGATGGGTGAACGACACACACTGACAACAGGTATCAACAGTGAATATCAGCATAACCGCCGTGCAGGATGGGGCTTTATTATTCCAGACTTTCGAAACAAGTTCGTTCGGAGCCTACGCCTTCGACCGCTTTAAAGTGACGAACGACTTAATTCTGAATGCTGGTGTTCGTTATGACCACGTACATACTCACTTGCACAGTTACAACGACTGGTTCAAGACACCAATCAATGCTACTGACTCCGTATATAAGGAACGCTCCATCAATCTTAGCCGTTCTTTCAATAGCTTGACATGGTCAGCTGGTGTAAACTATGCAGTTAAGCAATGGATTCTAAAGCTCAATATCGGTAAGAGTTTCCGTGTTCCAATACCAAAGGAACTCGGTACAGATGGTGTCAATTATCACATCTTTAGATATGAGAAAGGCAATCCAGACCTCAAACCAGAAGAGTCTTATCAAGTGGATGCAGGTATTCACTGGGGCAATGATCGACTTTCCGTTCAGTTCGATCCCTACCTCAATTACTTCCCGAACTACATCTACATGAATCCAACTCCCGATTACTACGAAGGCTTACAATGGTATTTTTATACACAAAGTCGCGTGATTCGCTATGGAGCCGAGCTACAATTAAACTGGAAGATACTCCCTTCTCTGAGCACGGAACTAAAGGGTGAGTATCTATATGCCGAACAGTTATCAGGAGCAAAGAAGGGTTACACTCTTCCATTCAGCACTCCTTGGTCAGCAGATGCCACTATCAAGTATGATTTCTGCCGTGAGAAGATAGATAATGAGGGATTTGTAGCATTCAACTTGCATATTACTGGTAGACAAAACAACATAGTTCCACCAGAGAAGCAGACTCCAGGTTACTACACTCTAAACCTCACTGCAGGAAAGAACTTCAACCTCGGAAACAAGAAACTACGCATTAATCTCAATGCAGAAAACCTCTTGAACCGAAAGTATTACGACCATACTAGCTTCTATCGACTCATCGATGTACCTGAACCGGGACGCAATGTAGCATTAATGGTAGGGCTAGACTTCTAAAGAAGAGATAGCACTTAATCTTACAAATCAAATCTGAGATAGTGAAAGGATGAGCGTGGTGGGCAGACATATACACATTCTCTTCCCCCATGACTCCCTTTCCTTAAACATAAACAAACAAGTCATTAAAGACAAGTTATAAGATTACAAATCTAGGCGAAAGCCTTACTTAAAACAATTTACACAATGAAAAAGAAACTATTTATTGGTGCTTTAGCACTCTTAAGCGTGTTTGCAATGGTGTTGACATCATGTGACAACGATGACATCACACCAAGTTCTATTGAATTCAAAGGACCCTGAATTTGGTCATGACAACAACAAGATTGGTATCATCGGAGGTGATATTCACCTTGAGTGTGACATTGTCTCAAATGCAAAAATCCGTGTTATCCAAGTTGCCCTATTAAAGGATAATAAACAAGTAAAGCTTCAATCATACACAGATGCTAAGTATGTTGGCGTGTTAAACACCAAGTTCCATGAGCATCTTAAGCTCTCTGACGACCTCGAAGAAGGCGAGTACACTTGTATGATAGCAGTTACAACAGTTGACAACACTACTCGTTACATTAGTGAAAAGATTCAGTTAAAGAAAAAGACAGTTGATACGAAGGCACCGAAGATAACCAATCTAAATGTTGACAAGATGACCGCTGCACCTAATGAGAAGCTCACTTTCCAAGCCAACATAGAGACAACTTCAGATATTAAAGAGATTGAGGTTGAGTTCCACGGAGACAAGGAACATGAGATAGAAATCAATGATCTCAATGGTAAAAAAGGTAAGATTACATTTAACAAAGAGCTTGCTGTCCCTGCAGAATGTAAACCAGGTACCTATCACATACACTTCACTGTGAAGGATGTTGATGGTCGCGAGACAACCGAAGAGATTGAGGATTTTATCGTAAAATAACCTCCTTGTAGTATTCTTCATCAATAACAACAAGAGTAAACAGCACATGTGTCCGCCCTACCCTCCCTATGAGGTGGCGGACACATATACCTTACATCTTTACGAAGAACCAACTAATTAACAACGAACAAACATAAAACAAGAGACTTATGAGAAAGGTTTTATTCGGTTTAACAACCGCTGCAATGCTATTGGGAACAGTAGCTTGCACTAATAACGACGACATTGTAAAAGACAATCAACTACCAACTATCACCGATCAAGGCATTACTGCCGTTCCAATGGATTGTGATGTGTTTCAAAGAGGAGGTATTATCCCCTTCCGTTATCGCCTTACTGATAATGACGAACTGGGTAGTTACAACATAGAGATACACAACAACTTCGACCATCACACGCATGGAACACAGGCTCAAGGCTGCTCTATGGATCCAAAGAAGACCCCTGTAAAGCCTTTCCACTATGATGAAAGTTTCAAGATACCTAGCGGAAGTAAGTCTTTCGATGCTAAGCAAGATATCGAAATACCATCAGATATTGACCCAGGAGACTACCACTTCGTCATTCGAGTTACCGATCAAACAGGTAATCAGCAATTGCGTGCAATGGCTATAAAGATAAAATAAAGGTTAAAAGACTTGCTTCTTTCAAAGAAAATATAATATCTTTGCAGCCCGAGAGTATAAAGATTAATTACAAACTAATGTATAGAAAGTTATGAAAAAAGTAATGTTATTGGTAGCTGCATGCGCAGCTATGGTAGCTTGCAACAATGGCAAGACTACTACAAACGCAGAGAGTAAGGATTCAACTACGCAGGATTCTGCTGCAGCTGATTCATCAGTTTATGAAGGAATGACACCTGCTGCAGACGTTGCAGGTATCAAGTATCATGTCGCATTAGCGAAAGATTCAACCAATGGCTACAGCGTTTCAGAGGCTTATATGAAGTCTGAAACAGAAGTAGACACCACTTACAGCTACACAGGTAAGTATAAGGTTGTAGAGAAGGATGTTAAGGGTAAGAAGAATACCTACTACCAGTTTGAGTTGGGCAAGGGCAACACCACCAACTTCCTCGTAGTAAATGATTCAACCCTCCGATTGGTTAACTCTGACTTTGAAGAGCCTGCTGTTAACAGCAAGGACATGAATTATGACTTGAAGTTGAAGAAGTAATTCCTGTCGACTTAAGGTTTTCAAAAACTAAAACATGGGCTACATAAGTGGATTCGCAACCATTTGCGCAATCGCTTATGTAGCCTTTTTGCATCCCAACTTGTCTATCTCCTTCATTTAAGGCTAGCGCCTCTCACCCTCATCCAGAGATAGAGGATAGGTTCTAAACACCACTACGAATCATAGACAAACACAATATTTCTTTTCGAGATAGAGAATAAGTACTATTAAGGAAGTGCTTTCTTCCCATCAAAGAAACGCCCTCTTCACTATAAGGAAACGCCCTTCTTAAATGGAGAAAAGCGTTCCTTTACTAGTCCCCATAGCCACATACCCTTCTTCGAAGGAGCTTGAAAAAGGCTTTTTACTATCATTCCCTTAACCTTTCCTCTTCCCTTCTCATTCCTTGAACACACCTATCTTTTTTTCTTTATTATGCCCCATGTTAACGTATAAATGCGTATCTTTGCAATGGGAAGAATGGCACATTCGCTACCAGTAGTTCCCTTTTTCATCAATCAAAAGACAAAGAATTAACAGTAACAAATAGGTTAAATGGCACTGAACTACATTTGGATAGCGTTCTTCTTCATCGCTTTCATCTTTGGAATTATCTCTTCTGATGGGCGACACGACTATATTTGAAAAAGATGGTAAAAGCTACCTTCGAATCATCAGAGACCGCTTTTACAACATCCCTGAACCTAACTGGTATCTTAGCATTGTGGTTGGGCATCATGAAGATAGGTGAGCAAGCGGGAGTTGTCAACGTTCTTGCACGCATGTTGAGCCCTTTTCTATCGAAGTTGTTCCCTGATATCCCACGAAACCACCCTGTCATGGGGTCGATCTTCATGAATATTGCATCCAACATGTTGGGTCTTGACAATGCAGCAACGCCTACCGGACTAAAGGCGATGAGCCAAATGCAGGAGCTAAACACGAAGAAAGACACAGCAACAAACCCCATGATCATGTTCTTAGTGCTGAATACTTCAGGGACTAACCATCATCCCAACAGCTATTCTTGGCTATCGAAGCATGTACGGGGCAGCCCAACCAACCGACGTATTCATCCCTATCTTATTGGCAACAACCATTGCTACACTGGTTGGAATACTACTTACAGCAGGCTGGCAACGCATTAATATCTTCCAACCCACGCTCCTCTTAGGGCTCATCGGACTGATGGGTTTTGTCGGAGTAGTCATCTGGAGCTTTGGACAAATGGACAAGCAGACCATGGCAACAGTAACTTCTATTGCCTCAAACCTCATCTTGATGACCATTATCGTCCTATTCATTGCTGCCGGACTATTAAAGAAGATCAACGTTTATAACGCTTTCATCGAAGGAGCAAAAGAGGGTTTTCATACGGCAGTACGCATTATTCCTTACTTAGTTGCTATCTTAGTAGCTGTCGGAGTATTCCGTGCTTCAGGTGGTATGGAGCTTATGATGAAAGGTATTAGATGGTTTGTCGAAACCTGCGGACTGGACACTCGATTCGTCGACGCACTCCCTACGGCTCTTATGAAACCTCTTTCAGGTAGCGGGGCACGTGGACTAATGATTGAAGCAATGAAGACTTATGGTGCAGACTCATTCGTTGGACGACTGAGTTGTATCTTCCAAGGATCAACAGATACCACTTTCTACATCCTAGCAGTCTACTTCGGTAGTGTGAGCATTAAGTACACTCGACATGCAGTAGCCTGTGGATTGCTAGCCGACTTGGCTGGTGTAATAGCTGCAATCGCTATCTGTTATATCTTCTTCTAGTAACCAATATAAGACGATTAGGGGTTACTACTTCTCTTAGAAGTATGTGCCTAATAATAAAAACAAGCAATGGCAAATTTAAAATCACTTGCAAAAGACACTGCTATCTATGGCATGAGCAGTATCATCGGAAGGTTCTTAAACTATCTTCTCGTACCCCTTTACACCGCAAAGATTAGTGCGGCGAGCGGAGGATATGGTGTTATCACAAACATATACGCCTATACTGCCCTCTTACTCGTCGTTCTTACATACGGAATGGAGACCACTTTCTTCCGTTACGCCAATAAGAGTGATCAGGATCCAAAGCGTGTCTATTCAACGACATTGACGCTTGTAGGCTTTACATCCCTGCTCTTTATTGCTCTAGTATTCATCTTTATACAGCCCATCTGTACCTTTATGGGTTATTCGGAGCACCCCTCTTACGTATGGGCAATGGCTATCACTGTAGCGATTGATGCTTTCCAGTGCATTCCCTTTGCATATCTTAGATATAAGAAACGCCCTATCAAGTTTGCAGCTTTCAAACTCTTATTCATCGCATTGAATATCATCTTGAACCTTGCTTACTATCTCGTATTAGGTGGACATGAGGTGGGTTATGCCTTCTACATCAACTTGGCATGTACAGGAACTATCACTTTCTGCTTCTGGAGAGAGCTGAAAGACGGATTCTTCGGCAGTGGGAAGCTCTTTGATGTACCTCTCGCAAAGAAGATGCTGTCCTATTCTTGGCCTATCCTCATCCTTGGTATTGCTGGAATACTTAATCAGACGGCAGGTTACATACTCTTTCCTTATGTCTACAAGAATAACGATGCACATACACAACTCGGTATCTTCGGTGCCGCCAGTAAGATTGCTATGATCATGTCAATGATTACACAGGCCTTCAGATACGCTTATGAACCCTTCGTCTTTGGTAAGTCTCGAGACAAAGACAACAAAGAGACATACGCAAGAGCTATGAAGTTCTTTATCATCTTCACCTTACTTGCCTTCTTAGTGGTAATGGGCTACATGGATATTCTGCGTCACATCATTGGTCGTGACTATTGGGTTGGACTGAAGGTCGTACCTATCGTGATGGCTGGTGGTATCATGACGGGCGTTTACTTCAACCTTAGTTTCTGGTATAAGCTCATTGATAAGACCATCTGGGGTGCCTATTTCTCTGGCATTGGATGTGCTGTAATCATTGGTATCAACGTTATCTTCGTACCACGTTATGGTTACATTGCCTGTGCATGGGCTGGTTTCTTAGGCAATGCAACGGCAATGATACTCTCTTACATCGTCGGTCAACGTAAGTATCCCATTGCTTATCCATTGAAGAGTATCTTTGTTTATGTGCTTATCGGTGGTCTTTTCTTTGCGGGAATAACAATCAGCAATGAACGTTTATCCGTTCCTCTCGCCCTTACCGTGAACACGATTATCATCTTACTCTTCGTTGCTCACGTCCTTTACCACGACCTTCCACTGATAAAGATACGGAGACATAAGAGTTAAGGAGAGTGTTTGAGGAATGAAACGAAACCCTAAGAATATCATCAACCAATTATATTAAACATGAAGAAATCAACCTTACTTATTGCTGCATCATTGGCTTTAAGCAGTCCTTCTATCCATGCTGATGAAGGTATGTGGACGCTCCACAACCTCCCAGATGCAGTCTACGAACAGATGGTGGCAGAGGGTTTTCAGTTGCCATGTGACATGATTTACAACTCACCCAACGCTATTAGCAATTACGTTGTGAGCTTCTCTGGTTACTGTTCTGGCGTTGTCGTATCTCCAGATGGATTGGTCTTCACCAATCACCATTGCGGTTTTAGTGCTATCAATGCCCACTCCACCGTAGAACATGACTATATGAAGGATGGCTTCTATGCGAAGAATTACGTTGAAGAACTACCTAACGAGGACCTCTATGTGTCGTTTATGAAGAAGCAAGAGGACGTTACGGCACGTGTTAACAAGCTCATCGCAGGAAAGAACGCACAGCAGACTGAAGCCATAATAGACTCTCTCACGAATCATCTAACCGACTCCATCAAGGCGATTGATAAGACTTTACACATCAACATCGACCCTTTCTACGAGGGAAATAAGTATTATGCAACAACTTATCAGGACTTCCCTGATGTCCGTCTCGTATTCACTGTACCTAAGAGTATGGGTAAGTTTGGTGGTGAGACAGATAACTGGATGTGGCCGAGACAGACGTGTGACTTCTCTGTATTCCGCATCTACGCAGACCCTAAAACGAATGGTCCTGCAGCCTACTCAAAGGACAATGTGCCTTATCACCCAGCCCATTGGGCACCCGTGAGCATGCAGGGTTACAAGGACAAGGACTTCGCTATGACCATTGGTTACCCTGGTTCAACAAGTCGTTACTTGTCTTCTTATGGTATTCAACAGCGCCGTGACATCGACAATTCAGTGCGTGTTCAAGCTCGAGATATCAAACTCGCACTCATGAAGAAGTACATGGATAAGAACGAGAAGACACGTATACAATACGAGAACAGGTACGTTCAGGCTGCGAACTATTGGAAGAACTCCATGGGAATGAACAAGTGTATCGACTCTATCGGACTGATTCGTCAGAAGGCAGAGTACGAAGCTCGCATTCGTACATGGCTCCAAGAGAAGAATATCCAAGACCCAACAGTAAAGGTTGACTTCGATAAGTTGGCTAAGCTCTATTCGAATAGTAATGATGCAAAACTTGCCAGTATGTATTGGATGGAGTCGTTCTGGAAAACGTCAGAGTTATTCACCAGAGCACTTAACATGGCTCGCGGCTCCCTCAAGGTGTATGGTCCTGCGAACGAACCAAAGAAGCAGTACATGCTATATGAGGATAACCAAGATGAATGGAACCCTGCCCTTGACCAAGAGATGGCGGCTGCCATGCTTAAAAACTATTGTGAACATGTACCAGCTAAGTTCCTTCCTGACTTCTACGAGACTATCAAGACGGAGTTCGGCAACGATTATGAGAAGTACACCAAGTTCGTTTATTCACAGAGCAAACTACTCAAGAAAGGTCAAAAGTTCTATCAGAACGAGAAGACACTCAAGGACCCTGGAGTACTGTTAGGCATTAGCTTATTGATAAATTATCGTGCCATTCTTGCCGACTAAGCAATAAGACGGAAGAGATTGACGCTGAAGAGAAGAAGTTGTGTGAGGCTAAAGTACAAATGGAGATGGACTTGCCACATTATAGCGACGCCAATTCCACCATGCGCCTATCGTATGGACAGGTGGGAGGATACATGATTGGAGGCTTCAACAGCAACTATTATACAACCGCAGAGAGCATTGTTAAGAAGATGGATGAGGGCTCAAAGATAGAGGATTATCAGGTAGAACCTATCATGAAAGAGCTTATGAGTGCCAAAGACTTCGGTCCTTACACCGACAAGACGACTGGTAAAATGCAACTATGTTTCCTTACTAACAATGATATCACTGGTGGTAACTCTGGTTCCCCGATGTTTGATGGCAAGGGACGACTCATTGGTCTCGCCTTTGATGGCAACTGGGATAGCCTCTCAAGTGACATCAACTTCGATCGTAAACTTGCTCGTTGCATTGGTGTTGACATCCGTTTTGTACTCTATCTCATGGATAAGTGGGGGCATGCTGACCGTCTATTAAAGGAGATCAATCCACAATAAGCACAAGTAAAATCGGTTATCTGATGAAGAGAATATCAATCATCAGATAGCGTAACACAAATAACCAAGAGGCTGTATCGGTTCTCTTATCAATACAAACGATTGATAAAAGAATGTGATACAGCCTCTTTTTAGCTATGAACAAACCGCTAGATAGGTATTAAAGCCCAGCTTCTTATTGTGATAACACAGCTTTACTTCCATCAAAGCGGAGTTTACTCATTATTATTAAGGAGCGTGAGACAGGTTGCTCACTACCAACAAAAAGGATGTGCCTAATCTGACACATCCTCTTTCTCTATGCTTAGTAATTGTCTTTTTCGGTCTGTTCCACCCGCATAACCGCCCAAGGTTCCATTCGAAGCAATGACTCGATGACAAGGAACAAAGAGCATTAAAGGGTTATGACCATTGGCATTTCCCAACTGCTCTTACAGCCTTCTCTCGTCCCATTCTTCGGGCTTGTTCGGCATAAGAGAGCGTCGCTCCGTAAGGAATGGTTAATAAGCTCTGCCATGCGAGACGTTGGAAGGGTGTTCCGTCAAAGCCCAATGGTAAGTCAAATGAACCTCGTTTGCCAGAGAAATAATCGTTTAACTGCCGACAAGCCTCAGCCAATAAGGAATCATCCGAACTATCAACTTCCGTCCAATCATCGCCTATCTTCCTCTCCATAACATCCTCCCACCAGCAATATCTTAGCTTTCCTTCAGCCTCAGCAAGCACGAGTATGCCCAAGGGAGATTGGTAACGACAATAGAACATAACAGAAGACTAAGGTTGATAAGACTTACTTCTTCGGGCGTCTACGTGCCCACCCTTCTTCAGAGAAGTCGGGTTCTTCCCCTTTCAGCTTTGCTGGTGCACCTTTCATAAGCTCTTTCCAATCGTCCTTCTTGAACTTATGTGTAGCAAACTGAGCGTCATTCTCTGCTTGACGACGCCCACGACCTCTGCGCCCACGATCGTCTTGGCGACCTTCAGCACGGCTTCCGTAACCACCACGACTACCAGTGGAACGACCACCAGCCGAGCGTCCGTGCCCTGGCTCATCAGCATCATTACAACGCACTTTACGCCTCTTGTAGACAGCACCATCTAAGGCTTTCATCACCTTCTGGGCGTCTTGTTCAGGCACTTCGATGTAACTTTGCTTCGCAAGAAGGTCTATATGCCCCACTGCCTGGTGCCCATTCATATTCTTATTAATGAACTGCATCACCTCACCAGGATAGAAGCCGTCATTCTTACCGAGGTTAATAAAGAGTCGCTTAAAGCCCTTCTCTGCCTTACGTGCACCACGGCTGCGTGTTGCTCTGCCCTCACTACGACCGCTACGACCCTCCTCACGACTGCTGCGAGCCGATGGTTTCTCTATCTCTGGCGCATTCTTATAATAGTCGAGGAAGCGTCCAAAGGTGGACGTAACAATCTTCTTGATAAGATCCTCCTTATCTATATACTCAAACTGGCGGTTGATATCCTCCATGTAAGGTGCTATCTGCTCCTCATCCACATCCGTCTTCAAGATGTTATCCATCGTTTTGAAGAGTTGTTTCTTGCATATCTCTTCGGGCGAAGGAAGCGTTCCATCAATAAACTCCTTACCTATCTCACGTTCAATGTTACGTACCTTATATTTCTCACGAGAGTGGATAATCGAAATGGAAGTACCCTTCTTGCCCGCACGACCTGTACGACCCGAACGGTGGGTATAGTTTTCTATATCGTCGGGAAGCCCATAGTTGATGACATGCGTCAAATCATTCACATCCAATCCACGTGCTGCAACATCGGTCGCAACGAGGATTTGTGTGAGATGAGAGCGGAACTTCTGCATTGTAAGGTCACGTTGTTGCTGTGACAAGTCGCCATGTAACGACTCTGCATTGTATCCGTCTTTAATCAACTTATCGGCTATCTCTTGTGTTTCTACCTTTGTTCTACAGAATACAATGGCGTAGATCTTAGGGTAGAAGTCCACCAGTCGCTTCAAAGCAAGGTACTTGTCGCGTGCATTCACCATATAATAGATATGGTTAACGCTCTCTGCTCCTTCGTTACGACTGCCCTACAACTATCTCTTTATAGTCGTGTAAGTACCCCTTAGCCACCTTTTCTACATCCCTACTCATCGTTGCAGAGAAGAGAAGAGTATTACGATCTTCAGGCACACCAGTGAGTATCTCGGTGATACTCTCTTGGAAACCCATGTTCAACATTTCGTCTGCTTCATCCAAAACAACGTTCCGTACTTGGTCTAAACGAGCCTTTCCACGGTGCATTAAGTCGATTAATCGACCTGGAGTAGCCACAATGATTTGTACACCATGGCGCAACTGATGGATCTGGGTATCGATGGAAGCACCGCCATAAACGGCTGCGATGTGCAGATGAGGGATGTACTTACCGAAGTCCTTGAGGTCATCTGCTATCTGCAAGCATAACTCTCGGGTTGGACTAAGCACTATCGCTTGTGTCGACTTACTGCTTGTATCAATCCTCTGAAGCAGTGGTAAGCCAAAGGCAGCCGTCTTTCCAGTACCAGTCTGCGCTAGGGCGATAACGTCATTTCGATTACCTAATAAATAAGGGATTACTTCTTCTTGTACAGGCATTGGATGTTCAAATCCAAGCTCACTAATGGCACGACGAATCTCTTCGCTCACGCCCAACTCTTCAAATGTCTTCAAATTCGTTTGTTTATTATTTATTATCCTATAGAAAAGGTAAACTCGCCACCAAACGAACCCACAGAAAGACACTTGCCTGCGCTCTTCTCTTCAACTAAAACACACAGACTCTCAGGTGGCATGCTACCTTTATGGGGTGCAAAGGTACGCCAAGAAGTTGGATCTTACAAATAAAACAAACTATAAATCAGCCTTCTTAGAGAATAAGAAACAAATAGTTTACGATGTTCACTATATATACTTTTGCATAAATATGGACGAACTTTTCTTACTGTTATAAAGTCTAAAAGCAAAAGAATTTACTTATCAGAATGTCCTCTTTTAATACTTTTTTCGTACCTTTGTAACGTCAAATAGAAAAATAGTCGTTATTAAAGTTAATTATTTGAGTTAGTACAGAAGCATACAACTTACGTGAGTAAGTTAGATGTTAAATGAAAGACTTCGCAGGGATGCGAAGTCTTTTTGTTTATTACTAACATCTAATACTTATCTTACTAACACCTAATTAAAATCCTAATAACAACTAATTAAATCGGAGGAAACTTACTCCTATAGTGCAAAGGAGCATTAGTTAAAAACAAAAATAAACTATTAATCAAAGAAGAATAGTTTATTTAATTCTGTTTATTAGACTATTTTTCACGACAAACAAACATTCTTTCAAACAAAAAGAAGTATCTATCAGATAATAAAATACCCTTTGGTGCAAGGTTAAACATGCTATCAACCATTGCACCAAAGGGTAAATTCTTATCCTAACAGGCTGCTGAACTGAAAGATTTACTTGGCTTTCAGTATCAGACGCAGGCTCTGTTTATAATTCAAATAATTCCAAACCCAGTTTAAGAGAATGAATGTCTTGTTCTTTACTCCTAGAATAGAACGGAGGTGAACTACCAACCACAAGAACCAAGCAGGGAATCCTCCAAACTTTTGACCATTAATCTCTGCAACTGCATGATTGCGCCCAATGGTCGCCATAACACCAAGGTTCTTGTACTTAAATGGCTTTTCTTCCTGTCCTTTCAACTGGTTTTTAAGATTCTGTGCAACACATTTTGCCTGTTGCAAAGCCACTTGTGCTAACTGAGGATGACCTAACGGATACTCCTTATCGCCCTCTATCAAACTCTGATCGCCTATAGCATAAACATCTTGTAAGCCCTTCACACGACAGAAACGATCGGTAAGGATTCTACCAGCATGACCTATGCTTTCCTTCGGCAAACCCTCAATAGTGTTCGCACAAATACCACTCACCCAGATAACAGTCTCTGCAGGAATCTCAAGCCCGGCACTTGTTTTCAAGATACCATCCTTATACTCTGTTGCAAACTGCGGCTGACGAATATGCACATGTAGCTCTTTCAAATCGCGCTCAGCCCTTGCAGAGGATGCAGGATCCATTGCCGAAAGAAGTCTATCAGCTGCATTAACAAGATAAATGTGCATCTGTGAGGCCTCAAGATCAGGGTAATCACGCTCCAAAATATTCTTCTTCATCTCGGCTACAGCACCTGCGATCTCCACACCAGAGGCACCTCCACCCACAACAACGATGTTCATTAGAGCTTGTTTGCGTGCTGGATCATCCTCTGTCTCAGCCTTCTCAAGATTACGAAGGATGGTATTACGAAGGCGCATAGCCTCTCCCACCGTCTTCATCGGGAGTGTTGTTGCCTCAATATCCTTGTTTCCAAAGTAGTTTGTCTTCGCTCCTGCTGCCAAAACCAAGTAGTCATAACGTATCTCACCCACTGATGTTTGAATCTTCTTAGCCGCAGTATCCACAGCTTCCACCTTTGCCATGCGGAAGAAGAAATCGTCTTTTCCTTGGAAGATACGGCGGAATGGGAACGAGATACTACTTGGCTCAAGTCCTGCTGATGCCACTTGATAAATTAAAGGAGGGAACTGATGATAGTTGTTCTTATCTATCAAGACCACTTGAAAGTCGTTATCAACCAACTTAGATGCCAATTCCAATCCACCTAGTCCACCTCCAACGATAACGACTCTTTGCTTATCTGTATGCGCAATGTTTGCTTTCATTATCCTGCATTATTTATGTTATGTATGTTTGTTAGCTAATTCCTATATTAAAGTAAACAGAGAATATCATGCCACAGCAATCCCTTTTTCAAAGAAAAAAACGTCAAACACCTCTGTTTCATATCTATAAATTCCTATTCGTAAATTAGTTTCGTAAGTTGTTCTTCAACGAACAACTCTTGTGCAACTGCTTGTATCTCCTCTGCCGTAATAGCGTCAATATTACGATAAAGAGCCGTGATGTCCTTCTTCCAACCATAGTGCAAGAAGCCCTTACCGAAGTCGAGTGCAAGGTTCTCACGATTGTCGCAGGCAATACCAATCTGTCCTTTAATCTGCTGTTTGGCTATTGTTAGTTCTGAATCAGTCAATGGTTTCTCGATGAAATGGTCTAATTCTGCACGTACAAGAGCCATACACTCATCCACGTCTTGTGCGTCACAACCAAAGTAAATACTCCATAATCCAGTTGAAGAATAGCTTACCATCGTACTTTCCACCGTATACACCAGCCCTCTCCGTTCGCGTAATGCAAGGTTCAAACGTGCACTCATACCTGGACCACCTAATATGTTATTCAAGAGATAGAGTGCCATTCGCCGTTTATCATGCACTGCATAGGCACGATTACCAATCATTACATGTGCTTGATGAGTGTGTTTGTCAATCTTAATTGTCTGTGGCTCGTATGCACTCAATACTGGCAATGGCTTCTCCAAATGCTTATCAAGTTCGCCAACCATGGTCACATTTGTGCCATTCTCTTGTGACAAGAGTTGCAGAAGTATGTTGAAATCAACGTTACCATAGGCAAAGAAGACGGCATTATCAGGTCGGTAATGTTGCTGCGTGAAGTGGAGTGCATCTTTGGTAGTGAACTTTCTCACACGTTCTGACGCCCCTAAGATGTTATGCCCCAATGGATGACCATGAAAGATAAGGTTCTCGAACTCATCATATATCAGTTCTGAAGGGCTGTCGTTATACGATTCTATCTCGTCACAGATGACTTCCACCTCCTTATCAATCTCCTTCTGAGGATAGACACTATGAAAGACTATATCCGTAAGAAGGCTTATCGCCCTTGGAAGATGTTCCTTCAAGATAGCAGAATAATACACCGTATCGGTCTTAGTGGTAAATGCATTCAAATCACCTCCCACCTCCTCAAGACAGTTTATGACGTCTAAAGCGGTGCGACGAGTCGTACCCTTGAATGTAACATGCTCACAGAAATGTGCTATTCCCTCCTCGTTCGATTGCTCATGGGCTGCCCCTGCATTGATTTGGTAGCCACAATAAACCACAGGTGAGGCTGTTTGAAGAGCGATAATACGCAGTCCGTTATCCAAAACTGCCGTTTGATATTCTATCATAGTGCAAAAGTAAGAAAAAAGAATGATATAGTAAGCGTCTTTGGCGACCAATAAAAAAAGAAGAGAGAAACTTTTTGTAGTCCGCTTAAATTACACTATATTTGCACAACTAAAGTGGAACACAATTGTAATTCACAATCAAATGCGGAAAGTAATAGGTATAGGTGAAACAGTCTTAGACATCATCTTCAAGGATAATAAACCAGTGGAAGCAGTGCCAGGTGGCTCTACCTTCAATGCTATCACTTCATTGGGTCGATGCGGAGTGGACGTTACGTTTATTTCTGAGGCAGGTAATGACCATGTTGGAGAATACATCATTAAGTTCTTACAAGACAATGGTGTGAATGCTGACAACGTCAGTATATTCCCTGACTCGAAGTCTCCTGTATCATTGGCATTCCTTGATAAGAACAATGATGCCGAATACATCTTTTATAAAGACCACCCTCATGACCAACTAGAGTTTACTTATCCAGATATACAACCCAATGACATCGTACTTTGGATCGTATTATGCGGTGAATCCAGTTATACGTCCACAAGTAATGGGACTTCTTGATTATGCTCGTTCACGTGGAGCTATCATCTATTATGACGTTAACTTCCGACTAGCACATAAGGATGAGGTCATCAAGATAACACCTAATCTGATAGAGAACCTCGATTATGCTGACATTGTTCGGGGTAGTCATGAGGATTTTGCAACCCTTTATAAAAAGGAGGAAGCCGATAAGGTGTACAATGCAGAGATTTCTTTCTATTGCAAACAATTCATCTATACACACGGAAGTCAACCTGTAGAGATACGTGGAGGACGTGATTTTAAGAAGTCATACGCTGTTCTTAACACGAATATTGTTAGTACCATCGGGGCTGGAGATAACTTCAATGCAGGTATTATATTCGGTATCTTGAAACATGGTATTACACGTGCTGACCTCGAAAGGGGCTTAACGGAAGAACAATGGGACAAGGTGATTGAATGTGCCTTAGCCTTCTCTGCTGATTGTTGTAAGGACATCTTCAACTATGTAAGCAAGGAGTTTGGGGAGAAAATGAAGCTCTCTCACTCCTAAAACACACCCTAACAGACCACACTAAACATGATATAAAAATGATAGAAATTGCCAATAAAGTTTATTACGTAGGCGTTAACGATCGGAACAAGGCTCTCTTTGAGGGCTTGTGGCCATTGCCTTATGGTGTTAGTTACAACTCTTATCTCATCGACGATGAGAAGGTTTGCCTTATTGATACCGTTGAGGTAGACTTCTTCGTACAGTTCATTGAAAAGCTCCGAGAGGTTTTGGGCGACCGACAGATTGACTATCTCGTCATTAATCACATGGAGCCTGACCACTCTGGATCGTTAGCTCTATTGAAGAAGTACTATCCTAACATACAAGTCATTGGTAACAAGAAGACCTTCGACATGATGTCTGGCTTCTACGGAATCAAAGATAACACCATAGAAGTTAAGAACGGAGAAGAGCTCTCACTAGGTGCTCACACCTTACAGTTCTTTATGACACCTATGGTTCACTGGCCAGAAACAATGATGACATTGTGTAAAGGTGAGGTATCTCACCTCTTTACAGGCGATGCTTTCGGCTGTTTCGGTGCATTAAATGGCGGTTTCATCGATCAAGAGATTGATACCGACTGGTGTTGGTTAGAGATGGTTCGCTATTACTCAAACATCGTTGGAAAGTATGGAACACCTGTTCAGAATGCTTTGAAGAAGCTCGCTGGTATTCATATAGACTATATCTGTTCTACACATGGTCCTGTTTGGCATAAGTATGTAGATAAGGTTATTGGTTTATACGACCGCATGTCAAAGTATGAGACAGACCCTGGTTTGGTCATCTGCTATGGTACAATGTATGGAAACACCGAACGAATGGCTGAACAAATAGCACGTGCAGCATCTTTAGCAGGCGTTAAGGACATTCGCCTTTATAATGTATCCAAGACGCACCACAGCTACATTCTCCAAGACATCTTCCGCTTCCGTGGTCTCATCGTGGGTGCTCCTACTTACAATGCAGGGCTTTATCACGAGATGGACGTACTACTCCAAGAGGTTGCCAATCGTGACATTAAGAACCATTACATCGGTTGGTTCGGCTCTTACTCATGGGCTTCAAAGGCGGTTGCTGCTATCGGGGAATGGAATGAGAATCATCTCCACTTCGAGAAGGTGGGCGAACCTGTTGAGATGAAGCAGGCTCCAACACCAGAAATCAAAGCCGAATGTGCTCGCTTAGGACGTGAGATGGCTGCTAAGCTATTAGCTGAATAAAACCGAGACGCATCCATTAATTTAAGAAGAGGTTCGCTAATCACACTTAGCGAACCTTTTCTTAATAGAATAAAAGACGAAGGCAACATTGATATAACACACTCGATTCATGTATTTTTAGTATCTTTGTACACAAACAAACATAGGTAATTAGATGGAAATAGCAGTATTTTTGTTCCGCAAATAACAATATCGACCCTGACTACTTTCGCTTAACTGAGACGTTGGGAAGATGGATTGGCGAGAATGGGCACACCTTAGTATATGGCGGAGGGAAACTCTGGTCTGATGGAATGTATCGGTAAGGCCGTTCATGAAGCTGGTGGGCGAACCATCGGCGTCATCCCACGTATCATGGAGGAAGGGCGCAGAATGAGTGATTACGTTGATGTGGAAATCCCTTGTGAAGACCTCACTGACCGCAAGGCTATCATGATGGAGCGTGCAGATGTGTTCTATGCACTACCAGGAGGAGTAGGTACTCTCGATGAAGTCTTCACTATTATAGCCTCAAACACTATCGGCTATCACCATAAAAAGGTGGTTCTATACAATATGAAAGGCTTTTGGAATAGCCTTATCGCACTATTAGACGACTTACAAAAGCGTAATATGATTCGTGGAAATTATCACGATTTCATCGAGATAAAAGACTTTTAAGAACTATTATTAGACGATCATTATACTTTAAGTTAAACGACAATCCTACTTTAACTTAAAGCTTAGTTGTACTTTAACTTAAAGCTTCATTGTACTCTAACTTACACGTCAACTGTACTTCAAGTTGCGTGTCAATTCACTCTAATAAATGACTATAAAAAAGTCCCCCTCTCTATTGTTTCACACAATAAAGAGGGGGATTTATCAATCTAATGGTTTACTTTACTTCACAACAATAGTCTTACCATCATGAATGTAAACACCTTTCGAAGGCTTTTGTAGCTTTATTCCTGATAACGTGTAATAGTCATCTGAACTATTGCCACACACATTAGTAAGGTTCTTAATACCTTCTGTAACCATCTTCAAAGGCATTACATTTGTCGTAGCTGACACAAGTGAAGCAGGGAAAGACAGATAAACTTCACCCGCAACAAGGCTATTCTGCTGCGCCAATGAGAAACTCTCACCACTCAAGACATAGTTCTTAATACGAGAACTATTGTCTACTGACTTCTGACCATGCTCTACAACAACCATTGTCCAATACTCCAAAGAAGGTAAGGTAAACGCTACTTTACCGCTACTCTGCGTGAAGTCTAACTCTTGTGGAGCACCACCAAGACGGTCAGGGCTAGCAACCCAAATACGTGCAACAGGCTGCGCATCGTCAAGTACAATCTTCTTATTGTTCAAGACATTAGGCAATGGCATTGTTTCTGACAAGTCGCGAATATTAAAGTTGTCCCTTGAAACATTGCTATAGTTCAACAACTGGATTGTTGTAACATCCCCCTTCTTGGTGCTGTAAGTGTTCACCATGTAAGGCTTAGGTCCTATTGTCTGCTTCTCTGGATGTTCGTTTAGACTTGGATCAGGGTTAGAGAGATCCCAAGCTGCCACTTGCTTGCCATCCATCGTCATACTTACAGTTGTTTCCGCATTGTTATCTCTCAAGTAATTCTCGTATGCTGTAAGGAAATCATAGTAGTGAATGATTGACTTTTGCAGCTTACTTGACATTGGACGAGTGTCATCTGGGAAGTATTCCGTGAACAACATGTGGTCTCCACTAAGCTCTATTCTTGACCCACCAAGGGCAAAGATTGTAGCTTCTCCCATCAAAGCACTACTCAAGCGAAGCTCTCCTGGGCGACCATTGCGGCAATGCAAATAGGCAGCGAACACTGTATTAAAGGTGTTCTTACCATTGTTACGACGGTTATCCTGTATGATCTTGCGATAATTCCAGTAGTAGTCGTCACCTCCCCACATCTCATTATAACCAAATTCAACGTTCTTTGTACCCACAATGTTTGGTCCTCCGAAGCTTGAAGCAGCGTTCATCACAAGATACTTATTGTGGTTATCCGCCTTCATGCGGTTGATGAAGTTAGCAAAATAGCCCTCAAAGTCATTCGTGTTACGGCGGTCACCATCAGTATAAACCTTCTTTCCGTTCACTTTCTTACTCTTCAAGTTAACGTAATAAGCATCACGTTGATGCCCCAACTGGTCGATGTGATAACCATCAAAGCCAAAGTTCTGATAAACCTTATTGATAGAACCAGCAAGATAGTTGACCCAATTCTGATTACCAGGGTTCATTACGTATATGCTCGGCCAACTACCAAGAGGATACTGATACTGATGGAGATCGTAACCACCACCTTTCTTTTCATGCAAGTCAATCCATCCCCAATCACTGCTAACGCCGTCTTTATCAAGATTGTCAGGTGTTTCAGGTGTGTTGCCATTCATGTTTCCAGTCACACCATATATCAAGTCATAGAACATACACTTGCTTCCTACACCATGCAACTGGTTGATGTAGTTCTCTATTGACGACTTATAGACATTACGCAAACCAATATCTTTCCAATGTGTAGAGTCTTGAGGGAATAGAATATGGTGTTGCCACTGCCAGTCATAGAACTGAATACCAGTCATGTGATAGCGATTGAGCATAGCAACCTCGCCCTTTACCTTATCTAGCGTCTTGCTTGCATCATAGTGAGAAACAAATCCATAACGTGGGAAACGACCCCATTCCGTTGAGACATCAATACCTATTGTTGCATAAACATTGTCAGTTGTACCTACTGTAGTATAAACTTCTGCAAGATAACCAGTGAAGTTATCAGCAGGGACCTTCCATGTCCATGAGGTCTTTCCACTGATATCTGCAGTGGCAACAACCTTATTTCCATGTAGATAACGCACCTTTGCTCCATCTGGGAAAGCATACTTAGTTGTGAAAGTAACAGTGCTATTAGCTCATAACGTACCTTATCAGTTGTCAAATCAACTGGGTTAGAAAGGTAAGTAAGGTCAGCCTTATGCTGAATCGTTGCATTGTTGGCAATCTCACTAGTTGCTACATGGAGTGCATTGTCGTCATAGTGAGTATCATTATCAGCCAAACGGAGTTGATAAACAGTGTTTGGTGTAGCCTCAATAACGAGTCCAGTACCTGCACCAGCAGTCGTAATAGGAAGCAAGTTGACTGAGTTATTCTCACCAACACCCTTTGCTATATATGCTTTCAAGCCATTCACAGAAGCGAAATCAACTGCAAATTCACTTGAGAAGGTGGCATACTTACTTCTTTGTTGATAGGGGAAGCTATCCTTCACCTTATCTGATATATAAGCAACACCCCTTATGTTTGCCAAAGCAGATGGTTTCACATAGAAGTTGAATTTGTTATCAACACCCGCAAAAGTGTATTGATTAATGCTAGGTTGGTTATCACCTAAATAATAAACAGCCGATAAACGGCTACAACCATTAAAGGTATTGTCATTGAAAGTGGTGATATTACCTGGAATAACAACTGATTCCAATGATGTACAATGGAAGAAACTACCTGTTCCTAAGGCTGTTGCTCGAAGTGGCAAGACTACCTTCTTCAAGTTTTGACAACCTTCAAACGACCATTCTCCAATCTCATTAACACCACTAGGAAGCTCCAAAGTGATAAGTCCCGTCTGCTTAAAGGCATGATCCTTGATAACTTCTAAACGGCTATCAAACTGCACCTGTGTCAAATGTTGGCAATCTTGGAAGGCTTGTCCACCAATCTCTTTCACATTGGCAGGCAACACCAAGGATGTTAACCCAGTGTTGGCAAAGGAACGATAACCAATCGTTTGTAAGGAACCTGACAATGTTACCGATTGAAGATTGGTACAATCAGTGTATTCATAGCCCTGCATATTAGCATTGCTTGACGCATCTGTTACGGAACGAAGGTTCTTACAAGCGTTGAAAGCACAATAACCAATACTGTTAACAGAACTAGGAATAATCACAGATGTAATCGAGTTATTCCCCTGGAAAGCGTTATGTTCAATGACTGTGACCGCATAATCATTTTTACCATACCTTACACTGGATGGTATTACAACCTCACCACTGGTAGACTTACCATCCACCAACGTCACTGTCTTATCCGAACTAGTTGTGTATTTAATGCTATTTTGCACAAAATCATCAGCAAACGACGTTGTAAACGATAGTAATGCTGTACACAAAAAAAGTAATCGTTTCAATCTCATTAATTATCCTTTCTCATTAAAACTATGATGAATTACGACCTTATTAAATATAAAAAGCATCGCCACACACTAACCCTTTTAGGCTAGACACGTGGCAATGCCCTTTCAATTTAAACTTTAGTTCTAATATTTAATCATCCCATAGTGACCTGCGGTTACCCACATATACGTCACCACCTGATGTTACATTCACTCTATCTGAATAGTCATCGTCCATGTCATCAAATACATGTTTCTTACCGAGAGCAGTACCTGGATCTGCTGGAGTATCATCAAATGACAAGTCTAACAAATGCTTCTCTAGCTTTATCTCTACCTGTTCTGTGACAGGACTAACATAGTTCTTTTTCATCGTACAATAACTTTTTTGCCATTCTTAATATATACACCTTTCTCTGTTGGGTTCACTACTCGAACACCTGAAATGGTATAGTAAACATTGTCTTCATCAGCCTTACCTGCTGCATCAATGCTTTCGATACCTGTAGCATCGTTGGTCATATTACCATCTTCATCGTCAAGACTTAAGCCGAAGACTACTGACTTTGCTCCTTGAACACCTGGCTCATTTGTTTCATGAACGTAAGCTCTACCACAATAGATGGTCTTTGCGTCCTGAGTTAAGTGCAACTTATAATCAGACTGTAGTGTCCAGTTACTCTTACCGTCTGTCTCTGTCTGATAAAGAAGAGTATCTTCGCGAACTGGCATTACCTTGTTATCAGCGAGCTTAGCAACAGCTGACTCTGCGATACGATAGGTGTAAGTAGTACCAGGTGTACCAGCAAGGATAACACCTTCGTTGGCTGCGATTGAAGTAGCCTTTGTCATCTTCAATATCTTCTGAATCTTTGTAGGCTGCGTAACCTTGTATGTGCTCTTACCTACGTAAGCTTCCATAGCATCACGACCATTAGCTGCAACGAAGTCTACAGGGAAGTCGTGGGTGAAAGTAGCATACTTTTTATTCAATGTCTGCTCGTAAGTATCCTTCAAGTTGAGTGTGTTCCAATCAGCATTTGACTGATAAACAGACATCTTACTTGCCTTTACATAGACATTCTTTGGTGTGCCATCAAATGCGTTAGTAGTTAATGTTGCTGGTGTTTCAGCCAAGATATTAACGTAATTCAAGTGTGAACAACCATTGAAAGCGTTAGCCTTTATCTCTGTTACAGTAGATGGAAGAGTGATGAAAGGCAGACTTGTACAACCTGCAAACATGCTTTCTGCCACATAAGTCAATGGCTGAGTAGCTAAAGATGTAGCAGGGAACTCTACGTACTTCAAGCTTTTACAGTCCATGAAAGCCTCTTTACCGATAGTCATATCACCTTTGAGGTGAACACAAGTAAGTCCACTCTCTCGGAAAGCATCAGCACCAAGTGTCTTAACAGAACCCTTGAAGAAGAACTTCTTCAATGCACCAGTAGACCAGAAAGCACCGTCACCGATAGTTTCAACCTTAGTACCATAGTCTACTGTAGCTAAATGATCACAGCTTCGGAAAGCCTGCACATCAATTGTCTTAAGCTCTGCTGGCAACTTAATAGTAGTCAAAGCAGTACACATATTGAATGCATTTGCACCAATCTTAGTGATGTTATCCCATGCACCTGGCTGCCCAGGAATACCCTTGATAGTTGTTAGTTTGCCACAAGCCCAGAATGTATTTGCAGGAATTTCAGTTACAGCTGCAGGCCATTCAACAGATGTTAAAGGTGTCGCCCAGAACACACCTGTGTCCATCTTCTTGATTTTTGAGAGGTCAACAGACGTCAAAGCATCACAGAGATAGAAGCAGTTATCGCCTAACTCCTCTACAGATTGAGGAACTTGAGACCATGTGATTTTATCGCAATTCTCGAATGCATTCTTGTTTAAACGCTTTGGATTATAACCATTCCAATTGATAGTTGCTAAGTTCGTACAATTCTTGAAGGTAAAACTTGGCAAGTTGTTTGAAGCATAACTACTTGGGAATGTGAAAGAGGTAAGCGACTCACAACCTTCAAACACACCACCGTCGTTAGAGTTAGGATTATTTTCACCTAAGTAAGTAACTGAATTAGGAAGCGTGATAGACGCCAACTTCTTACAGTTTAAGAATGCATGTGAGTCAATCTCCTTCAACTGAGAAGTACCATCAGTAGCACCTTCAATGACAAACTCAGTCATGTTCTCACATTGATCAAAACAACGTGATTCGATGTGCTGAATAGTCTTTGGGATTGTAATCTTGGTTATCTGGCTTGTTACATGAGTATCTGCTGCACGGAAAAGGTTAGCACGAAGCATGATTACCTTATAAGTAGCATTTCCTTGAAGTACCCCTCCGTAAGTGACTGCAGCTGTAACTGTTTCAGGAATAGTAATCTCTCCTACCTTACGAATGGCATTATACTGCGCATCAGCCAAAGCTGCATCCTTCTTTGCATCAGTGCTCAAATCAGTCAAAGTAGTCCAACCACAGAACTCAACAGCATTGTCTTGTGAACTAGTACTCACGAATTTCTGGATACTAAACAGCATACCATTGTACACGAACAGATTGTCTCTTCGCTGAGCATCTGTTGGTTGAGAGTCTGCAAAACATCCTAGTGAGATGATTGCAAACAACGCCAGAAGTAATTTTCTCTTCATTTGTTTTAAATTTTAATTTTAAGTTTTCTTGGTGATTGATAGGCACGCATTGGCTGGATGTCGTGTGATAAATAAATGTTTAAATGATTGTTACATCCTAGAAAATAGTCCTCTTTGTACCCTTAATCACATGTCAACTTTATAACATTAATAGTTCTCTCGCTTTTTTTACATGTGCAAAGTTACACAAAGATATGCTTATATTAAATATACCTATTATATTGATACAAATGCTTCAAAGGATATGACAACTGATTATTAAGTACTTAGCTATTTATAAAAAAACCAGATTTTATAAGTATAACATAATGTTATTAGACCTATTACCAAGTGTTTTTTTAGCTAAATTCAAATACTTTTTATGAATGAGATATAAAACTATCTTCACCGATTAAACACAATATTTCTAAGAAAAACTATTGACAAGTAAGACTTATAGAAAAAGGCTTACAAGAACGCTTCTAGTGGTATTTACAATAATGAAAGAGCATATTTAAAATGGCTAAAGAATATCGTTTCTATCTCTAAAGATACTCTTTTAAACAAGAAAATAGTCTAAAAGTTACTTTAAAACAAACTAATCTTCTAATAAAATTAGGTTATTTTTTATAACGTATGAGCGTTTACACGATGATTACTGATGGTTTACACTATAAGAAAGGGGCATGTTTCATTCAACTAAGAGGCATTAAATCAACCGATGAAAAGGGATAAAAAGAATATCGCCACAACCCTTTTACATATAATAAGAGTTGTGGCGATTATCTAAATTATCAAATGTTAGATACGATTAAAGCCTCATCACCTGTTCATCAAACTTATCAGGACATAATGATTTAAGGCGCACACGCGAGCGATAAGCATAGACAGTAGCCTTGGAACAACGCAGGAACGAACAGATCAACTCGTTTTCCTTCACACCAAGACGTATGAGTGCAAAGATACGCAAGTCGGTTGATAGACGTCTTGATTGCTTCGGTATGATTTGCTCATCAGGCTTTAGTAAGGCATTAAAGTCTTCTACAAAGTTTGGGAAAAGCCCAAGGAACGTTTCATCAAAGTTAGCATAGAAGGACTCTAACTCTCGATCGACAAACTCTTGCGACTTGAGTGTTTCCATCAGTTCAGCACGTTTACCAGCAGAGAAAAGTCGATAGATATGCTTGCGATAAGTGTCGAGTTTATCAATATACATTGAACATTGGTTAAGGAATCGAGTGATGTATTCGTCCTTAATATGGTTCGATTCCTTGAGTTGCTCATTGGTTGTTGAGAGGAGCTTACGTGTTTCTTTCAACTCTTTGAGGCGACGATTAATATAGAATATCATCACAATGAGGAATACAGACAACAGACTGATAAGTATCAATCCTATTGTTAACCAAAGTGTTCGAGAGGCGCTCTCACGCTCGTGCGACTTCTGAATAACAGGCCAAACATCAGCCATTGCGATTGTACGTTGACGTGCATTACAGAAGACGGCATCGTCCAAAGCTCGCCCCATATAGGCGTAGGCGCGCTTGTTATCGCCCTCTTCAAAGAGAAGGGTAGCCAATTCCTGTAACGCAAGATACTCCTTAACGGAGTTGTGAATATCGGAGATTGCGGCTGCAATGAGGAACTTCTTTTGTTCATCAACCTCCTTCTGGCGTCTATATATCTCTGCTAATGAGTAGGCAACAAAGCCCATCTGCCTGTCGTAAGGCTTTAACTTAGCATAAGCCTCAAGTAGAATCTGCTTCGCCTGTTCGTCTTGATGATGGTTAACAAACTTCTCTGCACGTGACCAAATATCCACTCTTGTACCATGGTCAACGATAGAATCGTTGCAAACTTCAGCTAGTTGGGTGTATTGTTTGCGTTGCCATGGAGTTAATGCAGCATCGGCAAGGTTGTCATAGAGCGTCTTTCGTGTTGAAAAATAGTAAAAGGAAAGACTCGGCACAAGCTCATCTCGTTGAATAGATTCAACTAAGTCACTTGCATCCTTGAGCTGTCCACCTTTTATAAATAGGTAGGCAAGATTGAGTTTAGCGTCCCCTATATCTCTTTTATTGTTCATCTGCTTAGCCAGTTGTAGCTTCTTTTCAGCGTAGACAATGGCTGAGTCAACAGAATAAGAGATGTATAAGTTGAAGAGTTTATCGGTCAATTCGTATCTTTTCTGCTTTGTTTTGGCAGCATGAAATTGCTTTTTGACCTTCTCAATATTATGTTCAAACTGCTTATCATACTGTCCCGAAGCAGCAAGAACCTTATCAAGGTCATCTAGTGTAGGCGCATACAACTGTGCTTTCATAAGCGAGGTAACACATAAGAATGCACCTAAGATAAAGATTCTTCTCATTCTCATCACGATTAATTTGGGCTTAAAATCTCTCATTAATATATATACGTAGCATTTGAGTATTTAGTATGTTTGGGTTAAAAAAAGTTTGCTTTTTTATGAGAATTAGTCTATCAGAAAGGGGAGAAAAAGGCAAGTCGCAACACTTATGTCAGCATGAAGTCAGTTCCAAGAAAACTGCATAAGTCATGCGACTTGCTATTATTTAATTACACATCAATGTGTATTCACCCTCCTTAAAGAGCCTTGATACTGATGGCAAAACCACCTCCGCGAGCCTCTTGTAACTTAAGAACATCACCCTTCTTAACGTTACGCTTTGTGATGGTATACGCCTTTGGATTCTTCTCATAATCGGCATCCTTAGCATCAGCATAGATGGTTGCTTCATATTTGCGACCCTTATCTAGGAAGTCTAACTTGATGTTGCTAGTATGAGCAGCAAGTCCCGTCTTACCTCCGATGAACCAGTTATTGGTGCCTTTAGCCTTTCTTGCAACTGTAATATAGCGTGCTGGTTCTGCCTCAAGATAACGACTATCGTCCCAGTCAACGGCTACATCCTTAATAAACTGGAATGCATCGTTGTACTTCTGATAGTTCTCAGGAAGGTCGGCAGCCATCTGCAATGGGACTATACATGGTTAGGTAAAGAGCGAGCTGACCAACGAGTGTGGTGTGAACCCAGCTCTTGTTGCTGCACCAAGTAGACAGTTGAGTCTCTAAGATACCAGGAGTGTAATCCATAGGACCGCCTTGTAAGCGTGTGAAAGGCAATATAACAGTGTGGTTAGGATCGCTTCCTCCGAACGCTTCGTACTCTGTTCCACGTGCAGACTCATTGCCCACCATGTTTGGATAAGTACGACAAAGACCTGTAGGGCGCGTTGCCTCATGTGCATTCACCATGATATGGTGCTTTGCCGCCTCCTTAATTACATGCATGTAGTGGTTGTTCATTGACTGAGAATAGTGATGGTCACCACGTGGAATGATGTCTCCGACATATCCAGTCTTTACTGCATCATAACCGTACTTATTCATTAGGTTGAATGCATCCTCTAGGTGTCTCTCATAGTTAAGAGCACTTGAAGAGGTCTCATGGTGCATCATCAGCTTCACACCCTTCGAATGGGCGTACTCGTTAAGAGCCTTGATATCAAAGTCAGGATAGGGAGTTACGAAGTCAAACACATCTTGTTTCCAGTGTCCGAACCAGTCTTCCCAACCGATGTTCCAGCCTTCTACCAACACTTGGTCCAATCCGTTCGCTGCAGCAAAGTCTATATACTTCTTCACGTTGGCTGTGTTTGCAGGGTGATGACCGTTTGGTTTGGCATGAGCATAGTCTGTTTGACCGAGCTTAACAGAGTTGAAATCATCGGTGTAAGCCCATGACTTACCACCAGCAATCATTTCCCACCATACACCGCAGTACTTAGTTGGATGAATCCAAGAGGTGTCTTCAATCTTACATGGTTCATTGAGATTGAGAATCAAGTTGCTTGCTAACATATCACGAGCATCATCGCTCACCATGACCGTACGCCAAGGTGTTGTGCAAGGTGTCTGCATGAAGCCTTTCAAACCAGTTGCATCTGGAGTCAACCAAGACTCAAACACCATGTTCTTATCATCCAAGTTAAGGTGCATCGTAGCGTAGTTCTCACATGCAGCCTCATGTATATTAATGTAGAGACCATCATTTGACTTCATCTGTAAAGAGGTCTGAACGCCCAGTTTCAGAGAACACTCCTACAGAAGAGTTACTCCAATTCACAGCATCATGGAAACGTGAGCGTATCTCAGAGAGCTTGCTCTCCTGCGTCTCTTGCTCTTGTGTGTCATAGTCTCCAGGGAGCCACCATGCAGTGTGATCACCAGCCATTGCGAACTGCGTATGTTCCTCTTTTATAACGAAGTAATTTAGTTCTTTCTGTTCTGGGAACTCATAACGCAAGCCCATTCCATCGTCATAAACACGGAAACGAATGATGATGTCACGCTTTACTACTCGGTTGGTTGAGGTCTACCTCAAGCTCGTTATAATGGTTACGAATCGTTGAAGTCTCTCCCCAAACAGGTTTCCATGTCTCGTCAAAGGTGGTTGTCTTTGTGTTAGTTGTCTGAAAACCATCCATCAAACTAGTCTCATCCATCCCCTTACTAGCATGCTTGTCCTTTGCTAGTTCTAGACCAAGATGAGACGGTTTAACGACTTCCTTACCTTTGTAAGTCATCTCATAAGTTGGCACACCATTTCCTGTAAGTGAAAACTTAACAGCAATCTTACCATTAGGAGACGTGACCGTCTGCGCAGAAGCAAGGTTTGCCATACCCATCAAAAGCCCCATAAGGGCAATATTGAATCTCTTCATTGTTTTGTTAAAAGTATTAATTGGATTTTTATTTTTAATTATCTTTACTTGCAAAGATAGCTAAAAAAGTGAATAAAAGGTTCTTTGAGTAGTTGATAAGTAGACGACTTTGACAAGTATTATCGTTTAAGACATTAGCAATCAATTCTTTGCATGAACATAATAATTATATTAAGTAGATATCTCTTAATTGATGGTAAAGTATTATCTTTGCAGTCAGAAGAGATTAAAAGATGCGCAAATTACTTTTATACATATCCTTACTAGCATTGCCAACAGGTCTCTTTGCTGACAATGACACACAACATTTACAAGAGCAGTTAGACCTTCTCTTGAGTCATCAAACAGCTCATATTAAAAGGAAAAATGAGACTATTAACCGAATAAAAAAAGGACTTCTCACAGAAGAAAAGACCTTAAAACGATTGCAGACATACGACTTGCTTTATCAAGAATACTATGTTTTCCAATTTGATTCAGCAATGACTTACCTCGACAAAGGCATTGACTTAGCAAAGGAAACAGCGAATACATATTATTATAACAGCAATGTCATTCATAAAGCGGAGCTTCTTTCTATCGGCGGATTATACAGTGAGGCTATAGAAACCATAAGTTTAGTGGATACAACAGCGCTGGATAGAACACAAAAGTTCGATTTTTACATCTCTCTCTTCCGTATTCATACTTATTGGGCAGACTTCTGTAATGACCATACATACACTCCTGCGCATAGAGAAAAAGCTAAGCAGGCTTTGATTAAAGCAATGGATTATTGCGATGAAACCGCAAGAACTTACGAATACTACTATGGGGAATATTGCGTGTTTGTACTTAACGACCCCAAGAAAGCACGTTCTCATTATCTAAAAGCAGCTAGTCTCTTACCCACTGACTCACGCTTTTATGCTATGGCATGCTTTGCCTTGTCAGGAAGCTACGCCAATGAAGGGCGAACGGATCAGCAAGAAAGGTATCTTCTATTGTCCAGTATTGCTGATGCAGAGAACTGTACGATGGAGAATTACGCCTTACAAACGCTTGCCATGTACATCTTTGAGCATGATAAAAACCGAATTGATCGAGCACAGGAGTATATTCAGAAGTCACTTGAAGATGCTCGTTTCTATAACAACCGACTACGTATTATAGAGATATCTAATAAGTTACCAGTCATTGTCAACAGCTATCAACAGACATTAAACACGCGTAATCGAGTGCAGATGATTGCTATCATTGCCATCTCATTGCTCCTAATTTTCCTACTCGTAGCCATCACGTATATTGTAAAACAGACCAAACGACTGCGTTTACAACAGCGAGAATTACAAAAGAACAATGATCGTTTGTCGGAACTTAACACTCGACAGAAAGGCTTAAACACACAGTTACATAAGCTAAATGCCCTATTAATAGACACAAACCGCAAACGGGAAGGATTGGCAAAGCTATATATTGACCTTTGTGCAAAGTACATTACAAGACTAAAACAGCAACAGACGCTGGTAAAAAGGAAGATAAAAGCAAACCAAACAAGCGAACTCTTGAGTCAACTCTCATCTGGTCGACTGTCCGAAGAGGATGCTTCTACATTCCTCTCACGCTTTGACAAGGCGTTTCTAGACCTCTATCCAACATTCACAAAGGAGTTAAACGCATTACTAAAAGCGGATTGTCAGATAAAAAACACCCATTCCAACGAGCTAACAACAGACCAACGTATCATGGCTCTCATACGCCTTGGCGTAAAAGAGAGTGCCGAGATAGCTGATTTACTGTTCTATTCTCCACAGACAATATACAACTATCGCTCTGCACTTAAAGCCAAAGCCATCGATAAAACGAACTTTGAAGCAGAAGTATCAAAACTTTGTAGCGTCATTGGAAACGACTAATTAGAAACAACAAACAGGTTAACAACATTATTAATATTCACTTTAAAACAAAAAGTATGACAACAAAGGTATTAAAACGATGGTTAGTTTGCTCGTTGCAGCTACCCTCATGAGTTCTTGTGTAGGTTCATTTGCCTTGTTCAACAAGCTTGCGCAGTGGAATAAACACGCCACTAAGTCTAAGTTCATCAATGAGATTATCTTCTTAGTAATATCTCCTGCATACGCATTCTGCGGTGCTGCGGATACGTTAGTACTCAACTCTATTGAGTTCTGGACCGGTGATAACCCTGTTGCCAATCGCGTTGGTAAGGTTCGAAACATCAAGGGTGACGATGGCTTAATGTACGCTGTTAAGTACTTGGAGAATGGTTATGAGATCACAAAACCCGATGGTCAAGTCTATTACTTCACGTACAATAAGCAAGAGAACACATGGTATATGAATGCAGAAGGCAAAGAACAAAAGGTGATCCAGTTTAATGGTAATGGTTCTGTTAAGGCTTTCTTGAAATAATGGTTTGACTGTTGATGTAACGCCAGATGCATCTGGTTTGTTAGAAGTTCAGCAGGCTCAAGCTGGTACAACATACTTCATGGCAAGACGATAAGTCGATTGGCTCGGTTGTATCAACATACTATATCATAGCATCCAGTAGCCACTTTCCCCCTCAAGGGATGGCTAGATGGTTTTTCAAGAGAGGCTCTCTTGATACTAAAGAAAGGCTCTTCTCCATGCAAGGAAACGCCCTTGTTAAATGGAGAAGACGCCTTTCTCTCTTTTTATATACGCATAGAACGGGGAATTAAAACCGACGATCTATCTTACAACAAACTTCTTTCCACCACGGATATAAATACCCGGTGCGAGCTGCGCATCCTTTGGCATACGCGCTCCTTGTAGGTTATAAACGTTTTTATCATCACTCTTTACAACATTAAGAGTTGATATTCCTGCTGTTGCATCATATACATATAGCATTGGAGAAAGGTTCCCTGAGCTTGCTGGTTTATATGCTCCAAACGACTTATATTGCGTTGAGTACTGTACGACGTGACCATCAGAACTTGTGATAACAAATGTTCCGTCGGCATTTGGAGTGACTGTCCATATAGTTGCCTTATCGGTTGAGTTGACTACATTAAAGTTCTTATGCGTACCATCCTGATAGAAGTAACGACCACTAGCATCCTTGATATAGTAACCTCCCGCAGCCTGTTCCAATGTAAAGAATAGGTTTTCATCGGAAGTAAAGACGACCTCTTTCTTAGTTGTTACTACTGATCCATTTAGATAACCATAGCCCTTTTTGCCCTGAACGGTCTGACCGGCAAAGAGGTTCTCACCTACCTTTACAACAAGAAGGAACTGTGTATTAACAGCGGGAACTGCCGTAGCTTTCACAAAAGTCTTACTCTCTTTGGGAGTTACTTGATCGTCTTCTCCACCCCCAGGAGTACCTGGTTCTTCACTTGGATTAGTTGGTGTGACGATTGCACCAGTATAACGTGCATCGTCAGAAGCCGTCGTTATAGATAGATCGGGGTTGAAAGCAACATCCACACTATCACCCCAAACATATTCAGCGAGGTTTGGATAGTCGATAAAGAGGTTACGATTATTCTGTATCTTGGCTGCTGCATTGTTGCGATCAATCTCTTGTTGGTCTACACGATCTTGCTTGCTCCACTTGAGGTAGAGCTTATAAGCCCATTCCCTAAGCGTTGGCCAGCTGTTATTCTCAAGGCTTTGCAGTCCCGTCTTCACCCATTTTAGGTGCTGATAAGTGGTTGCCATGTACAGATAACTGCGTGCGAACTCACCTTTGAAACGATTGCCTGGCTCCCACATCTTGATGAGTTGTCCATCTGCATAGCCTGTTCCAACCTTATCATAGCCTTCTCCAGCAGGCTTAGTAACATTTACTACTACACCCATCGGGAAGTTGCTCTTGTCGCTGTTAGCCTTTGAATCAGATGGATAGAGGTTATATAGATCGCAATAAGCATTGTTCTGAGCACCTCCCCACCAACTCTTTGGGAACGAGTGTTCGATGTTCATGCCTGCAATAGCTGCTCCGTTGTGTTCGGCGAAATAGAACTTCTTATCGCTATAACGGTTGTAGCATTCCTTGGTTTGAGGGTCACGATCGGTGTACCAAAAGCCCCACCATGTACCTTTGTTACCACTGCCATACTTCAAGACAGCCTTTTTGTCCATCAGAGTGTGCAGTGCATTCTTTAGTTGCTCCTTCTTTAGTCCTTTTAAAGAAGCGGCATACTGTTTAAGACTTTGGCGATCGATGGCATTCGCCGACATAGAGATTCCTATCAATGTCGTGGCGACGACCATTTTAAATAACCTGTTCATAGTTCTTATTGGTTTATTTTGATGAATAATGATAATTACTTTTTTACGAGGAGATCATCGTTGTTTATCACTCACACCTTCGCACATAAGAGTAAGAGATGATTGTTATTTGCATCGGTAGTAGCGAAGAGATAATCTGTTCCTCCTTCTTTTATCTTGAGTTTCTTACGCAAGTCTGCAACGCTCATAGGGAAGTTGCGCACGGCAAGATTAGCTTTCTTGATAGCTGATAAGGTGCGACGTAACTCCTTCTTATTAAATGATGAGACAGTTACAAGGCGGAAACTACGACCTGGGAAGTGCTCTATAAGACTATTGGAGACAAATAAATGAGAATTTGCACTTAGTGCAGAAACCTCATAACGACGACTGATTAGGGCAAAGCAACCCGCTTTCATCAGTGAAGCATTAGGCTCATAGAGATATTGACCAGCTGTAGGTGCGGTTGAAAGAATGCTCGGTAAGATGCCTGCTGTTTCTTCTTCATAATAGGAAACGACCTCACCATCATTCACACATACAATGCGGAGTTTAGGCATTGAGGCTGCCGTAGTGTCTGACTGGGGCTCTTCTTTCTGCAAAACAATCAATAACTCCTTACATTCATTGCGCACAGAAAGGATGTGAACCTCACATACAACGTTGCCAATAACGTTTAGTTCGTTTACAGCTCGGTGCCAATCAAGCATTGGTGAGAGCTTCAGAACGATAATATCTGCCTTCTCTAGGAGTTCCTTCTCTAGTGTCAACACATCAGGAGAACAATCTTCTATCAATACAGTCTTGCCCCCTTGCTCGTTACGACGTGCTGGATCGAGGAAGATAACATTGGCGGGTTGCATTTGATGGAGGTATTCTGTACTATCTGTATTGACCACTTCTACGTGACTCAAACCTAACACCTTGAAGTTATGTTGTGCCACTTTGCATAGCTGTTCTTGCTGTTCTACGTAGGTGGCATGGGCGAAGTTGCGTGCTATAAATGAGAAGTCGACACCGAAACCACCCGTGAGATCAACAAAGTGAGTAGATGAAGAAGTAGCATGAGAGCCACTCAGTTCCTCTAATAAGTTAGCTTTATACAATGCAGTCTGCTCACTTGAGCACTGCTCCATAGATAGATGTGGCGGATAGATAATATCCTCTTGTGCAGCCCATGAGGGCAACTTGGTGTGCGCCTTCAGCCATCCTGTAAGCTGATTAAGCAAGAAGGGCATATCAATGTCAGGATAGTTATGCGCTTGAAGAGCTAAGAGTCTCACGCCAGTACCATCTCCGAGTGGAGAGGGAAGTGGTATGTTATGTTTATCGAGGGTTTCTCGCACGTATCTCGGAAGTGGAAACTCTCCTTGTTGTAGCGTATTCCTTTGCTGTTTTACCATCTCTTTTTGTTCTTACTTATACACCTTTTCCTTTCCATCTAACAATAGCCAATGATACTATCTACTCCCCTCTCCATTCGGAGAGGGGCTGGGGTGAGGCTTGTTGGGGCTTTTGTTGAGGCTTTTCTACCTAACCACTCTCAAGTTACTCTTCGCCCATTCCCTCGTACAAAGGTTGAAGTGCCACCATTCAGTGCGTATTGGCATGAAGCCAGCAGCGGTCATAACCTCTCGAAGTAACCGTCGGTTGGCAAGTGCCTCACGTGAGATAACGCCCCGATCAAGTAATCCTTGTTCCTTATCTATATGACTTGCAGCACCCATGTGATCAACCTTTGCTCCCATAGGGATTGTGTCTATATGGCAACGTGCAGCCCCCTCACGCCATGTGGCATCGTTCCATGAAGCCTTACAAATACTAATATCCACTGCCATTCCATAGTTGTGCATACCTCCACCATGCGCTGGGTTGGACACATAGAAGTATTTGGATGTGTTCTTCACGGCATCCCACATCGTCTGCTGAACGCTCATTGGGCGTGTAGCATCAAATATACATAAACTCAAATCAGGTCTGCGACGCTTCAATTCAGCTTGTGCCTTACGCAGAGCCTCTGCACAACGAGGGAGGACGTAAGCATCACGAAGATCGTGATAGAGCTGTCGATTACAGAAGTTATCGGTGCGTGCATACATTAAAGCAACCTTTATTGAGGGTACAACGTGCTTGATATTCACCAAACCTTGCCTCTCCATGGATTGACCAGCTACTATGCGACGATTCGTAGCAGGCTTCTGTGCATATATAGAAGTGGTGGAAAGGAATAGTGCTAGTAGTGCGTAATAGATTTGCTTCATTCTGTTCTTTTCTTTTATAAACCATTGATAAGAATAAAAACAAGGGCAGGTTCTATGCTTTCTTACAACCATGATGGATTGAAGGAATACATAGAACTTGCCCTGTTGTTATTTCTATCACTGTGGAAATAGCGTTTATATCTTATTTCAAAGCAGCTTTCTTTTGTTTTACATAGTCACCGAATACACGGTCGAGTTCAGCTCTTTGCTCAGAGTCGAGTGTATCATTGGCTTGAATAAGTCCATGATAATAACTCTTGATTGCCTTCGACAACTTTGCTTTATCGGCTGAGTTCTTATCAAAGATGTTATCCAAATCGTGATAGAGAGCGGGCTTCATTGTGTTAAGGAAAGCGAGTTTCCCTGTCATTGGAGCCGCATTATGGGTGCTGTCGTTGGTCTGCTCGTTAGGAGAAGTAACCTTTACGCTATCTTCGGGAGCTGTTTCCTCATCCGACTTAAAGACAGATGAGACATCTATCTTGCCCATTTGATTGAGCAAAGCACCACCATAATTATATGTCAGAATGCCCAGAACAATCACAAGCACCGCAATCACAGCCACCATAACGGTGCCTTTACCTATTGTAGGCATGGTGAATGACGACCCTTCATGATTGAGATCGGCTAGGAACTCATCGATGTTTGCATAACGATCACTGCGCTTGAAGGCACAACAACGCTTAATCACATCACTATAAGCAAGCGTTAGCCCCATCACTTTCATTATCGTTCCGAGCGAATAGATATCAGCTGTTCCGTCGGCAGTCATCGTTTCGTCTTTCAGTTCTGGCGCCATGAAGCGTGTTGTGTCAGCGGTTGCTTTAACGTCATCAAGCGACAATACACTGAAATCAATCAACTTCACGTAATTGCCTTGAGCGGTGATAAGAATATTAGAAGGCTTGAGGTTGCGATGAGCGATACCCTGGTTATGAGCATAACGGAGCGCATCTGCTATCTGATTCACAATAGCTATCTTCTCATCGTCAGTGTGTTGTTCTTTAAGATAGGCCTGCAGTGTGCGACCTTCAATAAACTCTTCTTCAATACAAAGCCCATAGCCGTCAACATCCACAAGTCCTTGATAACGCACAATACCTGTGTGGTTCAATCGTTGACATTGTTTAAACTCACGCTTCAAGGCATTTCTTAGTAGGGTTCGCTTGCTATTCTCTTCCTTTAAACCTTTGAGGATGACGGTCTGCTCGCCCTTACGACATTTCACAATTAGGCTATATCCGTGTGAAGGAATAACCTCGTAATCTGTGTAACTAGCTTTCAAAGGAGCCTCAGCTGTCAATGAAGACTGGTTGGATGTATTGTTCTTATCTGTCATGAATATCTATCGCACTTAAATAACTTAATATGTATCTCTGTGCGCAAAATTAGCAAAAAAAAATGATATAGGGCATAGTTACAGGCTTTTAAGCATAAATAGATGTTAAGCAGGTAAGCATCAGTAGCAATATTGGACATCATCAGACAGAACCCAACGGCTTATTTTGTATCCAATCATTACCAGCTCTTCTCATTAGCAAGATATACTCTGATGTGCCTTTTGCGATACTAGATGAAATACTTACCTTTGCGCTGCAATTAGGTAGCAAATAATTAACAGAATTATAATTAAGCAATGGAAAAGAAAGTAATCATCCTCACTGGAGCAAGTAGTGGTATAGGTTATCAGACGGCAGAGATGCTTGCGAAGCAAGGACATATAGTATATGGTGCAGCTCGAAGAGTTGAGAAGATGGATGCACTAAAGCAGTTCGGTGTGAAGACATTGCAGATGGATGTAACCATAGAAGAGAGTGTTAATAAAGCTGTTGATACTGTTATCGCAGCTGAAGGACGCATTGATGTATTGGTCAACAATGCTGGCTATGGCTCGTTTGGTGCCATTGAGGATGTCAGCATAGCGGAGGCACGCAAGCAATTCGACGTTAATATCTTTGGTGTTGCTATGTTAACGAAGAAGGTTTTACCCCACATGCGCAAGCAACATAGCGGTACAATCATCAACATCAGTTCGATGGGCGGGCGTCTGACTATCTATTTCGGTGCATGGTATCATGCGACTAAGTATGCCCTTGAAGCATTCAGTGACGCTTTGAGAATGGAGACGAAAAGGATTCGGAATCAACGTTGCTATCATCGAACCAGGTGGTATCAAGACGCCTTGGGGCTTCATTGCTGCCGACCACTTAGAGGAGAGCTCAAAGGGAGGAGCATACGAGGAGCAGGCGAAGAAGACGGCTGAAGGGATGCGAAAGCTGTATAGTGGCAACATGATGAGCAGCCCAGAAGTAATTGCAAAGGTTATCAGTCGTGCCACAAATGCACGTCGTCCGAAGGCACGTTATCTCATTGGTTTTGGTGCGAAACCCCTCGTCTTCTTGCATACAATATTACCAACTCGCTGGTTCGATTTCATCATGATGCACGCAAGTTAAGCAGGAGTAAAGGTCATCATAAATACTATATAAACCACGTTATGAGCTTATCTCACCCAGTATCACACGTATGATACTGGATTATCATATACGTGATAATCGATTATCACATACGTGACAATTGATTATACAATGCGTGACAATTCATTGTACAATAACGTTACAACTCATTGTACAGCATTGTTACAACTCATTGTACAGCGCATTACAACTCATTGACAATGCGTCATCTGATGGTTTCAGTGCTGTTTCAATCCTATTATATAACGAAAGAGGATATGTCCAGGAAGCCCCGACATATCCTCTTAATTATGTTTGCGTTAGTGATTTACTAACGACTATCTCGAATTAATCAGCAAACTTTGCCTTGATGAATTCACGATTCAAACGAGCGATGTTAGCAATCTTCTCGTTCTTAGGACATACTGCCTCGCAAGCACGAGTGTTGGTACAGTTACCGAAACCAACCTCATCCATCTTAGCGACCATAGCCTTTGCACGCTTTGCAGCCTCAGGCTTACCCTGTGGCAAGAGAGCCAACTGACTAACCTTAGATGATACGAAGAGCATGGCAGAACCATTCTTACAAGCTGCAACACAAGCACCACAACCGATACATGTTGCGCAGTCCATAGCTTCATCAGCATTGTCCTTAGAGATAAGAATAGCGTTTGCATCCTGTGCCTGACCAGTACGGATAGTTGTGTAACCACCAGCCTGGATAATCTTATCGAAGGCTGTGCGGTCTACCATACAGTCCTTGATAACAGGGAAACCAGCCGAACGCCATGGCTCAACAGTGATTACATCACCATCGTTGAAACGACGCATATAAAGCTGACAAGTTGTTGCACCACGCTCTGTCTTACCATGTGGAGTACCATTAATATATAGTGAGCACATACCGCAGATACCCTCGCGGCAGTCGTGATCGAAGACGAATGGTTCATCACCAGCCTCTATCAACTCCTCATTAAGGATGTCGAGCATCTCAAGGAAAGAGGTGTCATCTGGGATATTCTTCATCTCATGTGTATCGAAATGACCCTGATCTTGTGGGCCGTTCTGCTTCCAATACTTAATTGTGAATGATATATTCTTTGCCATTTTAGTTCTTGTAATTACGTGTTTGTACCTTGATTGCCTCATACTCGAGAGGTTCCTTGATGAGTTCTGGGGTCTTGGTGTCATCGCCCTGATACTCCCAACAGCCAACATAGAAGAAGTTCTCGTCGTCACGCTTAGCCTCACCTTCCTCTGTCTGGTGCTCCTCACGGAAAGTGACCACCACAACTCTCCTCACGATGCAATGCATCATAAGCTACGAGCTCACCCATGAGAATGAAGTCACGGAGGTGAATTGCCTTATCAAGCTCAACGTTCAAGCCTTCCTTCTTACCAGGGATAAAGAGGTTAGAGTTGAACTCCTCACGGAGAGCCTTCAACTGCTTGAGACCTTCCTCGAGTCCTTCTTTGGTACGACCCATACCTACATACTCCCACATAATATGACCCAACTCCTTGTGGATAGAGTCAACTGAACGCTTACCATGGATACTCATCAAGCGATCAATCTCTGCATTGACAGCCTTCTCAGCCTCTTCAAACTCAGGACGATCGGTTGGAACCTTTGCCCAGAGTGCCTGATCAGCAAGATAGTTCTGAATAGTATATGGCAATACAAAGTAACCATCAGCAAGACCCTGCATCAAAGCAGAAGCACCAAGGCGGTTAGCTCCGTGGTCAGAGAAGTTACACTCACCAATAGAGAACAGACCAGGAACGGTTGTCATCAGCTCGTAGTCAACCCAGATACCACCCATTGTGTAGTGGATAGCAGGGAAGATCATCATTGGATTATAGTACTTCACACCCATTAATCTCATTTGCCAACTCACCTGGGTTGACGTCTGTAATCTCCTCATACATATCGAAGAGGTTACCATAACGCTGAAGAATTGTATCAATACCGAGGCGGTTGATAGACTCAGAGAAGTCCAAGAACACAGCCAAACCAGTGTTGTTTACACCGAAACCTTTATCGCAACGCTCCTTAGCAGCACGTGAAGCAACGTCACGAGGTACGAGGTTACCGAAGGCAGGGTAGCGACGCTCCAAGTAGTAGTCGCGGTCTTCCTCTGGAATATCAGAGCCCTTCTTTGTACCAGCCTGCAATGCCTTAGCATCTTCGAGCTTCTTAGGAACCCAGATACGACCATCATTACGCAAAGACTCTGACATCAATGTCAACTTTGACTGCTTGTCGCCATGTACAGGAATACAGGTTGGGTGAATCTGAACGTAAGATGGGTTAGCCATGTAAGCACCCTTACGATAGCACTGAACAGCGGCTGTACAGTTACAACCCATAGCGTTGGTTGAAAGGAAATAAGTGTTACCATAGCCACCAGTTGCTATAACAACTGCGTTTGCAGTGAAGCGCTCTAGCTTACCAGTTACGAGGTTCTTAGCAATGATACCACGTGCATGACCATCAACGATAACGACGTCTTCCATCTCATAACGTGTATAGAGCTTACCTTACCAGCCTGAATCTGTGCGCTTAATGATGAGTATGCACCAAGCAACAACTGCTGACCTGTCTGTCCCTTAGCATAGAAGGTACGGCTTACCTGAGCACCACCAAAGGAACGGTTAGCCAACATACCACCATACTCACGAGCGAATGGCACGCCCTGAGCAACGCACTGGTCGATGATGTCGTTAGACACTTCTGCCAAACGATAAACGTTCGCTTCACGTGCACGATAGTCACCACCTTTCACTGTATCATAGAACAAACGGTAAACAGAGTCACCATCGTTCTGATAGTTCTTAGCAGCATTGATACCACCTTGTGCAGCGATTGAGTGTGCACGACGAGGTGAGTCTTGGATGCAGAAGTTATATACGTTGAAGCCCATCTCACCTAGAGAAGCAGCTGCACTGGCACCAGCCAAACCGGTACCAACAACGATAACATCCAGTTTCAGTTTATTCTTTGGGTTAACCAAACGCTGATGTGCCTTGTAGTTAGTCCACTTCTCGGCTACAGGACCTGCTGGTATTTTGGAATCTAATATCTTTGTCATGATTGTTTTGAATTTAGTTTTCAATTTAGATACTTAACTATGCAAGGCTAGGAGCACATCCGAAAGCGAATGCGAGTACTACAATAAGGAAGCACAACATCAATAATGTCACATAGACAAGACCGATTGCCTTCCAGCGATTGAACCATACTTTACCATTGACACCTACTGTTTGCATAGCACTCCAGAAGCCGTGTGAGAGGTGGAACCACAATGCGCAAATCCAGATAACATACAATACAACGTAGATAGGATTGGCAAATGTGTCCTGAATGAACGCAAAGCCATCAGCTGGGTGATGTGCTACTGTCATGCCAACAAGCTCTGCAAACATCATGTTATACCAGAAGTTGAACAAGTGGAGAGCGATTCCAAGCAAGATGATGATACCCAATACGAGCATGTTCTGGCTTGCCCACTCCACCTTTGCAGGCTTTTCTGTGACTGCATAACGGTTGTCGCCACGTGCACGGCGGTTCTGTGCTGTAAGGATGAATGCGTAAACAATGTGACAAACAGCCAACGCGCCAAGACCTACTGTTGCAACAACTGCATACCAGTTAGCACCTAATAGCTCACAAATCATATTGTAGGCACTACCTGAGAAGAGCGCTACAAGATTCATACAGCAGTGGAACGTCATGAATAGAATAAGGGCTATACCCGTCACGGACATAATCACCTTTCTACCAATAGATGAATTGATTAACCACATAAATGTTTTGATTTTAAATATTTAAACTGTTAGAATTATTACTTCTAATGGTTATTAGGCAGAAAGATAATAATTAACTCCCACCTCAATGCTATCTTTCACCCTCAGAGATACCAAAAAGTTGGTATGCTACTGGGGCTATTTTGCTGCAAAAGTACTATATTTTAATGATTTAACAAAGCTATTTCATCAAAATATATAGTATTTAGACTTAAAATAAGGAAACGCTATCTATCCTAATAAATGAGGATAGATTAAAAACGAGAAAAAGCTCTTCTCAGAGCTAGCTTTTCGCTGTTTTTATTCCTTTCAACCATTCCTTCTTTCCGACAAAATACTTTGATTATTTTATAACAACCATCTGCTATCTAAGAGATGAACCTTAGCTATCTCCTTAACAACAACACCCTATCTTGCAAAGAAGTCTTCTTTAATACGGAAAATAAACTAAAAACTAAGAATTAAAGAGACTAAAAACGAACTAAATTTAGATTATTTTTCTCCTACCAAAGCATTCGTATTCTCCTATTGAACAGAGTGTTTTTAACCTTTTAATAAGTGCTCTTCTCCTATTTTGGAGGCTCACTCGTCCCCTCTTTCCGTTGCATACTTTGCTTGAGGGAATCGTTCCTCTGATCCAATAGCGTTTGTCTATAAGCCTTTAAAATAGGGTCTTCATGGTCTTCAACTCCATCCATCTTCTTGAAAATCTTACGTAGTTGCTCCACGTGCTGTTTGTCTCTTCGGTATCTCCTATCGAGCATTAAACCTATATCAAACTCGCTTCTCTTACACTTCGGACGCTTTTCTAAGATGTCACGTTTCGGCATTTTCTCCAGCAAGGTACGCCCATCTGTAGTTTGCCGACCCGTCACGATAACCTCATCCAAGTAATGTTCTGCAGGATAAAGAAAGACAGTATCACGTAGAATCTCGGCTCTAAACAATTTTTCAGGAACGTATCCTTTCTTGCTGAAAGTGGCTGTTTGGAACGTATCGGGTAGGTTGATTAGTCCTTGCCAAGTGGTCATTCCGAGGTTACGCCCATCCACTTTAACCAGCACATCACGTATGGGAAAGTGTGTAGCAGCATCACAAACCAACGTCTTCTGGGCATGTGCTACCATGGAAGATACCGACAATAACCACAGCAATAAAACCATGATACGAATATTATCATAGCTCTTTTCCATGTGAGACACCTGTATCGCTGAGTATAACCTAGCCATAGCTGTTATTCGTTAATAGTCTGTTTACATGTGAGAAGTATCTCATCTTCTCTGCTGCAAATCTATATAAAAGTTTCCATTTGTGCTTTCCTTTGTTGATAATTTTTGGTTAATTACAAAGGATACTAACATTATTTAAAGTAAAGATAAGTGTTTTTGAGAATGTTATAAATCCTATCTTACGAAATAAAAAGACTCGTTTGTCTGCAAGTCCCAATCGGTTTCAGACAAACGAGTCGTGTGTTATTTAGTCCAATAAAGTACGTTCTTTATCGTGCTCTCATTGCGTTGAGAACAGCCAGAACCATTACACCAACATCTGCAAAGACGGCTAATCCCATACTTGCAAAGCCACAGGTGGCAAGGAGCAAGACTGCCACTTTAATGCTAATAGCGAACCATGCGTTCTCTTTCGCTATGAAGATGGTGCGGCGGGAGAGCCTGATTGCAAGCGAGATTTTCGATGGTTTGTCATCCATGAGGATAACATCTGCAGCTTCAATAGCGGCATCGCTGCCCAAAGCACCCATCGCTATCCCCACGTCGGCACGTGCTAGTACAGGTGCATCGTTGATTCCGTCACCCACAAAAGCAAGTGTTCCGTTCTCGTTCTTATCGCTCAACAGCTGTTCAACACGTGCTACCTTATCAGCTGGGAGCAGCTCGGCATGATAATCCGTTACGCCTGTTTCTGCGGCTACTTGGCGTGCGGCATCTTCCTTATCACCTGTCAGCATGACCGTGCGGGTCACTCCTAAGGTCTTTAAAGAGCTGATTGCCTCACGTGCGTCAGCCTTCAGTTTATCAGAGATAAGGATGTGTCCAGCATAAACACCATTGATGGCAACATGCACAATAGTACCTACATGATTCTTACAACGGCTACATACGGGGATTGAGAGTCCTAATGTTTTCATCATTTTGTCGTTACCAACGCTGACAACTCGCCCATTGACCGTTGCTGAAACACCTTGTCCAGCCGTTTCATGCACATCTTCTATACTGCAATTATCAGCCTCATGGGGGTAAGCCTGTCGTAAGGCGAGGGCAATGGGATGGCTTGAATAACGCTCTACATGCGCTGCGAGGTGTAGTAACTCCTGTTCCGAACAGTTGTCAGGATGCACTGCCTCCACCTCAAAAGTGCCGTGTGTCAATGTTCCAGTCTTATCAAATACGATGGTCTGAAGCCTTGCCAAGGCATCCATATAGTTGCCTCCTTTGATAAGAATACCCTTATGTGAGGCGCCACCGATACCTGCAAAGAAGGTTAATGGGATGGAAATCACCAGTGCGCAAGGGCAACTAACAACCAAGAAGGTTAATGCTCTGTATAGCCAAGTAGCAAAGGCTGGGGCATAACTATCGTAGAAGAAAGGTGGAATAAGTGCCAGTGCAAGGGCTGAAATGACCACGATTGGCGTATAGACACGGGCAAAACGGCGGATAAATGACTCACTTCTCGACTTGTTATTACCAGCGTCTTCCACCAACTGGATAATCTTTGCAGCTGTAGACTGGCTGTAGGACTTGTCGACACGGAGCCTCAGAACGCCCGAGAGATTGACACATCCAGAGATAACAGCGTCTCCTTCTTGCACATCTCGTGGTAGACTCTCACCCGTAAGGGCTACTGTATTAAGACTGGAAGCACCTTCTAGGATCGTACCATCAAGTGGTATCTTCTCTCCAGGCTTAACGATTACGATGTCACCAACGCTTACCTCTTCTGGACTAACCGCCTCAATGCGCCCGTTCCGTTCGATGTTTGCAGTGTCAGGACGTATGTCCATCAACTCAGTTATCGAATCTCTAGCCTTGTCCTCGGCGTAGTCTTCGAACAACTCACCCAACTGGAAGAAGAGCATAACAAACACTGCTTCAACGAACTGAGGCTCTGCTCCTGGCAAGAAACCAATGAGTAAGGCTCCTATCGTTGCTAATGCCATTAGGAAGTCTTCATCAAATGGATCCAAATCCATGATTCCTTCCACTGCTTCTGACAATACATCGTAACCAATGAGGAGGTAAGGAATGAGATAAACAAGCAGAACCTGCCACATAGCAAGTCCTGCATAATGCTCCACGAGCCACGCTCCTGCAAGCAGGATAGCGGTGAGAATGATGCGTAATAACTTCTTATTCATAGCTAAAAATCTGTTACATGATTAATATTCTGCCGCAAAGTTACACATAAACTTTCGCAACCTAGTTGCAAAGATGCCACCTCTTTTTATAGAAATAGGCGTTTTCTCTTTCACTTTTTTGTTACCTTTGCAGGCATGAAGATAGGTTCGATTGATTTAGGAGAGCGTCCTTTATTCCTTGCACCGATGGAAGATGTGACCGACATAGGCTTTCGGAAGATGTGTAAGAGATATGGAGCAGCAATGGTATATACCGAGTTTGTGTCGGCAGATGCAATCATTAGGAGTATCAAGTCGACGCTTTCTAAGATGGTGATAGACGATAGCGAGCGTCCTGTAGGCATACAGATCTATGGTAGGGATGTAGCTTCTATGGTTGAAGCAGCCAAGATTGTGGAGCAAGTAAAGCCTGACGTGATAGATATCAACTTTGGTTGTCCAGTGAAGAAGGTGGCTAACAAGGGGGCAGGATCGGGTATGTTGAAGAATATCCCACTGCTGTTAGAGATCACAAGAGAGGTTGTTAAGGCTGTAAATGTACCTGTTACGGTGAAGACAAGACTAGGTTGGGACACCGAACACCTCATCATTACCGACCTGGCAGAGCAACTGCAAGATTGCGGCATACAAGCATTAACGATTCACGGGCGCACTCGTTCGCAGATGTACACAGGTCAGGCGGACTGGACACTCATAGGAGAAGTGAAGAAGAACACGCGTATTAAGATTCCAATCATTGGTAACGGGGATGTGATGAATCGCTTAGAAGCAAGCGAGAAGTTCGATACTTACGGCGTAGATGCCGTTATGATTGGTCGAGCAACATTCGGTTGCCCCTGGATCTTCAGCCCAAAAGCAGATGAGATAAGCCTCGATGAGAAGATAGATGTACTAGAAGAAATGTTGCGAATCAATGTTGAACGCATTGATGAATACCGTGGTATCTTGCATACAAGACGCCACCTTGCTGCTTCACCGATATTTAAAGGCATTCCAGACTTCAAACAGATACGTATCTCCATGCTACGTGCTACGAAGGTGGACGAACTCTTGTCAATTCTTGAAGACTGTCGGGAGCGTTTGAGAGAATAGGTTAGCTTTATTGCTGATAAAGGTAAATTAAAAAGGGATTAAACGTTAGCTTTATACGTTCAATCCCTTTTCTTTTTCGCCAGATACGGCTTATATATGTTCTTGCTTTAATACTTCTCCATCCAAGTTATAGGCTGTGAAGACACCATGCTCGTATGTCATAAACGTTGGAACATTGCCTCCTTTAGGGAAGGTAATCGATCCCAAGTTGCAGACCAGAGCATCCTCTTGATGTGTTAACTCCCATAGGTGTGTGTGTCCATATACAATGGCATCAATGTTACCTACAGGGCATCTTCTCCTTATTATATATGTGTCCGTGGGTGAGGAAGAGCCGTTTTCCTTCATCAACGAGCATAATATAGTCTGCCATCAAGGGGAACTTCAGGAGCATTTGATCAACTTCTGCATCGCAATTACCCCTTACTGCGATTATATCTTGCGCTCTTTTATTCAATACTTCAACGATCCCTTTGGCATTAATACCCTCTGGAATAGAGTTACGCGGACCATAGTTTAGGATGTCACCAAGGATACATAACATATCACACTGCTCTCGATCATAGAATTGCAACACCTTCTCTAGGGTCGGCAAACAGCCGTGGATGTCTGATACAAATAGATATTTCATGTTCTTTCTGTTGTTTGTTTCTAAGGCAAAGGTACTGCAATTCATTCAGAAAATATCGTTCCTTACGATTTAGTTCACCATCTTCTGCATTTTTCAAGATTATTGTTTATATTTGCAACAACAACTATCTATTACTACTACTATGGATGTGAAGGATGTATTCGAACTACGCCGACAGGGGCGAACAGAGGATGCTTATGCTGCAATCTTACCTTTGTATGCTGCTCACAAGGGGCATTATACAACGATAGCCATGTTTTGGGTGGGTGTAGATATGATGCGTTTGCGGTATCAACAACGCCGTTTAGAGGAGGCATATAAGATCTTTAAGAGTCTAATGAGGCTTTATCCCACAATGAAAGACACTGATTTAAAGGGACAGAGTGCAATGATGAGGGCTGCAATACAGGTCTTCGAGCACAACAATAGTTTCTCAATACTCGACTTCATAACGCATTGGAACATCACACGCCTTACTGATGATGATTGGAAGGGAACGCAGCATGAAGGCTTTGTGACGCCTTCCACGGGGATGAGGATTGTAGGGAAAGTGTTCAAGGAAGTTGCTGCTAATCCTACTGTCGATATGGCTTTACGGGCTGCCCCCATCCTTGCTGAAGCATTGAAACATAGTCCTTATAACCGAGATAACCAACGTTACAAAGCTATCATCTACCAGATTATGGGCAAGAAGGATAAAGCCATCAATGTTTATCGGCATTTGATAAGTAGGTCGAAGAAGTCAAATGAGTTCCAAGAGTTGGCTAACCTCATTGAGGATGAGCGTTATAAGATAGCCTTATTATGCAAGGCTATCACATTACAGAGGGATGAGAAGTTTCGACAGCGCCTGCGTTTCACGCTTGCCGAATTGTTGTTTAGACAGGATAAAAGCCCGTGCGCGTTACGAACTAGACAAGTGCCTTGAAGCAAGGCGACAGGCTGGTTACACCATCACATGGGCTATGCAGAATCTTGCAGCTAGTTTGTCAGAAGTTAATCCAGTATCTGATGCAGCTGAAAAAGCCTTTTATCGGGAGCAAGAGATTGTGGTGAAAGAATTGATCTTATAGATATTTTGCTCCTCCAAACACCGCCCCTTATACCCTTTCTAGCCCTCTTCAAAGGGAAGAATAACTAACAGAAAGCGGACAGAAAAGGACTCTTTTATTCTTTGCTGACACCTTTTTATCACATAAAACACGGATTATACAGACTAATCTAGATACTTGGAAAATCTAAAGAAACAAGAGGAGACATAGGAGGTGACACTCTTTAGTAATGCAAGAATCATTATCTAACACTCAAAATAACAATTCATTCTGCAGAAGATAGCCGTTTACACGATTGAGGAATGTCCTTTTCTTGTCAGAAATAATCGCATTAATGAATGGGAAGTAAGCATGTTCAAAACAAGATAAAACGCCCTTGAATTACATAGGCAATACTTGTTTATATTTGAAAGAACGATTAATTACATCAAAAACTAATCTAAAAACAAACAATTAACAGATTAATAATAATATAAAAATAATCTATTTTTTCTCTATCGGGAGGTTTTCTGCTGGAGAAATAAGTATCGGTTATTATTTAACAGAGCGTTTAGACAAAGATAGAAAGGGCTTTCATGGAAGAGAGAAAGGCTCTGCGTGAAGAACAAAGGAGGATAGAGGGAAAAGCAAAAAGGTTGTTTCAAGACAATAACCAATAGGTTAATATGCGTTGAAACAACCTTTCTTATTATAGGAATAAGACACTCTCATTACCTTGATTAAATAGCAAGTCGAGTACACTCAAGTTCGGTTGAAATCCGTACTTCTGCTGATAAACCTGATAGTAAGTACGTGGTTTGAACTCGTCATCACGCCCTGGATGCTTCGGGCGAATCGTTTCTCGGAAATCAATCACGCCTTCTGAGGGTTCCAGCTCATAGCTATCTGTGCGCCTCATACAGGGCATTATGTCGATAAGCTCGCACATCTTCAACGTGATCTCCCAGTTGAAATCATAGAGAAAGACCCACTTTCGTTCAAAGAAAGGGCGTATATCGTCCTCGTAATACTCAAAGAATGGACTCTCCCCGTAGGCTGATTGCAATGCATACCAGTGCTGATGACGCCAGTTGGCATGGTCACTAATGCGCACATCTCTCATCTCGCACTTCGCTCCCTCAAACTTCTCCACAGGGATGGAGAGCGTTTGTAGTCCGTTGGTAGCTGCTATCACACATCTATTTCGATAGGTTTGCTTCACGAAATGGTCGTGTTGCTCTATCAAACAAGTATCATATCTATTCAGCTTCTGATACCATTGAACGGGACCAAAGTAGGTCGAAGAGAGAAGTGCTGACGCCATTCTTTACTTGATGTTATCGACCCAGTTGAACAGACGATGCCAACGGATGCCACCGAAACCCTTACGATCTGGATCGCTAGACCACCATATAAAGATAGGCTTACCCACGATATGATCTTCTGGAACAAAGCCCCAGTAACGACTGTCGGCAGAGTTATGACGGTTGTCACCCATCATCCAGTAGTAGTCCATCTTGAATGTGTAACGCGTTGCAGGGCGTCCGTTGATATAGATCTTGCCGTTCTTTACCTGCAAATCGTTCTTCTCGTAAACCTTAATACAGCGTTCGTAAACAGGGAGGTTATTGAGGGTGAGAGTGATAGACTTACCCTTTGCAGGAATCCAGATAGGCCCGTAATTATCACGAGTCCAGCCTGTGAAAGCATTCAATGGATAGTAAGGACCAGAGTAGATGTCCTTATCTGTGACAAGACGAATAGCCTTGATGAGTCCCAAACGCTTCATTTCTGCAGCGGCTCTCTTGGTTAATGGCATGTAACCATCATACTCCAAGGCAGCGTTGTTGAGTACCATTCCTCTGCTGATATCACTTCCATGCAGGTTTGTAAGGGTCTGAACATCCTCATTACTAATCTCTAATTCCTTGCGAAGGTCATCATATTGAGCACTGAGAAGGTCGGCTGTTGTGATGTTATTGAGCTTTACAAAATAGGTATATTGCACCTTTTCTGGTTCCTTGTTAGGCTTGCCATCAAGATAAATAATCCTATTCTTGATTTGAAGAGTTTGTCCAGGAAGGCCCACACAACGCTTTACAAAGTTCTCACGGCGGTCAGTTGGACGCCAATCCAATGCCCCATAAGTTCCCACATTATTAATAACGTAGTTCCGACCAACAGTATAAGCATTATCATAAAAGGCACGTTGTTGAGCTATACTCATCTGATTCAACTTGATGTTCGGATGCTGTTGTGCCAATGTATTCTCGCCTAATGTATAGACAGTTTGATAATAGTCTTGACCTTGATAGTTCGGTTCGCTCATAATCGTGTCACCTGCTGGATAATTAAAGACAACGATGTCGTTCAATTCAACCTTGCCCAATCCCTTTACACGGCGATAGTCCCACTGCGGCCAAGAAATGTAACTCTTCGTATTGATAATAGGGAGAGTATGCTGTGTCAAAGGCATTGTCAATGGTGTTTCCGGTATACGAGGACCATAGCTGACCTTCGATACAAAGAGGTAATCACCAGTAAGTAGTGACTTCTCAAGAGACGATGATGGGATGACATAGTTTTGAAAGAAAAAGAGGTTAATGAAGTACACTGCGACTAAAGCAAACACTAGTGCATCCACCCAACCCATAATGAATCGGACTGGACCCTCAGCCTCTTTCCACCACTGCCAACGTATCTTCTTGGTGATATAATAGTCGTAGATGAATGGTACAACGACTAATCCCCACCAGCTTCCAACCCATAGTAGGAATAGAAGATATAGAACAGTAACACTAATAAACTTCGCCCATTGCTTCTTAGGATCTAGGGCTGCTTTTTCCTTATCTATCATATCTTGAAATACAGTTAGAACTTAAATAAGTCGCTTGTAGTCAATAGACCGGTATGGTCCTTGGTGTATTCTGCTGCTAAGACAGCACCCAATGCGAATCCTTTTCGACTATGAGCATCATGTGTAATGGTTATCTTGTCGGCATCAGAGTCATAACTAATACTATGAATACCAGGCACCTCGTCGCGTCGAATAGATGCTATAGGTAGTTCGTTAGGAGCCACATCATTTGTGCCAGACTCTGTACCATCTGCATTGTGCTGAAAGCCCTTCACCCACTTATCTTTGCGGTCGAGATTATTAATAATGTCCTCTGCTAAAGTGATAGCAGTACCTGAAGGAGCATCGAGCTTATGCACATGGTGCACCTCTTCCATCGCTACATTGTACTGTGGGAAACCGTTCATTATCTTTGCTAAATAGCGGTTAACGGCAGAGAAGATGGCTACTCCTATAGAAAAGTTGCTCGCCCAGAACAATGTCTGACCACCCTCTGTACAAAGTCGTTCTACCTCCTCCTTATGGTCATTCATCCAACCAGTTGAACCGCTCACAACCTTTACATTATGTGCGAAGGCACGCTTATAATTACCAAAGGCTGCCGTGGGATTTGTGAATTCAATGGCTACATCTGCAGACGAGAAAGCCGGTGAGTCGAAGTCATCGGGATTGTTTACATCTATAATACTAACGATTTCGTGGCCACGTTCGAGGGCTATTTGTTCTATCATGTGCCCCATCTTACCATAGCCAATCAGTGCTATCTTCATAATTAATACGTATTAAAAACAATGCAAAGGTAGCTGATTTACGACATAAAACAAAATTACTTCACTTATTTTAAGTAAGGTATAAGCAAGCAAAAGATAAAAAATAAGCATGCAGGAAGGCCTTTATAATCAAAAAATTCGTATATTTGTCCTCTGTTAATAAGCCACGAATCTATGATGGAACAGCTCATCCACTATGTATGGAAGCATAAGTTATTTCCTTTAAAGGGACTTCAGACTACCGATGGTCAAGCCATTGAAGTTATCGATCCAGGACTTCCTAACCGCAACGCAGGTCCCGACTTCTTCAATGCAAAGGTGAAGATTGGTGGGACGTTATGGGTGGGCAATGTGGAGATACACCTCCGTTCGTCTGATTGGTACCTGCATCATCATGACAGAGACCCACATTATGATAATGTAATACTACATGTTGCAGAGTCAATCGACCTTGCCGTCAAGACCAGCCGAGGCGATTATCCACCGCAAATGAGGCTTGCTATCCCAGAAACAGTGCGTGAGCATTATCAAGAACTACTATCAACCGATGATTACCCAGCTTGTTACAGGATTATACCCAACCTCTCCAAGCTCATGATTCATGCGTGGATGAATGCCTTACAAGCTGAACGTTTAGAGCAGAAAGCACATGCCATCACGGAGAGACTGCAATCATGTAATGGCTCTTGGGAGCTTGCTTACTTCGTAACCTTAGCCCGAAACTATGGTTTCAGCATAAATGGTGATGCCTTCGAAACGTGGGCGAAGGTTCTTCCCTTGCATGACGTCGGTCATCATAGGGATGACCTAATGCAAGTAGAAGCCTTCTTCTTAGGTCAAGCAGGGCTACTCGAGCTAGACACGATACCTAAGCGTTATCAGCAGGAGGCACTCAATGATTCTTATTATCAGCGTCTGAAGACGGAGTATCAATATCTATCTCATAAAGTTCCAGCTGCACCCGATGGATGCAAACCAGTGGCGATTCCTACGATTAAGACCGCAGAATTTCCCCCACATACGCATCTCTCAGTTAGCAAACCTCTATTACGAGCAGCGTTCGGGACTATCTTGTCTATTAGAGTGTGAAACTATCAAGCAGGCACGCGAGCTTCTTTCGACACAAGTAACAGCCTATTGGGAGACGCATTATATGTTTGGCATTGAGAGTAAAAGGAGTGAAAAACGACTGACAAAAGCCTCTTTGGACTTACAAATTATCAACACGGTCATCCCCATTCTATTTGCTTATGGCAAGCACAAAAGCAATGAGAAACTTTGCGAACGTGCCTTCGACTTCCTTGAAGCACTAAAGGCTGAACACAACCACATTGTCCAGATGTGGGAAAAAGTGGGTCTATCAGTGGAGACGGCGGGCGACTCTCAAGCACTCATACAGCTCAAGAAAGAGTATTGCGACCCCAAGGACTGCCTCAGATGCAGGATAGGTTACGAGTATCTAAAGGCTCAATCCGTATCTAACCCAACAATGGGTGAGATGGAGAAGGGCGATATTTCAAACAATAGAAACTAATTAATTATCAAATAATAAACGCCTCATCAAGTATATTGCAAAGCATTACCCATAAGGCATAACCATTGCTTATACTGACGAGACAACACGCTCACATAATAATGAAGACTAATTACATCTTTGAAACAAGGATGGAGGTTCGTGATTACGAATGCGACATTCAAGGGATAGTTAATAATGCCAATTACTTGCATTATACCGAACATACACGTCATAGATTCCTCCGTTCGCTAGGCGTGAGTTTCTCTGCTCTACACGAGAAAGGCGTTGATGCGGTCGTTGCTAGAATGCAACTGACATACAAAGTGCCACTGACTTGCGATGATGAAATCATCTCTCGCATGGGACTCAAGAAGCAGGGGCTACGCTGGGTGTTCTCTCATGACCTCTTCCGAGCTAGTGATGAGCGTCTGTGTTTCCATGCAGATGTTGACCTGGTAGTGCTTATCAATGGGCGATTGGGCTCTAGTCCTGACTATGACGAGGCGTTCGCCAAGGTCTTAGAAACTGATGCGTAGTCTCAACATCCAACTCTTATCCCTGACAAAAGAGGGATAAGAGTTGCACTATAAACCTCTAATTCGATAAGAAAAACTAATCATTATGGAAGCACTAAACGCCATTCTTCTATCCCGCCTAACTCGTTTTCACCTCCGTGAGATAGCCGAATTATATCGCAGGGCAGGCTCTGCAACAGCCGTCATAGAGCATAAGAACGATATTCGAGAGATTCTCCCAGATGCATCAAAACAACTTGTTGAAGCACTCAAGGACGTGGATCATCTTCGTGCAAGGGCAGAACAAGAATTGAATTATTGTCTGCAACATGACATCCAAACGCTTTGTATGAATGATGAAGATTATCCACAGCGGTTGAGAGAATGTGTGGATGCCCCTCTCCTACTCTACTTTAAAGGTAATACAAAGCTCAACGCAAGACAGACCATCAACCTCGTTGGAACACGGCATTGCACTCCTTATGGGCAAGACATCATCCGCTTATTTATCAAAGAATTGAAGGCTCTGTGCCCAGATGTGCTTATCTTCAGCGGACTAGCATACGGAGTGGATATCCATTCACACCGAGCTGCACTGGAGAATGACTTTGATACGGTAGGAGTATTGGCTCACGGGCTGGACGATCTTTACCCTCGTGGACATCAAGAGACTGCCCTCAAAATGATAAAACAGGGTGGTTTACTCACGGAATACATGACACATACACAGCCCGTAGCCCGTAACTTCGTGCAACGCAACCGCATTGTGGCTGGTTGCTCGGACGCAACTATCCTCATAGAATCGGCTGCTAAGGGTGGAGGACTTATCACTTGTGGGATTGCCCGCAGCTATGGTCGTGAGGTATTTGCCGTTCCTGGAGCTATTGGAGCTACTTATAGCGAAGGCTGCAACAATCTTATTCGAGATAACGGAGCTGCCCTCATCACTTCAGCAACCGATTTTGTGAAGGCGATGGGATGGGATGATGAACAGAAACTAGTGCTTGCACAACAACAAGGAATCGAACGGGAACTTTTCCCTGATTTGTCGCCAGAGGAAGAGCGGATTGTTCGTACCTTACAAAGTAACAATGACTTACAGATAAATATGCTATCCGTA
>BNJU01005470.1_pt1 | contig 104822 bp, 174 predicted proteins | sample 8539281 | NCBI WGS metagenome assembly BNJU01 (sample SAMD00202456, study PRJDB9452) | human saliva metagenome | isolation source: human saliva | place: Japan | reverse complement strand
AGAGGTCGCATGTTTTGAGAGCTTTGCAGCTCTTCTAAGCTGGATTTCTACTAGGAAGTTTTGGGTTATTTTGTTTTGCAATTGTAATTAATGATTATTTAAAATTAGTCTGAAATAAATCTAACCATTTATCTGCTATTGGTTTTTGCTTATTTCGAATAAAGTTATTCCAATGATCAATCAACAAATTGTAATCTGTAACCAACTGATTTGTAATCGCAAAATTATTCTCTATTTCTTTTATTCCAATATTTTGTGCTAATTGTCTCCTGTTCTAACTAAAGCAAATCAATTATGGAATATTTTTCTTACATTACAAGATCTTCTTTAAGAAATTTGTTGAAGGCTGTGGTAAGTTTTTATATAGCCTTTAAACAAGATGAGAGTAATATTTCCTTCCACTTATTCATATCTTGAAGGGTTATGCATACGGTTCACTAAATAGCATATTCTCCTATACGTACTTCTTTGGCATTATTACAAATGTCATGATATATATGAATTGAAACTGTGCTTTGATTATTTTCTCTGTTTTCTACTTCTGCCACCTCCCCCACCCTCTTGCTAAAGAGGGATTCTCCGATCTTGCAGAGTATCAGTATTTGCTCTACCAACGCTCACAGCAGATAATTTAGTTAATCTCTATTGAAATCGAAAATGTCAAATGAGCTAAATATCAATAATTTCACGACACTCTAGCAAAGAGGGGTAGGGGAGATTTGGCAGAGCTGGACGCACGCCTCATACCTAACTTCCGCCCTTACATTCTCTAAAACAAATAAATCTGCTCGACTACCGCTTCCAATTTCACGCATGACTTTCATCATTGCTAAATCGCATCACCGTAAAACCAAGTGAATTTAATTCTGCATCTCGCAATGCGTCTTTTTCCTGATAATCAGGTTCATAATGCTGACTACCGTCCAATTGATAATCAACTTTGCTTTTCGCACAATAAAAATCAACGATATAACTTAAAAGTGGCTTTTGTCGATTAAATCGAGATCCTAATAATTGATCTCGATTGATACGTTGCCATAATTTTCTTTCCGCATCCGTTTGATCCACTCGCAATTTCTGCGAATTCTCTTTTAAGTATTTTTCATAGGGTTGCATGAACGCTATTTCTTACCGTTCTCAATACTCTCACTCAACACCTGTTGAAAACGCTCGTAATCACAAAAAGCCATTTTCATCTTTTTTCACAGCCTTTGAGGGTTAATGCTGTTTGGTTTGGTGGTGTGTCTAAAACTTAGTGGCGTGATGTTAATCAGCTGTTCAGTGGTTTTGATACACATAATCCAACTTAAATTTGAGCTACCACTTTGGTTTGTGCTTCCACACTTCAAAATAGCAACTTGCCACCGATTGGGATATTTTCCAATGAATCATTCAATTCATAAGGCTCAACACCCAATGCCGCAAGCAGAGCGACGATATTAGAATCGTGTCCAACCAATAAAGTTAATTTTGTTTTCGCTATTTAGCTGTTGCTGAATAAAATGCCAATAACGGGTATGAGGCATTTTGTGCTAACGCTTCGTTGTTTTAAATAACGTGCGGTAATATTCGTTTTTAATTTCGTTAATTGCACGCCATTTTTCTTGGCTATCCACGCGGCCGTTTGCGATTTCTGAATCAGGCTGCCCACATAATGCGCGAGCAATAATGCACTGACAATTTTTCTTCCTGTGCTGATAGAACCCGTAATTTGACCGACTTGCCGTCTTTAATACTGTATTCTACCGACTTTTCCACCTAAATCACACTCGCCTTTTTGTGCAAGCAGTTTGGTGAGTTTTTATAATCGATGATTTCACTCAATTGCGCATAATTTGGCGCTAATTTTTGCTGTAAAGCGGTTAAATCAACGTTATTTTTGCAGATTCAATCAAGGCTTTGCTTGGATTATGCGCCTGTGTTTCAAAAATTGATCTTTTTCTGAACCAATTTTTACCGTGATGTTGCAGTTGAACATTACAGCCCGCAAAATGCGCCATGAAACAATCGCTTGCCCTGTTGCAATAGTGCGTTGTACATCCATTCTGCATAGCTGAAAATACTCTTTCACCCGATGCACAACGTTCAGTTGTTAGTAACCCTTTATCTGCAAGCCATTGACCTAAATACTGTCCGAAATAGGTTTTCTAGCACCGTCCCTTTTGCAGTGAGATAGCCAGATGGTACATTCCATTTTCGCCCATTCATAAGGGGAATATTTCGCCATTTCTTGCGGATCTTTTTCCACTGGTGAACGCAATCCGTGTCGGCTGAAAAATCAATACTTTCTCTAATTCATCAATCAGAACTTGAGGAAGTTTGACCATTTTCTGTTGCAAACGCACTACTTGCAAAGCTGAAGCCAAGCAAAAGTGCGGTGAATTTTAGGGATATCATATTCGAGACTTAATCATTTAATGTTGAAATTGAGCTATAAAATTCAAGGCATATTTGGTGCCGTAAACCAACACCATAAATACTGCAACAATATTGACTACCGCAAAAGATTAGTTGTTTACTGTTGCTCTCCACCCAGAGCATTTTTAAATAATGCGAGCGTACCAATATTTTCATCAAGTTCGCTCTCTCCGCTTAGTGTTCTTAAGGTTTCAGCATCTTGCGTACTGAAAAGCGACAGTATTTATTGCCATGACGCTGAGTGCAATAAATCCTGAAGCCAAACTTAAAAACAGCACTAGCACATTACTCCACGCCCAATGTGCCCAATTCAGCTCAGAATACATAAATAACGCGAGTGATAAAACAACATAAAGCGGGTGTTAAATTTCGCAAAAACATTAAATAGTCATCACCAATTCTAAATAAAAATTGCAAAAACTGACTTTCTTCATTACTTACGAATTTTCCAACTATTCTTGGTTTTCATTAAACGCACTTTGCCGTCTTTGGACACATAGCCGCCTTTGACCACCTCTAAAATCGTGTTTTCAGGTAAATCAGACGCAAACACTTCAACCTGTTGCTTGTCTTCCGAAAGAATGCCGTACACCGCTTGAGTTTTATTGGCAGGGATCATCTAACTTAATATCCGCCACATCAAACACTTGCACGCAAGCTTTTTTCAAATAAGAGTAAGACTCTCCTAAATTTTGAAAGCAACCGTGAGCATCTGATTTCCCTTTGTCCAGACACAACATTTCACCTTGAGATTGTGCATGACTACAAGCGGTCAAAATCATCGCTGAAGTAGCAAAGGCTAAGGTTTTTTTCATCATTTTAGAAAATCTCTTTTAATTTGGATTCATCTAAAATAACACGATCATCATCTAACAATAATGCCGGAAAGCCCGCATAACCTTGCGCTTTGGCATCATCAAATGCGGCGTGACGATCACGCAAACGCAACCATTGTTTCAAGTTTGGAATGGAAGATAATACTTCCACAGCCTCATAATCCACGCCTAAGCGTTTTAACTCTGCCACAAATGGCGCTGTATCTGGGGCAATCTGCCGCATAATAAAGAATGGGTTTCATTATTCACCCTCTTGTTCTGCTGCCGCAGTTGGATTTCAATTTCGGTCTCGCCAATTTTTAGTTAAGCGGTTACGATCGCGATGTTCAAATGGGGCATCATACTTTGGGATAATCAGGATGGTGGTTTGATCATATGACCAACTGCCATCATCATGGAATTTCACCGTCATTTCAAAACTTTCCGTGGTAAATGAACGCTCTAAGAACGGATTTGAAATAATACCGTTTGTGAGTGAACCGCGTACCGCTTTTTACCGTAAACTCTTTTCGCATCAGCCGGTGCATTACCGACAGCAATAAACGTTTGGGACCGCGTGGAATGCTACCTGTTAATAAAAATATTGCCTGTTTCAGGTTCCCCATAACCAATAACCCACTTGATCGTGGAAGTTTCTACTCGCCCTGGCTCAACAATATGGGTGTGATAACGTAATCCATAATAGAGTTGCGGACCATTGGTTTGACCATCAGTTGGATGAGCTTCGTAACGTTCGATATAAGGATCTTTTTCTGGCCCTTCTGCTTTTGGGTTGATATCCACACCACGCTTGCCTTCCCAAACACCCGCTAATCTAGCCAATGGGCCTAAATTCGCAGAGCGTATTAGGATCAGTTTCTGCTTCCGTGTAGATATCGTCTGGGTATTGAAAAATCTTTCATCATTTTCTCCTTATATCGTTGGGTTGATGCTCAGTGCGGTCGTTTTTCGCCTTATTTTTACAACCAGGGAAACCTAAGGCTTCACGGCTCGCATAGTACGCTTCTGCCACGCCTTTGGTTAATGCACGAATGCGTAAAATATAGCGTTGACGCTCTGCGGACCGAAATCGCTTTTCATGCATCTACATGTTGAAAGCCATGTGCTGCTTTTAAAATGCGCTCGTAAGCCGGTAATGGTAACGGACGTTCTAATTCTAATAAGCTTTTTCGCTTCTTTTTCGTATTGATCGAAAGCAGAATAAGAAATCGGTATCCGCATATTCAAAGTTGTAGTTGATTGCTCCACTCGTTTTTGATGGAACACATCACCGTAAGTGGTTTTGCCAAGTGGGCCATCAGACCAAACTAAGTCATACAGAATCTACACCTTGAATGTACATCGCCAAACGCTCTAAACCGTAGGTCACTTCACCTGTTACGGGTTTACATTCTAAGCCACCCACTTGTTGGAAATAGGTAAATTGGGTCACTTCCATACCGTTTAACCACACTTCCCAGCCTAAACCCCAAGCACCCTAAGGTTGGGTTTTTCCCAGTTATCTTCCACAGAAACGAATGTCGTTTTGTGTTGATCGAAACCGAGCATTTCAAGCGAACCCTAAAATAGAGTTCTTGAATGTTGTCTGGAGACGGTTTAATCACCACTCTGGAATTGGTAGTAATGTTGTAAACGGTTCGGGTTTTCGCCATAGCGACCATCGGTCGGACGACGTGAAGGTTGCACATAAGCAAATGCCATCGGCTCTGGGCCCAATGCGCGTAATGCAGTCATTGGGTGAGAAGTCCCTGCGCCTACTTCCATATCAAAAGGGTTGAACAACGGTACAGCCTTGATTTGCCCAATATTCTTGCAAGGCTAAAAATCATGCCTTGGAAATGTTTTACGTTGAATTTTGTACTCATAATTTTTAATAACAATGTGATGAAAAATACAGGGCATTATACTTGAAACTATAAGGCGGATAAAGGTGAAAAAGTGCGGTCAGAAAAATCCCTTAAATATTTCTTAAATTTTATTCATTTTGATGATGAGTTATTTTCATCATGAGAGATTTGCTTGCCAAGCCTCAAATGTGTAAACTGCTGGCGCTTTTTATACAGACTTTTTATCCTAGGGATTTTAAAATGAAAAAAAATGTGATTACTTCAGCGATTTTATTAGCAATTCCAGCATTAGCGGCGGCTGAAGACGTGGCAAAAATTAGATGTGATTAACGTCTATTCTGCCTCAGCAACCCCAACTAGCCTTCATCAAACCGCTTCATCTGTTACCGTTTTAACTGAAAAAGATTTTGCACAACGCGGTGCGACTTATGCTCAGTGATGTATTGAAAACGGTACCAAGTTTAGCCGTGAGCGCTTCGGGCGGTCGTGGCACATTAACCAATGTATTCTTACGTGGTGCGGATGCAAACCACACTGCCGTGATTATTGATGGTGGAAAGTGAAACCCTGTTTCTGGTTACGGCTTTGATTTCGGTGGCTTAGCATTAAGCAACATTGACCGCATCGAAGCATTACGCGGCGAGCAATCTGCCCTTTGGGGAAGTGATGCGATGGGTGGTGTGATTTATATCACCACGAAAGAAAAGGCTTAGAAAAGGCAAAACCTTCAACGTCGATTACGATTTTGGCACAGGCTCTAATCGCACAGTGGATGGTTCATTAACCTTTCAGGCTCAAACAACAGTTTCTATTATGCTTTACATGGTGACAGCCATCATACCAAAGGCATTTCAGCACTCAGCAAAAACCGCTTTAACTATACTGCGCAAGATGGCACGGCGGTAGCACCGGCGCTCAAGCGAACGCGATAAATTCCATCGTGATAACGCTTCTTCGTTTTGGCTATGACGATAACCAAAAAGGTTTCTGACTTTTCTTAACCTCTCACAGCAGCCAAAACCGCTAACTTTGATAACAGCGCAACGGATGAAAAAGGCCACTACACTCGCACACGTGATACCTTATTCAAATTAAGCGGTTTCTTAGGTAATGATGATGAATCTGCTTAAACATAAGGTGGGGTGCTTTTCATCTCAAAACTGACAGCGATACCGTTAGCTATACATCGGCTTACGATGCGAAAAAACTCAATGCAAACTATCAATTAGATGTCAATTTCGATCGTGAAGGCACACTCACACAAGGTTTAAGCTTCTTAACTGACTATCAAAAAACAGATTTCAACTCGATCTTATTTCAACAATGCAGGCAATCAAAAACTTGTTGAGAAAAGCTTAGCGGCTGAATATCGCTTATTGCACGATGCAGATCAAGCTTTAAATATTAGTGGTCGTTACACTGACAGCTCTGAATATGAAAACTCATGGACGGGTCGTATTGCAGGCGCTTACCGCTTACACAATAACGTGAAAGCCCACGCAAGTTTCGGTTCAGCGATTCAAAACCCAACGATCACTGAATATTACGGCTACAACGCGCGCTATATCGGCAACCCGAACTTACAACCAGAGAAAAGTTTAGGCGGTGATGTTGGTTTATTATTTGAAAGCAATGACAACCGTCACAGCTCTGATGTGACTTATTTCGCTCGCAACGTGAAAAACGCGATTAGCAGCGAAGTGATCAACTTCACTACCTATGCAAGCCGTGCGCAAACCTCGAAGAGCAAAGTGAAAGGTGTTGAAGTAGCATACAACGGTAAAGTTACCGATGCATTAACTGCTTATGCAAACTACACCTATACTCAAACCCGAGACAGCAAAGGCGCTGAATTGGCACGTCGTCCGAAACATTTGGCGAATACAGGCTTAGCATACCAAATCACTGAAAAATTGGGTGCGGATGTAAATGTATCTTACACAGGCAAACGTATGGATACCTACTATTCACCAACTTACAGCACACATAAAGTGAAATTGCCATCTTACACCTTTGGCAAACTTAGGCGTGAACTATCAAAGTAGCGCGATAGCTTGACGATTTATGCGAACCCAACAACGTATTCAATAAAAAATATGAAAACGTACTGGCTATGGCCAAGAAGGACGTAATGTTTACGTTGGGTTGAGAGGCTCGTTCTAATTATTACCACTAAATAGGGCGTGCTTAGCACGCCTTTTTACATTCTTGATGGCGTAGCGTATCATTATCTATATGCAAAAACTCGCTTTAATTTTAACCGCACTTTTCCTTCCGTTTACCTCTCAGGCTTCGGAACAATTTGTCTCACTTACGCTTTGCAGCGACAGACTGCTTATCGAACTAGCTGAGCCTTCGCAAATTGCTGCTCAATCGCCTTATTCGAAAAAACCGTTGATGATGCTAGACAAAAATCAATACCGATAAACCCTAGTCTGGAACCGCAATTAACGGAATTATTGCCCTATTTGGATAAAAACCATTCTGATTAACGAAACCTTTATCCACAATTAGTCTCAGAGCTGAAAAAGCTCGTGTGAAAATTATCCCGATTAACGACAGCCCACAAACGCCAGATGAATTGTTTACGCTGATTCTAGACTTAGGCAAACAACTGGGTAATGAGCAAAAGGCGGCTGATTTAGTAACAAAACTAAAATCGCAAAACGTTCACTTAAATCGACCGCTTACTGACACACTGATTTTTGTCAGAAACAGGTGTGGTAGAGAGTTATTATCCGCAATATCCTGTGCTGTTAAACTTTACTCGGATTAACACCGTTACAAAAACACCACTTACCGCACAAAAATTTCTCGTTAGAAAAAGTGATTTTAAGCCAACCGAATGTGCTCATTTCACTGACTGACAAACAAGGTTGACAATGCACAAGCCGAATTGCTGCAACACCCTCATGTTGCAAGATTTTTCAAAACCAACCGCTTGTCAGCATCCTGATGAAATATACCTATTGTTTCGATCATGGCGTGGCAAGGGGCGGAGAAGATTTATCAGCAGCAAATAATGTCAGCTGACAATCTTCCCCAACCCCCTTTTGCTAAAGAGGGGAAACTTTACATTAAATTAACCCTAGATGACATATTTATATGTCTTTATGTATAAAATGATTAGAATACATATCAGAATTATAAATCTTGACACTATAATCCCCATCCTCTCTCACTAAAGAGAGGAATTGCATGATTAAATTAGCCCAAGACAATGTATTTACAGCTTTTATGTATAAATGATTAGAATAAAACATCAGAATTATAAATCCTGATATTATAATCCCCCTCTTTAGCAAAAGAGGGGTTAGGGAGATTTGACAAAATCAAATTAACAAATGATATTTTGACTATATAGGAAATTGTTCATTGACCAAAACACTCAAAATTAACACTGCACCTTTTCTTCGCGTTGCTGTTGATTAGCGGCTTTGGTAATTTATCATCAGCTCGGGCGATTTTCGCCCATCTCAAAAAATGCGGATGGCGTGCTCACCGATATGCGCTCGATGGTGCTGTGGGATATTCGTTTTCCACGCATTGGTTTAGCTTTATTGACGGGCGCCAGCCCTAGCAATTGCTGGTAATGCGATGCAAGGTATTTTTCCAAAATCCATTAGCGAGTCCAGGCTTTACTCGGCAGTAGTTCTGGGAGCCACAGCGGCTAGTGTATTTATCCTCTATTATTTTGCCGTGCCATTTTCACTGCTCTTAGCCGGGTGGTGTGATTGGTGCGCTTTTTAAGTTTTTAATCGTGTATTTGATCGCCAAAAACTACGGCACCACGATGATGATTCTAAGCGGCTTAGCGGTCAATATGTTGCTTGGTTCAGCACTTGCATTACTGCTCTCCAACGCGGAAAGCCCATGGGCATTAGCCGAACTTTATCGTTGGCTACAAGGCTCATTGATGTGGGCTAAATTAGATACCCTGCTTATTTCACTCCCGATTGTTCTGGCAGGGGTTTTCTGCTTATACCACACTCGCCGATACTTAGATTTACTCACCTTTGGTGAAGAAACAGCGAGCACCATGGGCGTAGATCCGAAACGTAGCTTTTTCATCAGCACCTTTGGTGTGGCCTTATTAGTTGGTGCAACCATTCCGCAAACCGGCACCATTGGCTTTATCGGCTTAATCGCGCCACACTTCGCCCGTATTTTACTGAAAGCTCGCCCATCACAGCTTTACCTCACCAGTGCGTTAATCGGGGCATTATTGCTGTTACTGGCCGATTTAGCCATTTTATATATCCCGCTGTTTCTCACATATTTACATCGGCACATTGACCGCACTTATCGGTGCGCCCTTGCTTTGATTTGGATGTTATTAACGCAACAGAGAAAAATCTATGATTAGAATTGAAAAAACTCACCCAATCCTATTGCTTAAAAATGACATCAACTGTACGCTTCCATCAGGTAAATTGATCGGCATTATGGGCGCCAATGGTGCGGGAAAATCTACCTTATTGAAAAACCATTGCGGGTATCTGCCCCTCAAACAAGGGGAGATTTGGTTTGATGCTCAGCCATTAAGCAAAATGAATGCGACTGAAAAAGCCAACACATTGCTTACCTTGCACAAAATACGCAAATTCATTGGGATTTATCCGTTTATGATGTGATTGCATTAGGCTTTAGCAGCTCATCTACCAAAAGAAAAAGAGCGGTCAAAAATTCGATGCTTTCAGAAAAATTTGCAGTAACGCATTTACTCGATAAGCTCATTTCAACAACTTTCAGGGTGGTGAGAAAGCACGCGTACAACTCGCTCGTTGCTGTATTAAAGAATCCCTGTTTTTATTGGTCGATGAGCCGATTGTGCCACTCGACCCTTATTATCAAATTGATATGATGGAACAGCTCAATCACTCACACCGCAACATACGTGTCGTTGCCATTCATCACCTGTCGTTGGCTTATCAATTTTGTGATGAAATTGTTCTATTAGAACAAGGCAAATTGTTAGCTGTCGGTGAAACGCAAGCCGTGTTAAATGCGGAAAAATTTGGCGAAAGCCTTTCATATTCGTGCTGAAATTGATCCTCTGGAAAAAGACTATCTCAAAAATTGAAAAAGTTAATAAAATAAAAAGCACTTAGATATTCACTAGGGCGCTTTTTTTATAGAAATGAAATTATGGTTGATTTCTGAATCTACAAAGAAATAAGCAATTTCTCGTTTTGCGCTTTCAACGCTATCAGAACCATGAACAGAGTTTTCACGCTGACTTAACGCGAAGTCTTTGCGGATAGTGCCTTCTGCCGCCTCAGCTGGATTCGTTGCACCAATCAAAGTGCGGTAATCTTTTCACGGCATTTTCTTTTTCCAATACAGAAACCACTATCGGGACCAGAGAGCATATACTCCACCAACGGTTCAAAAAACGCTTTACCTTGATGTTCTGCATGAAACCTTCCGCTTGTTCTCTTAGTTAATTGCACCATTTTAAGTGCAACGACACGGAATCCCCTGTGATTCAAAAACGTCCTAAAAATAGCACCAATTAAAATGACGCTTTACTGCATCGGGTTTCGATAATTGAAAAAGTACGTTCTACCATAAAATCCTACTTTAACTTGCTTTCGTTACTAATAAATTTGCTAAAGTTTTTCACACCAATTCCGGTTGCCCTACAGCCCATAAATCACTACCTGATTTACGATAAGTAGCCGAACAATCAATATGCAACCAACGTTGTTGATAGTTTTTCACAAAAATACGATAAAAAATGCTGTTGCAGTACTTGCGCCCGCCACAACTGGCGCTGTACCTGTATTTGCAATATCCGCAAAAAGAAGAGTGATTTGGCTACGATGGAAACGCTTCAAAAAGGTAAACGCCAGAATGGTTCATTTTCTTCTTTCGCGGCTTGGAATAATATTTACCAACGCATCATCCATCGAAAGCACGCTGTGGTAATCGTACCGACTCGCCACTTTCGCTGCACCGGTTAAGGTTGCACAATCGACAATAAATTGTGGATTTTGGACTATCGGCTTCAATTAAACCGTCTGCAATACTAAACGCCTTCCCGCATCAGTATTTAGAATTTCATGGTTACACCATTTTTTATACGTGATGATATCACCCAAATTTAAACGCATTACCGCTCACCAAGTTTTCTGCACAGCATAGATAGAGTTTTTACACGTTGATTTAAACCGTGCGCAATCGCAAATCCTAATGCCCCAGTTAATCAACGCTGCACCGCCCATATCGGTACGCATAGTACTCATACCATCACTTGGTTTGATGCTATAACCACCACTATCAAAAGTAATACCTTTTACCAACCAGAGCACGCTAATACAGGCGCATTTGGGTCATTAGTCGGATTAAAATCTAATTGCAACATAGCGGGCGGATTAATAGAACCACGACCCACAGTAAAGATCCGTGGTAACCTTGCTCTTTTAACGCTTCACCAGAAATGATTTGAAAAACTGACCGCACTTTTTATCGGCATAATTTTCGGGCTTGTTTAGAAAATAAACTCAGCCGCGCGTTCCTACATTTAACTGGCGTAAGGGTTTGTGCCGGTTCATTAATAATGCCACGCACAAAATCACCACATTCAATACGGGCTAATAATTCATCTTGTGGCTCATCATCTAAGTGAGGAAACTCAATCGAATAATCTTGCTTCGCTGAGTAAAAACCTTGATAAAATGCCCAGCAATTTTCTAATTCCCATGCATCCCCCACAAGTTCAACGTCTTTAATGCCTTGTCCACGTAACTTTACGTGCGGCTTTTTGAACTAAAAACAAGGTTCGATTTTTTTCATCATCTTTAAGATGAATAACAGCTTGATCTTGATTAAAACCTAAAATGGCATTTTTGCCCAACTCTCCGAAGCAGGAGATAGTTGATAATGTAATTTGTATGTGGTTTTCTCCTTTTATTTATCTATTATTCTCTAGGTACCATTTTACCGTCTGACGAAGTCCTTGTTCAAAGGTTATTTGCGGTTGCCAACCTAATTCTGCATGAATTTTAGAACAATCCAATGAATATCGCACATCGTGACCTGGTCGGTCTTTTACAAAAGTCATTAAATCTTCCGTAATACTTGAATGTGATTAGGCTTATTTGGTGCAAGTTCTTCGAGTAATTGGCAAATTGTTTTAACCACTTCAAGGGTTTGTTTTCACAATTTCACCGATATTATAGTTTTCCCCGACTCGACCTTTTGTTAAAACTAAATATAAGGCTTGAACATGATCTTCCACAAATAACCAATCACGAATCTGCTGCCCATCACCATAAATTGGCAAAGGCTTCCCCATCACAGCATTTGAAATCATTAAAGGGATAAGCTTTTCAGCGTGCTGATAAGCCCCATAGTTATTGGAACTGTTTGTGATAATCACCGGCAAACCATAAGTGCGATGCCAGGCGTACGCAAATGGTCACTCGCCGCTTTGAGGCTGAATAAGGGACTACTCGGATGATAAGGGGAATGTTCAGTAAAGGCTGGTTCAGAAAAGGGATAAATCCCCATACACTTCATCTGTAGAAATATGGTGGAATCGAAAGGTCGATTTTTAGCTTCGTCTAAGGTATGCCAATAATTCTTAGCAATCTCTAACAACGTATAAGTACCAACAATATTGGTTTTGAATAAAATCAGCCGCTCCCTGTAATAGAACGATCGACATGACTTTTCGCCGCCAAATGCATCACCGCATCAGGCTGATATTTCTCAAAAAATGCTTTCTATCGCCTTAAGATCACAGATATCAACTTTGCTCAAAAAGCATAGCGAGTACTATTTTCTATGTCTTTCAAAGGATGATTGATTTGCACGCATAGGTCAGCTTTATCAACATTGATAACAGAATCATGAGTATGATTAATGATATATCGAATAGAGGGCGGAACCGATGAAGCCAGAACCGACCGGTGATGAGAATTCTTTTGCTCATAAAAGGAAGCACAAAGCTATTCAGATGTAATAGCACTTTCATTAACCATGAAAGCATAAAATAAAAATAGAACAAAGAAGTAAAAATATTTCCTGAATTATGTGCGAAGCTGACTGACTCATACAATAGATAATCATTGATAATACTATGGACAATACCTAAGATCGAAATAAATTTTATTCGTTTTTATTTAAACTGTCTCACTGCCTGCTGTAGAAAAATATATAGAAGGTATACTCTAAATATAGCGGACTGCCTCGACTATCCCTTTTCTTTTGCTAATTCATCTATAAATTGATTATGTAAATGCGAATATCGAGATTGATGCAGAATTAATTTCACCGCCTTCTCTACAGACAGACTATAAGACATCTAAAACCTCAAGTCCCCATCCAGAAATATCGGGATGTTCTTGTAAGCTGAACTCCGTCATACCACATATCTAAACGCTCACCGACAGAATCGAACTTACTTATTTTATAACTCCAGCATAAAGCATAACTTTTAATTCATACTGCTGCTTCAGTAATCGATTAGATTTTATTATTTACTGTTACACAGTAGACTGATAGATAACAGATCGTAATTAAGTAATGGCAAAAGTTTTTAGAAAAAGTAGAATTTGTATATAAGCAAATAAGAATCAGGACTAAAATGGAACCCAATCCCACCCCCCTAGCAAAGAAAGCAGGCTCGCTAAAATCCCAAATATTCCAGAAACGATTACTAGCATACCGCCAGTTTCGCTTTTTATTTGATATCTAATAAATGAAGTGCAATAGCAAAACTAAATAAGCCCAATGACATTGCCATATCTCCAGACTCGATCTTCATTTGGCTAATAAAAAGCACTTTCAGGTTTAAAATATAATATTGATAGAGTAGCTACGACACCTGAAATAAAGGCACCTAGTGGAATACTATAGAGTCATACATCAAATTTAACCGAGCTATAAACCATCAAAAATAATTACAGAAAGAAATAAAAATGCTCTTAATGGATTATCAATTAGATTAATTTTATCCCCATGGAAAGAAAAATAAAGAAAAAGTGAAACTATAAAAAGTAGTCACCACAAAAATAGCTTTTATTCTGCTTTCACTATTGTTGAAATACTTACTCTCTTATAGAGTAAATAACACAAAACAATACACTTAAAACTAATAAAGGCTAGTCGAACCGTAGTTATATCCTTTTTAGGGAACATCAAAAGTAAAGTAAAATAAAAATATAGATGCATTAATAAATACCTTAGGGAAAAACGCCTATATTATGCATAAATCTCAATCTTATATAATACATCTACAATTTCTGTAGTCGGGTTAAAACCTGTAGGAGCATTTAGCAATGTTTGACGAATAGCCACATAATTGGCATCTTTGCAAGAATTCTCTAATTCAGACAACACTTCAGATAATTGTTCAAATGGTAACTAAACCTCTTCAGCTGTCATAATACGGGGATGAGTTGTTTTACGAACGTTATCTCCGCCAATTAACAACTCTTTCATACAACTTCTCTCCTGTCGCAACCCTAGTATAAGTAATTTTCAATATCACCTTTCGGGTTGTTTTTCATCCTTAACTGAGAGTCCTGATAATTGAATTAAGTTTTTAGCTAAATCCACTATTTTAACCGGCTCTCCCATATCTAAAATGAAAACATCACCACCCTTTGCCATTGCTCCAGCCTGAATAACAAGCTGAGCTGCTTCAGGAATAGTCATAAAATAGCGAATAATATCAGGATGTATAGCATAGGACCACCTTTAGAATTTGCTTTTCTAAACAATGGAATCACTGAACCCTGATGAGCCCCAATACATTTCCAAAAGCGAACCATGCTGAAAACAAGTGTGAGAATCTTTTAATTGGTCAGATAATGCCTGCAAGCAGAGTTCAGCCATACGCTTACTTTGCCCCCATTACATTTGTTGGGCGAACAGCCTTATCTGTTGAAATTAAAACAAAAAGATTTTAACACTATGTTCTGCTGCACATCTTTGCAACATTATAAGTACCAAAATATTATTTTTGCACACCTTCAATCATATTATATTCAACCAAAGGAACATGCTTATATGCTGCAGCATGATAAATAGTATCATACTAAAATGAGATCAAGACACGATCTAATCGTTCAATATCTTTGAACATTTCCTAAAACAGGATAAAATTTTTAGTATTTACAACAGTTATTTTTTTCTTTGACTATATCTAATAGTTCTTGATGAATGGAATATAGAGAAAACTCTGATAGCTCAAATAAAATCAAAATATTTGGCTCATTTACAAATAATTTGACGACATAATTCAGAACAATGAGATCCCACCAGCTCCTGTAACCATTACTGTTTTATCGAAGAATATTTTTGTAATAACATCTTTATTTGGTAAATACCGGTTCACGTCCCCAATAAATCCTCAATATTAACTTCTCGCATTCATCAATTTTTGCATTATCCTGCAAAATCTCTTCCATATCCGGAATGGTCTGCACCTTAATTTTTAGAGGAATAAGACCATCAATAATCGCCTTTCTCTCACGACGTGATGCACTAGGAATTGCAAGCAAAATAACTTTGATATTATATTTCTTTTGAACAAGTTTTGAAATATCATTTGTGAGAAAATTTTTGTTCCCTAAAAGATAAGCTACCATGTAATTGCATTATCATCAATAAAACCTCTAATGCGATAACGATAAGCATGTTTAACATTACCTGAAGCTGTCTCCCATTAGATCCGCACCATAAATCAAGACAGACTCATTATCTTTATCTAAAATTAAACTAACATAATATCGAACTCAACATCCTTGCACTACCACATAGCAAGAATACATAAGAAAAAAATAAATAATAGGTACAGTTCTAGGGGATATATCTGAACTCAATAAAAAAAGAAAAGAAAATAAGGCTAACAGCTGAAACAAGCACCCTCCAGCTACCATTGCTAAAGCTTTAAAAGAAATATAACGTAAGACTGCTCGATAAAGCCTAACTTAATAAAAGTAAGACAAGGTATTGCTATCGTACATAGTAACGTCATCCAAATTTCAGTATTATCAAAAGCAAACAATACCACCTAATCTAGTCCAATATGCAAGAGAAAAAGATGATGGTAAGTAAGACAGATATCAATAAAAAGACTGATAATTCTTTTTTGGTTCTCGACATTTCAAATATAAGCGAATAAATCATAAAAATATCCTTAATTAGCATTTAATTTTATTATCTATCTGACAATCTTTTCAATACTGTTAGAAAAAATTATTTTAAAATATTCTAATAGACTTTTTATTTTTAATATATTTCATATTATATTTAATCTTTCTCAGGCATAGATCTCTTCAATATAAGTCTTTTCAGGATCATTAGACTTCCTAAAATTTCATTTTCATCCATATACTCACTAGAAGCATAATCAGTAATCCCGGCTTTACAGAAAGTACTTTTTGTTGTTCATCAGTATAAAGTTCAACATATTTTCTTACTTCTGGACGAGGACCAACTAAACTCATATCTCCAAGCTAGTACATTAATCAGTTGCGGTAACTCGTCAAGTTTATATTTACGAATAAAAATAACCTGAACGGGTAATTCTGGATCTCGCCACCTACCGTAATTAAGCCCCTTTTTATCAGCATCAACTACCATCGAGCGAAACTTTAAATAAACCAAAATCGATACCATTTCTGTCCAACTCGAACTTTGTTTATAAAAGACAGGACCTATTTGAATCAATCTTAATCCAAACGCTAATACAATGAAAAGTAGGGGCTAGAATAACTAGCCCAACTAAACTTAGAATAAAATCAAAAAACGAATCACTTTACTTTAACCTTATTATAAGCATTCACAACAGTATCAATTACAAATTTAACTTGCTCATCTGTTAATTGAGGATAAATCGGGAAGAGAAATCTCACCTTTATAGTTATTATATGCTTGCGGGATAATCTTCAATTTTATACCCTAAGTTCTTAAATAAAGTAAGCATTGGCATTGGGATAAAGTGAACATTTACAGCCACTTCACTCTTAGCAATTTCATCAATCATTGCATCTCGTTGCGCTTCAGTAAAATCTTTAATACGTAAAAGCATACAAATGATATGAAGTTTCTTTTTTTCACCTTGTTTTTGATGGTGGTAAAAATTGCCCAATCATATTGTTTAAATGCTTCGCCATAAGTATCAAAAAACACGTTTACGTTCTTTCAATAAATCTTCATAGATACGAATTTGTGCTAAGCCGATCGCTGCATTCACATCTGCCATATTAATTTTCATACCTAGACCAGTAATATCGTATCGCCAACCACCGGCTTTACTCTTAGAGAAAGCATCTTTAGTTTGACAGTTTAATGCCATTTGGCGAAGCTCACCATAGAGTTTAGCATTATCAAAAGGTGCTGGTAAGTTAATACAAATTGCACCACCTTCAGCTGTTGTAACATTTTTTACGGCATGCAATGAGAAAAATAGCAATGTCGGTTTCACTTCCTGTTCTCATGCCCTTTTTGTACCAAGCACCCTAAAGAGTGTGCTGCATCATTTAATACTAAAATACGGCCAAGTTTTTCTTGATTTTCGCTTTCAGCCTTAAAGAGCGGTCGAATTTCTGAAGATTTTACCAAATCCATAATTTCATCATAATCGCAAGGGAATCCAGCAATATCAACAGGCATAATAGCTTTCGTTCTTGGTGTAATTGCTTTTTTAATCGCATCCAAAGAAATATTAAAATCTTCTGAAGTATCTACCATTACTGGTTTAGCTCCTGCATGCAAACCGCTAAAGCTGTTGCACTATAAGTATAAGCAGGCACAATCACCTCATCGCCTTCTTTTACGCCGAAACCAACGAAGCATCATAATCGCTGCAGAAGTCCAAGAGTTTACACAAAGCACTTCTTTTGGCCCCTGAGAATTGTTTAATTTCTTCTTCTAAAGCTTTAACTTTAGGTCCCTGTGGTAATCCAGCCTGAACGTAAAGAATCTACAACTTCATTGATTACATCTTCATTAACATATGGAGGAGAAATGGAATTTTTCATGTTTTTATCCTTTTCTATCTAAATAATTTATATAATAATTTTTTTCACAAAAGCTTGGAGAAATAGACATCAAAAAAATAAGCAATTGCGTAGATATCTGCTTTAATACCATAATTTAAATCTCTATTTATATGAAATAGGCGGAATTTTAGTAGTCCCAATTGTTTTTTTCCAATTTGCTCTGCGCTTATAAAAAGTCGGAACTGCGTCTGAATCTCAACTCCAATATAATCAACATTTGCTAATCTGCAGTTATTTAAGAATGCTTGATACCATAATAAAAGTATCTTCCGCAAAGCAACTTCCTTACTATACCTTCCTGCTTTTATCAAAAAAGTCTTCTGAACATAGCTGTTGGATGAGCTATCGGATCTCGTTTTTCAAAAATTGATATAACTCGTTATGAAAGAAGAGGATATTCTACCTTTATCATTGATAACACTATCATTTTCATCAATTTCACAAATCCAGCAACCAACCGCATCAATATCTACATTTCTGTTGTAAGAACTCAAGCTGTACTTTAAAACGGTCTCTTTCAGCTATATCATCCGTATCCATTCTAGCAATAAAATTCCCCTTAGCAACTCTTCAACCTTCATTTAATGCTAAAAGCAAGCCCCATATTTTTAGGTAATGGAACAGATACTAACTTAGTTCCTATTTTTTCTTTCCAGTAGTTAATTGCTGAATACAAATGATCTGATAAGACACCATCTTCAACTAAAAATAATTTCATCAGGGCCTTAAAGTTTGGTTAGTCCATATACTTTCCATGGCTCTATGGAAAATATTCTGCCTCTCTTTATCATAAATAGACATTAACACTGAAACCATCATTAAATCCTCCCTGTTAGTAATTTCTATCTAAATATCGATTGATATGGAGCAGCATCATAGTAAGTTTCATAAAAACAAAAGTACTCATACAACATAAAATTTAAAATAAAAACTAAAGAAACAGAATTAAATATTTGATTTATAACTACTTTTTAAAAAGCAAATTACACAGAACAAATGTATAGATAATTCGAATAACAAGACTACTCTATGTAAAAATATAAAAAGTTATATGAAGCAAATATAAAAACTAACAGCACTATTAAGGGACAATAAGTTACATTATACGCCTTTTAACGTCATTAAAATATCTAGATGGGATACAAACAGATAACAACAAACGATTTCTATCAGTAATTTAGCTATTGTTCCATCGTTGTACTCTAATAAACTATAATGATCATCTATATAAATAATACTCAAGCTTCGAAAAATGAAAGAAGTTTATGCTCAAGCAAAAACCTCCAACATCGAAAACATAAGGAATATAGAAAGCAATAATGTTATCAAGAAGATAACTATTCTATATCTTATCAATCTAGCAAAAGATTAAAGGTACAAACAAAATCACTGACGAATGAAACAAAGAAGCAAAAGCATACAAAAAATATAAAATAATTTAAAATTATTCAAAATAACTAATTAAAGCATAAAACTACTATACTCATGGCCAGAATCTGTCTTATTTCATTAAACGACCTAAAAATAGCAAAACATAAAATAAAAACCAAGAATAAAATATCATTCCTATTAACATCAACTCTAAAAATGAAATAAAACTATGTCAAAAAGAAAACTCAGAAGAATAAAACTGCTCATCTAAATTTAATAAATTCAAGAGCTTGACTAAGTAATAAAATCCCTCATTCAACAGAGTATCCTGATTGATATAGTTCCAAATTATTATCCAAGAATAACTTTCATAATCCGCTCCTACTCTATATCTTAATCCAGATATAGCGACAAGAATGCAAAACTAGACACATAAAATATATAAAATCTTATTTTTGGATAAAATTTTAGCAGCCATAAATAGGCAAAATATTAAATTATAAATTATAGTACGTAGAAATATATCCTTCCATTATATCCTCAAGCACCTCTACACCCAACCGTTTGAATAAATCATAACTTTTCATTAACAACTTCGTAGGGATTATCAAATCATCCAATTCTCTTTGGTAATATCGATATTAATCTCACACTAGATACATTTAACAAATTTAATATTGCCCCACTATAAAAAGTATAAATTATACATTTCTTATTATTAAAACTCTTTGGCAAACAATTCCTCAAAACCAATTTGACTCAACATATGCAACATTCTCAACTCTGTAATCTTCTAGGATGAGGGATATAAAAATCAATATCTAACTTCTAACTATTTTTCTGACTAAAATCTTTATTTCTACTAGAGGAATTATAAAATGGTTGCTCTAAAAACTTTTTATTATCTTCTCATCAGATCTTATATTATCACACTTTCCGTATTAAATATTGGATACAACTTCTGCTTTTATTGATAATATTACTAATATTAGGATAAATAGTATAATGCAACAAACTTTTTCCTTAACTGTATTCATTGTCGTTTTTATCCTTAATGCAGCCCTAAGAATTTTAGTTCTATTTCTAACACTTCTACTATAAAATGTACTCAGTCTTTTATAATGTTTGCACGTACCATCATCAAAAGTATACAAATCTATATGTGCCATAGAATCGATTAACAAGTGAATCAATTCATCATTAATATTTGATAAATATATTGAATTAATCCTTTGTTTAAAAATAAAAATCTTAAGTTTTAAGAAGGAAATTCCCAAGATAAAACTGTTTGCTTTACGATATATAAAAAGGCATCACTCGTTACTTCTAAGCAAAAGAATAATAATATCTATATTTTTCATTTTTAACTGGAGATAACATGACACTCATAAAATTCTCTTTCTCCACCATTAGATAAAATTATTTCTATAGCAATCAATACTTGTACTGGTGTACATATAATTAAATTCATATTTTTATTTAACTCGATGTCATGACATATAAAAAGGGAAGTATAACACCTGCTCCTAATATGCTAGCAAAGGGAATATATTCAACCCCCAATTGCATAAAAGATCGACAACCTCCTAAATAGAGTATTGTAGAAAGGATTGAGCATAATGATATCCATTTATTCTTTCCATAAAAGAAAAAGGTAATTTACTAAAATTAGATAAGGTACCGAGAACATTGTGGCAATGAGGAACATACATATATAGTACTTTGTTCCCAAAACTGTTCCCCTAAAACAAAAATCACAAATTCCTCTGGAATTGCCCACATAATAATAGAAGGAATAGGAATTAAAAAGTAATGAAAGCAATGTTAGCTGGTGTACTTTCTGTAAAGTAATCTTCTTTTTGTTTTAATGTCTTCATTGAAAATAAGGTATTGCAGCCTTATTTATTGCTTGAATAATGACTGCAAGGACCAATGCACTTTGAGCCCCTATAGCATAAAAGACCTAATTCAGATTCAGTAAATTTATTATAAATAAATACTCGATCTAATTGACCTTTCTATAAACATACTGATTTGATGAAAAGCTAAGGGAATACCAAATCCTAGAAAAATATAGAAAACCTTTTGATACTCTGCATATTAAAAGACTTTCTTCTATGCTCCCTAAAATAGGAAAAAATAAACCAATATAAATATTATTAAGTTACCTAAGAATAGTGCAAGAAATCGCTACCAACAAGATCACTGTGAGAGAACCTATAATACTGTTAATAATGTTGTCAACAATGCACTTCCAATTTGAATTAAAGTATACGAGATTGCCTTTTCTGACACTGTTTTATAGCATAATTGAACTGTTAAGAAAGTTTGGAAAATTGAGATCAGAATTAAAGTATGCTAAAAATTTCAGAATGAAAATAGCAAAATAACAACCCTACGGAACCTACAAGCTAAAGCATAAGCATATCCTGAAAATAAGATCAAATTTATAGATCTCTTTCCATAGAAATAAAAGTATCTTTGTAACAGCACCTTCTTGGCTGAAACTAATAATAATAAGTAAAGATAGATATTGTTTGATAATAGGATAATTTCCCCAAGTCGCTTTTACACCTAATTTTCTAGACAAAATAAGGTAACAGTAAAAATGGAAAAATTTTAGCAACTATCTCACCTATTAAGTAAATAACACTATCTTTTAAGATCATAAATTATCATTTATAAATGAATGTATTAAAACCAACAACTGTTGTCATCATCAGGAACATCTTTTGTAACTACAGCATTAGCGCCTATTATACAATACCAATAGTAACATCACCTAAAACCCTTTTGCCCCACATCCCTATAATAGTATCTTGACCAACAATTTGCTGACACGGGATACTCTCTTTGCTTTTTCGTCAAACCTTAATGCACGAAGTAACATTCTGATGGATAATAACTCCATCAGCTAAGACTGCTCCACCACCAATAACAATTCCTGTAGGATGGCGAAAAATAACTTTTCCTAATTGACAACCAGGCGTAATATCACAAGCAAATTTACGAAATATTTTTATGCAATACAAAAACTTATTAATATTACAAAAGAACTTTATTATTTCTATATTTTTCTACATTTTTATTAAAAGCGATTCATTAATGTAATCAAAGAAACAAGTTCCTCATTTAATGATTTTAGAAAAATTTTATATAATTTCATTATTGATTCTCTAAATCATAAAACCGTTTTGGTTTATATTTTTATTCTCATCAGCTAAAAACTGCTTAATTATCTCATAAGCCTTTTTCTGCTGAGTTTCTTGATAATAGGGTTCACCATTTCAGACAAGCGTTTTTGGAAATCATCAGATAATAAATGTTGAATCCCTTGCTCAATAGATTGTCGGTTGCTTTCACATCAATAACTGATTCGCCACGAACTCGCCCTTCTTGTCGTTTTTCCAATATTTACTGTCCCAACTTGTAAAGAAGGCGCTTCTAACAAACCTGATGAACTAGTACCTATTAACCCTTTTGAATACTTAATTAAAGCTAAATATTCCTCCGGTTTTACCGATGTAAAAATGCAAATCGATTTTCATCTGTATAATACTTTGGTAAATATGACATCGGAATGCGTGTCAGAATTAGAGCCAATAAACACAAATTGATAATCTGACTTAAAGGAATCTAATGCTAAAGAAGCTGATCAACTTGCTCTTCTACAGATTGCTCAGTAATAGTTTCAGGATGAAATGCAACCATAAAATACGGTTTATTTTGCAAATTTAACTTAGAAAACAACCGTTCTTTTGATGGCAATTCTAAACTTAGTCCATTTTCAGCCCCAAGAGAGCCAATGTTATGCACACTTTCAGGAAGTTCGCCAAGCTGAATCACTCGTTTACGATATACTTCTGTCGCTGTGAGATGCAGTTTTGCCATTTTTGTAATACAGTGGCGAATAAACTCATCATAATTGCCTAATGTTTGCTCACCACCATGCAAATGAATTAATGGAATATTATGCATTGCAGCAGCCGTTGCAACAGAAAGTATCTCGTAACGATCACCAGCACCATTACTGCATCATAATGATTTTTCTGGAAATGTTTTCGAAAGAGATCGAGGGTTTCAGCCATTGAAGTTAAAATCGTTTTGATTATTTTTGGCTATCAAGTTTTACTGCTATTCTCTCAGCAATATTAAACCCATCTTGCTCAATCACATCTACGGTATTTCCCATATTGAGGAGCAAGGTGCATAGCGGTTACAATCAATGAAAAAAATCCAACTCATTGTCTTCTTGTAATCGTCTTAGTAAGCGCTTAACAATACCGTATTCAGCACGTGAGCCTGTTACATAGGCAATTCGTTTTTTAGTCATAGCTCTGATTTGATGATCTGTTCCAATAACTGATAGCCTTGTTCATTCAAATGTAAGCCATCATTAGTGTAATCTAAGTTTAATTTGCCATAGTGATCACTAAATCTGCTATCTAGAGCAATCCATCTTGCAGATTTAAGATTTTCTTTCAGAAATGCATTAAGTTCTCTAATCACTGCATTATTACGATCAATCCTTAAGGCCACAGGGGTAATTTCTAAGAAATAAAGCTGAATGTTATTATTGATTGCTTTTAGTTTTCAATAACTTGCTGAATGTTTGATAAAATTTGCTCTTTTGTCCAATCAGCATACACGATATCATTAGTTCCAAACATCAAAATAGCTTTATTACCTAAAGATTTAATCAATCCTTTGATCTAGAATCAAATCAATATATTGTTTAGTAGTAATCCCCGCAATAGCTAAATTATTAACGGCTTTGGTTGTTAACTTCTTCAATATTCCAATAATCTAAAAATTGAGTGCCCAATTAAACTGATTTCTTTTTGTTTTGATTGAAAATTATCTCTCTCCTAGCGGATATTGTTTTTGATGGTTTCTAGTAGGATTTTTATCTTTATTACGTTGCTGAAGAATAAAATAGAAATATTCGAAATCAAGACGATCATCAATATCAACTGAAACTTCTTTAGCCATAAAATACGCAACACACTTTTTCTCCATAGAAGTGTTTTTGCTCTAAATAAGCCTGAGGTTTTGCAGAAAAAATTGCCCCATTTGGTGAATACTCTGGATGATATTGCTGGCGAGCATAATTAGAATAATCTAATTTAAAGTTTTTAAACTCTCATCCTCATCAATTGGACGGTTAATGTTGTTGGTTTATGCGCATCAGATACAGAAACTAAAAATCAAATTTATCAAAAACGTGCTTCAAATTTTTATTTGCTTCTTGAATATGTTGAGCAGTTCTTAATGGTGAAGTCGGTTGCAGCAATACAAAATAATCATAATCAACATGACTATATCGATTCAATACATCTTCAATTACGACAAAAGAACTTGCTTTATCTGAGGATAGCTCGGCAGAACGTTTTCATAAATTCAATCGGATAATGAGAAAGTAAATCAATATATTCTGAGAATCTGTACTTACGATAATCTTTCTCAAACTCTTCACTTTCTAATGCAGCCTCAATACTATATGCCATTAGAGGTTTTACCATTTAGCAAATAAAACATTTTTTATTAGGTAACCCCTTTTGAGCCTGATCTCGCTGTAATAATTGCAATTTTCTTCATAATTTTTAACCGCTCTTATTCTTGATTTTGAGAAACGACTATCTTGAATTAATTGATCTTCTTCAAAAATCCATTTCTGCATCTTTACCTAAAATATCATACCAACGCATCGACTAATACCATTTCCTGGACGTTTAGTGGTCAAATTCTCAGTCGTATAGGTTTCACCTTTTTAATTGAGCGAGCTGCAATAATGGATTTACGAGCCACAATTTTGTTTTTAGCTTCAGAAACAGTAACAATTTTCTCAGAAGAACCTAATGATTTTTTTCGACAGCTCGAATTCCTTCATAAAAGCAATTTTCAATTCCTCTGGTGTCACAGATGCTTTATGATCTGGACCTTCAAAATTTTTTGTCTAAAGTAAAAATGTTTTTCAATGAAAGGTAATACCATACGGCACAGCTGCAGCCCTGCAAAATAGCCTCAGAATGATCTGAAAAACCCAAATTATAATCAGAGAACAATGTTTTTAATTGATAAAACGCATTTAAATTTACATCTTCATAAGGGGTTGGGTATTCAGTATTGCAGTGAAGAATAGTAATCTTTCTTTCTTCATACCATTTTCTAATATAGATAAAGCATCTTTGATCTCTTCAATAGTTGCCATTCCTGTTGAAATTACAACGCTTTTTTTCCTTCAATCGGCAAACGAGCAATTTTTTCTAAGTAAGGTAAGTTGGTTAGTTCTCAGATGGAATCTTTTCCATACTTTTTGCTTTTCACCTGCAAGAAAATCAATGGACTCCATATCAAATGGCGTGGAAAAACACTTCTAACCCTAAAGGAACGGCATAAGCTTTCTAATTTACGAAACTCATCATAAGAAAGTTCTAGTTTACGAGTCATTTCAAGCTGACTATCTGCAGTACCTGTAGTTACTTTTTGGTATTCCGCTTTGGGAGCATATTTTGAAATCAGTTTATCTGCTTTAAATGTTTGAAATTTAACTGCATCAACACTACATTCCTTTTGCAACATCTACTCATTTTCTTTGCTAACTCAGGATTTCCATTATGATTACAACCAATCTCTGCAACAATAAATACTTGACTCATTTTTATTCTACTTCCTTAATAAATTTTGCTGGTACACCAGCAACAATAGTACGAGGTTTTACATTACGAATTACAACTGCACCTGCACCAACTACAGCACTTTCTCCCAATTCTCAGTTGGCCAGTGATCACCGATGAGCTTCCAATAAAACAATAATCTCTCAATTATAACATCACCATTTAATGTCTATTTCGTAGAAATATTACTGTGATCACCAATAACAGCCATGCTCAATTAGTGACTTTTGTATTGATAATATTACGTTATTACCCACAGTAACACCGCTATTTACTATGGCCATTTTTCCCACAAAAACCCCGCAACCTAGAGAAGAGTTGTTAGATACGACTGCCGTTTTATCAATGATGTTAATAACGTCACATTGATATTTCATAAAGCTTTTAAATATTTTATCTAGGCGATAAGTGTTATTTCGATACTTATAAAAACTATAATGATTCTCTTTCTTTGGAAATCATCAATCATTTTAGCAAGAATTGGATAACCTAAATGACTCGTTCCTTCTGGTTTAAAGTATCAATGAACCCACAAAATTCATATCTTGATAAATCTAAAGAATCTAGTACAGATTTCGCATAGCCACCTGCGCCAATAAAAACTACTTTCTTTTTCATTATTAACGTTTTTAGTACTTTCAGATCAATGAACTCAACAAAATAATAAAACTAGAAATTATCAAACCAATAATAAACCCAATTACAATAATTAATCCTGGCTTATCTTTAATCACCGGATAGTCTGGCTCACTTAAATAATAATATCCTCTGACAGCACCTCTTCTTTCTCTACTTTTTCTCTAATATATTTAATAAATTAGACTGTTTTTCCATATTGTAATAATTCAATGGATAAACTAAAGTGCATTTTTCAAGGTATCAACCTGAGCTTGCAAAGCTACTTTTTCTCCCAACATAAATAAATATGTCCATCACTGAGTTTTGAATCACTAAACGGTCACCTTTGCATCGCCTAACAATACTTCTGGTACGCTTACATTACCACTTAAAGATTTGGAATAATCTTTAATCCCAGCTGATTTTGCGATATCTAATGCCGTTGTAAGGTTTTCTAACTGAATTTGACGCACAGTTTCCGTATCTCGTTCAATCTTGTTTTTCTGAACATCTAATCCACTAAGCACCAAATTAATATCTCTAGAAAGTCTTTTTATTTTTCAGCAAGCACCCATTGGTTTACAAATTGATATAGTCTATATACATCCTGCGCTTCTTTTGGTGTCTCAGCAGCAAAACTAACATTCACACCAATTGAATTTGGATCTTTAGGGATCTGGTACGGTAACAATCAAATTCTTTATCGACCAAATCAGATAACAGCTTCTGTTTAGCTTCTTCGAATTAGCATTTTTAGCTGCATAAGTGTTAAACCAGGCAGATTGAGAAAAGAATGCCTCTTTCAAGCTACGTGAAAATAAAGCCGTTTTTAAAGTCATTCAAATACCTTTTTCGGAAACTTTATCTTAGAAAAATCTTGATATCTAGAATAGATGCTATTCACTACGAAATGATAAATAATCGCCTAAATTGGCCACCTTGAGCTAATTACTACTGATTTAGATGTCCATTGCTCTTTAGCCGTAAAAGCATAGCCTGCCGCAATGGCGGTACAAACGAAGGCGATAAAATAATCCATAGTTTTTCTTCCACAGATTTTTAACTAATTCAACCAAATCAATCTCATCCGACTCATTTAGTTTTTGATAACGACTATCACTCATTATTAATCCTTTTTGGTCAATTGAATATACTATAAACTTACCGCATTCTACCTGAGTTCCCTGCTCATAGAGGAATTAAAAATAATCTTAATGAAAAATAATTAATCGTAATAACAAAATAAGTTATTGATATAATAAAAAGGCATCACTTATCAAGCAATGCCTTTTATATATTAAAATCAATTAATTACACGCTAATTAAGCATACATCTCAAACTCAACCGGATGCGGTGTCATATTTAAACGTTCTACGTCTTTACGTTTAACACTAATAAATGCTTCGATAAAGTCTTTAGCAAATACACCACCTTGAGTTAAGAACTCATAGTCTTTTTCTAATGAATTCAATGCTTCTTCTAGTGAGCTTGCTACCGCTGGAATATCTTTTTAATTCTTCAGGTGGAAGATCATAAAGATTTTTATCCATTGCATCGCCTGGGTGGATTTTGTTTACTACACCGTCAAGGCCCGCCATCAATAGCGCAGCGAATGCAAGATATGGGTTTGCCAATGGATCTGGGAAACGGGCTTCAATGCGGATCGCTTTCGGGTTGGTTACTGCAGGGATACGGATTGAAGCAGAACGGTTGCTTGCAGAGTAAGCTAATAATACTGGCGCTTCAAAAACCTGGCACCAAACGTTTGTATGAGTTAGTGCTGGGTTAGTGAATGCATTTAATGCTTTAGCATGCTTGATGATACCGCCGATATAATAAAGTGCGGTTTTAGAAAGGCGAGCATATTTATCACCTTGGAAAATATTTTACCATCTTTGCTTAATGACATATTAGAGTGCATGCCTGAAACCATTGTCACCGCGATTGGTTTAGGCATAAAGCAAGTGGCTTTTACCATGTTCTAACGCAACATTTTGCACCACATATTTATAGATTTGAGTTTCATCGCTTTCAAGGTTAAGCTATTGAATTTCGTTGCAATTTCATTTTGACCCTGCAGTCGCCACTTCATGGTGGTGTGCTTCTACCATCAAGCCCATTTCTTCTAAAATCAAACACATTTCAGAGCGAATATCGTGTGCCGTATCAATTGGAGCAACCGCATGCAACCGCCTTTTTCAAGGGACGATAAGCGTTGCTACCACCTTCGTATTTTTGTTGGTGTTCCAAGCTGCTTCAATGTCATCAACGGCAAAGAAGCGCGATTCATTGATACATCAAAACGTACATCATCAAATAAGAAAAACTCTGGTTCAGGACCAAAGAATGCTTGATCAGCAATACCGGTTGAACGCATATAGTTTTCAGCACGAATAGCAATTGAACGCGGATCACGATCATAGCTTTGCATGGTCGTTGGTTCATCAAATACTACAACGAATAGAGAGTTGGGATCTGCGCAAATGGATCGACTACCGCAGTCTCTGCGATTGGCATTAAAAGCATATCAGCTTTGTTAATGGTTTTCCAACCTTTCAACAGAAGAGCCATCGAACATTTTGCCATCTTCAAACATATCTTCATCGACAAGGCTAACTGGGATAGAAACACCGTGTTCTTACCTTAATGTCGGTGAAACGAAGTAGCGCGAACTTAATATCGTTCTCTTCGATCAGTTTGAATACGTTGGCATTGCATTTGCATTTGGCATAAGGAGTCCTCTATTTTGCTATGTATATAATCTTTTATAAAAATTAAAAGAGCATTATAACGCAACCGCTTGCTTTTTCATGGGATTTATTTTTAAACACCGGCATAGCAGAGTAACGAAATATCGTGTATAATTTTTGCCCTTTCTAGATTCTCGTAGGGTGAGTTTTTACTCACCAATTTAAACTACTTTGGACTATTTGCTGCATAAAAATTCCACCCTACAAAACTTAAACTTTAAGAACGTAATAAATGAAAACGACATTGATATTAATCAAATTGCGCAATATCGCAATTATCGCTCACGTTGACCATGGTAAAACCACCCTCGTTGACAAACTTCTTCAACAATCCGGTACATTTGAATCAACTCGTGGTGATGTTGATGAGGCGTAATGGACTCAAATGATCTTGAGAAAGAACGTGGCATTACCATCCTGGCAAAAAATACCGCAATTAATTGGAATGGTTATCGCATTAACATCGTAGATCCCTCAGGACACGCCGACTTCGGTGGTGAAGTAGAACGTACTCTATGGTGGATTCTGTACTTTTAGTCGTGGATGCCTTTGACGGCCCAATGCCGCAAAACACGTTTCGTGACACAAAAAGCCTTTGCTCACGGTTTAAAACCAATCGTAGTTATCAACAAAGTTGACCGTCCTGGTGCACGTCCTGATTGGGTTGTGGATCAAGTATTCGATTTATTCGTTAACCTTGGTGCAACCGATGAGCAATTAGACTTCTATTATCTATGCATCTGCATTAAATGGTGTCGCGGGCTTGAACACGAAGATTTAGCGAAGATATGACCCCATTATTTTGAAAGCGATCGTTCAACACGTTGAACCACCAAAAGTGGAACTTGATGCCCCATTCCAAATGCAAATCACACTAGACTATAACAGCTGTGGAGCGTTATCGGTATCGGTCGTATCAAACGTGGTGCAATCAAACCAAACCAACCCTGTAACGATTATTGATGGCGAAGGTAAAACTCGCCAAGGCCGTGTGGGTCAAGTATTAGGTCATCTTGGTTTACAACGTTATGAAGAAGATGTTGCTTACGCAGGCGACATTATCGCGATTACCGGTTTAGGTGAATTAAATATCTCGGATACTATTTTGACGATATCAACGCTGTTGAAGCCTTTACCTTCATTAACCGTTGATGAACCAACTGTAACCATGTTCTTCTGTGTAAACACTTCTCCATTTGCGGGTCAAGAAGGTAAATATGTGACTTCTCGTCAAATTCTTGAACGTTTAAACAAAGAGTTAGTTCACAACGTGGCATTACGCGTAGAAGAAACACCAAACCCAGATGAATTCCGTGTTTCTGGTCGTGGCGAATTACACCTTTCTGTATTAATTGAAAATATGCGTCTGAAGGTTATGAACTTGCGGTTTCTCGCCCCAAAGTAATCTACCGTGAAATCAACGGCAAAAACAAGAGCCTTACGAGCAAGTTACCATCGACGTAGAAGAGCAACACCAAGGTTCTGTCATGGAAGCATTAGGTATCCGTAAAGGTGAAGTTCGCGATATGATGCCAGATGGCAAAGGTCGTGTACGTTTAGAATACATCATCCCAAGCCGTGGCTTGATCGGTTTCGTGGTGAATTCATGACTATGACGTCAGGGTACCAGTTTACTTTTACTCTAGTTTCGATCACTACGATGACATCAAACCAGGTGAAATCGGCCAACGTAAAAACGGTATTAATTTCAACGCAACAGGTAAAGCACTTTGCTTATGCACTATTTGGGCTTTACAAGAGCGTGGTAAAATTAATGATCGAAAGCCAACGTAGAAGTTTACGAAGGTCAAACTCATCGGTATTCACAGCCGTACAAATGACTTAACCGTAAACATTTACAAGGTAAAAACTCACCAATATGCGTGCATCGGGTAAAGATGATGCCATCGTATTAACTACACCGGTGAAATTCTCCCTGGAACAAGCCATCGAGTTTATCGATGACGACGAGTTAGTGAAGTCACACCTGAATCGATCCGCATCCGTAAAAACTCTTAACGGAAAACGATCGTAAACGTGCAAACCGTACAACAAACCAGTACGAGCACACACTAATTAAAAACGTGCGGAAATCTGACCGCACTTTTAACAAACAAAAAGGCGAACATCCATGTTCGCCTTCTTTTACCTTCATAGATTAAAACTAGTCTAATCCTTACTTTCTCGCCACCGAATCTATCGAGTAAATTTTCGGTCAGTTTAGATAAAATACCTGTCATTAATACAAAATCGGCATCAAAGCGTTGCGCATAGTCTTCTTTTTAAAATATCGGCATTTTTTCTCACGCACCGCATCAGCAAATTTTTAAACGTTTGAGCGTGCAATCTTCATTAAATACAAACGTCAGGTATCTTTCCCACTCCAATGCGAGCTTGCTCACCACTTTTTGCCATCTTGTAAAGTGCGAGAATCTCTTCATTTTCTAAAAGGCGTGCATCGGATCACGCTGTCTTCTTGGCTTCCACGCAATTCAGCCTCTTCTAACGCCACCAACCAATGCGGGATTTTTCCGCACAATCCAATCCAGTTAAAATAGTCGAAGGTTCATTAGCAAAATGCCAACGGCACAACCGGTAAGGAACCAGTGATTTACGTAACAATGCCAACGCATCTTCTGCACGTTTACTGGATGCCGCATCGACATGAACAAGACTGTTCTCCCGTATCAATCCACACGGCAGTTTGCTGGTTTTTACTGAACGCACGCGTCAAATTCATCACCACATCATCTTTTTAACGTTTGTTTTTCCGTTTTCAATTTACGGTTTTCTTTTGCTCAAAAGCTTTCAATGCGTTCATCTAATTCACGTTTCACCACATCGCAGGCAACATTTTCTCTTCTTTTTCACAACTAACAAAATGTGTTTACCCACTGAAAAAAATACAATAACTCGCTGCTTTCAAGGGACTGCCCAACCAAATTTACTTTTGATCTTGTGAGCCACAAGGATGAAATTCACAATCTGACAACTGGCGTTGTAATTCATTAAGATCCCAATCTAAGGGCTTAGTCAGCTAATGACATTAAATTTTTAAACCACATCGTAACACTTCCTTCATATTAGGGTAAAATACGCAACATTGTATGCATAAACTCACGGGAAAAATGATGCAAAGAAATTAATTACCTTCATCGGCGGTGGCAATATAGCTGCGCGATTGTGTTAGCCTATTAAAACAAAGTTATCCAGCCGACAAAAATTATCGTTAATGATCCAATGAAGAGAAACGTGCTTTTTGCCTCAATATGGTGTCGCGGTTTCTATGGATAACGAGCAATCCATCACACGATCTCAAGTTGTGTTATTTGCGGTTAAACCACAAGTCCTCGCTGATGTTTGCGTAGCCATTAAGTGCAGTTGATTTTTCTGATAAATTAATCATTTCTATTGCTGCGGGTATTTCGACTGCTCGATTAGCCGAACTCATCCCAACTGCAAAATCCATTGTTCGCGTGATGCCAAACACGCCTGCATTAGTGGGTGAAGGCATGGCTGGTTTATTTGCCGATAAAAACACACCTGAAATTGACCGCACTTTTGCGGAAGATTTACTTTCATCTGTAGGAAAAACCCACTTGGGTGACGAATGAAGATCAAATGCATGCAGTAACGGCAGCATCTGGCAGTAGCCCTGCTTACTTCTTCCAATTTCTAGAGGCTATGCAACAAGGCTTAATAGAAATGGGCTTAGATGAAAAAGCAATCTCGTGAGTTGGTACAACAAAGCGTGTTAGGGCTCTGCAAAACTCGTGGGCAAAATCCACAAAACAGCGCTTTCGACTTTACGAGAAATAAATGACCTCAAAAAGGCGGTACCACCGCAGCCGCATTAAATGTGTTCAATCAACACCAATTTAACGACATCATTAAACAAGCGATGCAGAGCCTGTGTGACGCTCACAAGAAATGGAAAAATTATTCTAATGCAAGTTCGTCCTTTTACTTGGCTCGCCTTTTTGAGCTTTTTGGCTACTATTGTGCCTACGGTGTGTTTTCTTCCACTTTTTCCCCGCATGGTTGAAAACGCAATCTATAGCGAAGAAAGTATCGGCTTATTGCTTGCCTAAAGCTTACATTTTTCCCGTTTTAGTGGCGGTATTTTATTTCTGGCTTAATCAAACGCGTTTCCTCTTAGTAAAATGGCTTACGTTATTTAGGTGTGGCACAGTGCCATTAGATGGCGTTAATTGGACTGATGTCGCACAATTTCTGGCTATTGTTTATTGGACTTGTGCTGTATTCCATGGTGAATGCGGCCGGTATGCCGATTGGTGATAGCCTTTCAAGCACATGGCAACAACAAATTCATTTAGATTATGGCAAAGCGCGCTTAATTGGTTCCTTTTGCGTTTGTTGTTGGTGTGATGGTATTCGGGTATTTTGTTGGACCTGTGGGTGAGCAATATATTACTTGGATGATCACAGGCATACTGTTTTTACTGTATTGTGCATTACTTCATCCAGAACCCCAATGCCGCAGGATGAACCTCAAAGTGCGGTTGAAAAATTCCGTTGGATTTTTAGACTACTGAAAAATAAAAACGACCCTTCGTTTGTTTGCTGCATTTACCTCATTCAGGATCGTATGCAGCTTATTACCTTATAGCACTATTTTTGGACAAATCATGGCCATCCGTTTCCGATGCGGGTTTATTTTGGGGAATCAGTGTATTAGCTGAAATCGTGGTCTTTTTCTTCTCCACTCGATTATTCAAAACTGAGCATTACAGCCCTTTTCTATCTCACCGGTATTGTGGCTATCGTGCGTTGGCTCGCTTTCGGTTATGCTGATACCTTTTGTTGAGATTGTCTTACGCAATGTTTCACAGTCTTACTTATGTCGTTGGCCATTACGCGACCGTGCGTTACATCACCACGCAACCACAAACCCATATTGCAAAATTACAAACGCTCATAATGCCTTGGCGGGATGTGCAGCCATTGCTGATTTTTCACTGCGCTTATGCGCTTTTATCCAATTTCGCCAGTTTATGCCTTTTTAGTTTAATGGCCGCCTTTGCCTTCATTGGGTTATTTATCACCCGCGTGGCGTGAAAGCCTTTTTGATACTAGAGTGTAAACATGAATAATCTCACGCTAGTCGATTTGTTCTGAATGAATATTGGATCGAAAAAGGATTGTCTGAAAACACCGTGCAGTCTTATCGTCTCGATTTGACCGCACTTTGTGACTGGTTGGATAAACAAAATTTATCCCTCGAAACCCTCGAACCTTTAGATCTGCAACAATTTTTAGCAGCCGTTTAGAAACAAGGTTACAGCTACGAGCACCGCACGATGCTAGGCGATGCGAAATGTATTCCAATATTTATGCTCGTGAAAAAGTATCGTACGGATGATCCGAGTGCCGTACTGAGCTCACCTAAATTGCTGCCGCCATTTACCTAAATATTTAACCGAGCAACAAGTCACGGATTTATTAAATACGCCAGATGTCGAAATTCCGCTCGAGTTACGCGATAAAGCCATGTTGGAATTACTATATGCCACTGGATTACGTGTCACGGAATTGGTCACGCTCACCATTGAGAATATGAATTTACAACAAGGTGTCGTACGTAATTGGTAAAGGCAACAAAGAACGTATCGTACCCATGGGAGAAGAGGCCGCTTTTTGGGTGCGACAATTTGTACTTTATGGTCGCCCCATTTTGCTTAACGGGCAAATTCCGATGTAGTCTTTCCAAGTCAATGAGCTCAGCAAATGACTCGTCAAACCTTTTGGCATCGTATAAAGCATTATGCTGTGTTAGCAGGAATCGATACGGATGCGCTATCTCCGCACGTTCTCCGTCATGCCTTGCGACACATTTGGTGAATCACGTGCGGATCTCCGTGTTGTGAAATGCTCTCGGGCACAGCGATCTCTCCACCACGCAAATTTATACTCACGTGGCTAAAAGAACGCTTGAAACACCTTCATGAAAGATTTCATCCGAGAGGATAGATCAAACAGTGCGGTCATAATTCATTACGTTTTATGACCGCACTCTGTATGAAAAACATTATTTTAATGACAACAATCTCGCCACATTTTGAGCTGTTGAGATTAAATTCTGCTCGCCTTTGCTTGAGAATTATCGGTAAATCACCCAGATTACTGATAATGGGGAACACCGCATCAATCCCATGTTCATACACCACTTCATAATCCTCACGTAAACAACCCTATCGATCGCGATGACTGGCTTATTAAATTGTTTCGCTGATGCGCGCCACACCGATTGGGCCCTTACCTAAAAACACTTTTGCGCATCCATGCGGCCTTCACCGGTAATGACTATCAGCCTCTTTAACTTGTTCAGCAAGTTTCAGATTATCTAACACAATCTGCACACCCGCCTTGAGTTGCACATTGGGTAAAAAGCAATAAACCTCCGCCCATACCACCCTGCCGCCCCAGCGCCTGGTTGTTCTTGAATTTGTTTACCACAATCCCGCTCAGCAATTTTAGCAAAATGAGCTAATGCCGCATCGAGTTCTTTCACCATCTCAGGCGTCGCGCCCTTTTGTGGACCAAAAATCGCAGAGGCACCTCGTTCACCACAAAGTGGATTATTCACGTCACAAGCTACTTCGATTTGCACGTGTTGCAACCGAGGATCTAAATCAGCCATTTGGATTTCAGCAAGATTGGATAAGGCTGCACCACCAAAGCCAATGGGTTGATCATTTTTATCCAATAAACGCAAGCCTAACGCGCAGCATACCCGCCACCATCATTTGTAGCACTCCCGCCAATTCCTAAAATGATATGCTGTACGCCAAGATCAAAGGCTTGCTTAATTAGCTCACCGTACCAAACTGGTGGTTTGACAAGGATTGCGTTTATCCATCGGAACAAGATGTAGCCCTGACGCTGCCGCCATTTCGATAATCGCCGTTTTACCATCACCCGATAAACCGAAAAAGCTTTTACTTGATTGCCTAACGGTGCAGTGACTTCCGTTTCAATCAGGCGGCCTTGAGTGGCATCTACATAAGGATTGCACGGTTCCTCACCACCATCTGCCATCGGTAATTTCACATATTCGACATTCGGAAAATTCGTTTAGTCCTGTTTCAATTGCATTTGCCACTTCGAGTGCTGTTAAACTTTCTTTAAAATGAATCAGGCGCAATCACAATTTTCATACACTTCCTGAAATCAATAAAACACACCGAAAAATGAGCGTAGAAACGACCGTCATAATCAAACCGATAGCACTTTCACAAGGAATCAGTTTTTAAGCGTTCTTTCATATTCATATTCACTGCCGCCAGTCGCATGGAAGAAAGAACCGTGTGGCATATTGTCGAATACGATCGTCTCCGCATGGATCGCGGCAGCGCTGCAAGACTGCTTACACCGAGTTCTAGTAATGTTGAGGCTAAACCATTGGATGCGACCGCTGTGCCTGCCGTCGTTGATGCCGTTGCTAGAGACATCAATACACCAGAAATCGGCGCGAGAATATAGGAGGCAAACCAGAATGTTTTTAAGCCCTCGATTAGCACATCTTTCATGCCTGAATTGCCAATAATGCCCGCTAAAAGCCCCTGCACCGAGCAACATAATTGCTACCGGTGCCATTTTGCCTAAACCACTAATTGCGATAGCTATTCGACATGGCGAAGTTTTCCCACACATAACGCACCAATTAAAACCACCCAAAGGTAATGCAATGAGAGGATCAACTTTAATGCCCGCCAATGGACGTAGCGCCAGTAATAAGATGGCCACTAATGGCGCAGCAAGTGCGGTCAAAAATGAGGGTAAATGTTGAGTATCAACGGCAACGCTCTCTTGTTCGGATACAAAGAGCCTTTATTTTTAAACGTTTCGCTAAGAAATTGATAAGACTAACCCTAAAGATCCCGGGAATAATCCCCGCCACCATTACCGATGTTAAAGGCAAATGAAAGGTACTCTGCCGCAATGGCATTAGGGTTTGGCGACATCAAGTTTCCTGCTTTCCCCCACCAATCATCGCTAATAAAAACGGCTGATTTTGATAAATTGGTGCGACGAGCTAACGCGAGCGCAATCGGGGAAACGGTAATAACGGCTACATCAATAAACACGCCCACTGCGGTTAAAATTAACGTGGCTAAAGCTAAGGCCAATAACGCTCTTGCTCCACCAAGTTTATGTGTAATAGTTTCAGCAATCGTGCTGCGCCCCTGATTCAATGAGCACACCTGCTAGTACACCCGCTGCTAAAATTCGCATAACGGCTGTCGTAATTCCCTGGGCCCCACCGATCATTAAGTTCACCGTTTCTGGATAAATCAGCGCCACCAACTAGCCCGCCTACCAAGGCCCCCATCAACATGCCATAGACTGGCGAGACTTTTTCAAAAATGAGAAAAATGGCGCACAATAAGCGAGACTAATGCACCGAAAGACGAAACTGTTGTCATAAATACCTTACTATATCCAATACCGCTGAGGGTATATAAATGTTTGTGTACATTATATAAAAACGGCTTAGTAAAAACATAAGCCGACATTTTTACTTAAAATTGACCGCACTTTAGAAAAATAAAATACTTCAAACAACGGCAACGATGCAAAGCGCAATGAATACCGCTGCTGAGCCTTGGTCTTGGCTCGCCCTGAAAGCTCGTGGCGTTCTGTACCGATACGGTCCACCACCGCTTCAACTGCACTATTTAAGAGCTCTACTGCCATCATAAGTAAAAACCGATGAAATCATTAGTGCGATTTCACTTTAGTGTCACCCTAGCCAAAATGCGAGCGGTATCAGAATGCACGCAAGAAAACATTCGTGGCGAAATGCAGTTTCATTTTGAATGCACTCTTTAAACCTTGCAAGGAATATTTTGTGGAGTTAATTAAATAGGGTTAATCCCGTGGTTTTATACATAAAAGTTCCTATGTTGTAATCTATAAACGTTTTGCTTCGATAACGTCGTCTAACTTCGCTAATCTGGCCAGTATTTTACTTAAACTTTCGACATTTTTCAGTTCAATTTCCATATCCATTGTCGCCACTTGTTTTTTGGTGTCCGCACGGCTTGAAACACCTAGCACACTGACTTTTTCATTCGCCAGTACAGTCGTAATATCGCGTAATAAAACCATTACGATCACTCGCCACTGATGCGAATATGATATGGAAACCTGCCGCGTAACTATCCCCCAAAGGGCTTCCACCACGCGTTCAGGATGTGCCGCTTGTAATTCAATAAATTGCTCACAATCGCAGCGATGAATTGAGATGCCACGTCCCATAGTAATGTATACCTGCGATTGCATCGCCTGGAATCGGTTGGCAACAACGCGCCATATGATGCAGTAAATTACGACACCTTCAACAATCACATAACCTTTTTCTGCTGCTGGTCTGCTTTTGTTGTACGCTTCTGCTGTGCGGTATTCGCACTTTTGCTCGCTACATGACGGAGAATTTCTTGATCCGCCTCTTCAGCCGTCACTTTAATCAATCGGCTTTAGAAAAATTCACCAACTGATTTAAACGAATATCCCTGCTACCAATACCCGCATATAAGTCTTCAAGATTTTTAAGTTATAACGAGGTAATGCAACCTGCTCTACTTGTTTTAAACTGATATTTAAACGCGCAAAGCTCATTATCTAACAGCTCTTTACCCGCAGGAACGCTTTTTATCACGATCTTGTTTTTGAACCATGCTTGATTTTTCGCACGCGCTTTTTGATGTATGCGTAAACCCCTAAATTTGGGTTTACCTAATCTCGGCTTTAGGGTTCGGATTTTTCTGCGTAATGATATCCACTTGCTCACCCATTTGCAGGTGATAAGTGAATGGCACGATACGTCCCTCGACTTTTGCCCCAATACAACGGGTGTCCACTTTCGCTATGAATCGCATAAGCAAAAATCAAGAGGTTGATCCCGCTGGTAAATCCACCACTTCACCTTTCGGCGTAAACACACAGACTCGGTCATCAAAGACTTGGCTACGCAATCGGCCATCACTTCGCCAGAATCAGTAATATCATCTTGCCATGCAAGTAATTTACGCAACCAAGTGATTTTTCTTCGTAAGCAGAAAGGCTACCCGTCGTCCTTCTTTTGTATTTCCAGTGTGCTGCAACGCCAAGTTCAGCATCATCATGCATTTGTTGAGTACGAATTTGCACTTCAATCGGCTACCGCCTTTCCCTAACACCACAGTATGAATGGATTGATAGCCATTCGGTTTTGGATCAGCGACATAGTCATCAAATTCTTTTTGGTAAGTGTTTGAAATGGGTATGTACGATACCAAGCGCGGTATAACAATCCTGCAATTTTGCACAATAACTCTGACCGCTCTTACATCATATAAACCACTGAATTCCAAATGTTTCTTTTTGCATTTTTCGCCAAATGCTATAGATATGTTTTGGACGACCGTAAACCTCAACCTGATCAATATTTTCTTTTAAATAACCGGTTAATTCTGTTACAAAATCAGTAATATACTGCTCACGATCTCAAACGACGCTCATGTAATAATTTGGCGATATTTCGATATTGTTCTGGATGCAAATAACGGAAGCAATAATCTTCAAGTTCCCATTTCAATTGACCGATACCCTAAACGGTTCGCCAACGGGGCATAAATATTGGAACATTCTTTGGCAGCCAACACTTTTTCTTCTTCGCAAAAATGATTTTCCGCATCGCGAAGAAACGTACTACGTTCAGCAAGTTTGATGATCACACAGCGGAAATCGTCCACCATCGCAAGGAGCATACGGCGTACATTATCCACTTGAGAAGCATTGGCAGAATGACTAGCATTGAGTTGACGGATGTTATCCATCTCTTCTACGCCTTTGAGTAATTTAGTGATTTTAGGGCCAAAATCTTCTTGAATTTGTTCCCAATCTACGAGCTGGTTTGCTACTAATGGAAATAGCATCGCAGTGAGCAAACTCTCACTGTCCATATTCATTTCATTCAGAATTTCCACCATTTCCACACCAGATTGCAATGTAAGCACTGCATTTTCCATTTTATCGGCGTGTTCAGCTATTTTAGCTTGAGCGTAATACCAGGCATCAATCAGGGATTTTTCAGTGGCGGCAGGAAGTTTAAGGCTCGAACACCATTGCTCGATCACAAAATCTTGCGGATTTAATAAGTGAGAACCACGAACTGCAACCATAATACCCCTTGTTGATGAATATGGCTCGGTGACATCCTGTCAACCGAGTTGTCTTTTAAGACAACAAAAAGTCTGACTATTCTATCAGAATTTACACTTTATTTGATAAATAATGTCACCGACTCCAAATGACTGGTATGTGGAACATATCAATCATGGCAGTTTTGATAATACGATACCCGAAAGAGCTGAAGTATTTCTGCATCTCGTACTAAGGTTGCAGGGTTGCAAGATACATAAAGAATGCTTTCTGCACCCAGCTCACATAACGCATCTCAGCAAAAGCGGCACCACTGCGAGGAGCGGGTCGAGAAGAATTTTATTGAAATCGTTGTTTTGCCCAAGGTTGTTCTGAAAAGCTTGGTCTAAATCGGCTTGATAAAATTCAACATTCTCAATGTGTTAAACTCATGCATTCAATTGGGCTTTTTCACCATATCAAAACACCTTCAATTCCAACCGCACTTTTTCACGCGTTTGGCTAAAGGCAGAGTAAAATTACCCGCATGCCACAGAATAAATCTAAGACGTGATCATCCTGATTCAAATCAAGCCAATCTAAAAGCAGTCTCAACCATTTGCTGATTTAAGTGGTATTCACTTTGAATAAAATCGCGGATATCAAAAGATAAACGAATATTATCTAATGCATAATAAGGCATTTCACCATGTGCAAGTTGAATACCTTTGATCATCTTGTAAAAACAAATTTACAGCATTTACACGAGCAAACTCGAGCAATAAAGTGCAGTCAGTTTCATCTAAATTTCCTTTATAGCGTAACAACATAGCTACGTCCATTCTCAGCAGAAACCAATTCTAATATGCCCTCAATTGTTTCTGGGGCTGAATATTGCGCCCAAAGTGCAGTCAATTTGGGGATAAGATCATTGATTGGTTGCTCTGCCACTCAAGCATTGTTGAATACTCACTAACTGATTGGAGTTTTTCTGACGAAATCCCATTCTCAATAGTTTTGTTTTTAGCATTCCACAATAAACTTAATCGTACTCGACGACGATAAGTCCCATTGTTCGCCACAAATCATGCGGCATTAATTGAATGGGCTCTGCTTGCAGTTTACTTAAACGAGAAAAAGGGGCTTTCATCTTTACGTTGCATTTCTACCGGAATATGCTGACCTTTGGCATCCACCACAACGCCCATAATAACGACATTGTGGCTCAGCACGCTGATTACTCTCTTGTAGCCATTTTTGTAGTGGCTAATCCATATTGACGTTTTTCATCGGTTCAGCTACCGCTCCCACTCTCCGTTGGCAAGGCATTTTTCAATAAACCAGGTTTTTACCTTTGAATTTTATGACACCTAACCCTTGATAATCCAAATCCTGAATTTCAGCGACGATTTTTGTGTGGTTTTCTGTGTGTGGAGCGTAAAGTAAAAGCCATGATGGTGTTTTTAATCTATTTGTATCAAAGAAAGAGATTATTTTAAATAAAGTACATTTTGCGTAAATAATTCTCGACTTTTCAGCGGTTTATCACCTAAATAAGGTTTAAGCGCGATGCGGGTAAAACGTTTTGCCGCTTGTAAGACCTGCCTCATCGGTGAATTCTAAACGGTCAAAGGCGAGTAGATCTCGACCATAAAAGGTCAAGTTATCTTTCACTAACGAGGCGATAAAACCCTTTTCCGCACGGTATTGGTAAGTCATCGATCCATCCACTGGCAAACCTGAGCCAGCACAATGCAGAAAATCAATGCTATAACCTAAAATTTTAAGTAAATGAAATTCAAATAAGCGTAATGTAGGTCTCGACCTGTGGCTGAGTTGCTAAGCCTGTTAAGCATTGTAGATAATGCTGAAAAAGCTGTGGATTGGCCGTTTCTGGCTCGATCACACGCGTAATCAATTCATTAACATAAAACCCGCTGTATAGAGCCGTCTGTTGTAAAGGTAATGTAATCGCAGCCGGTTCAGCTTTGGTGAGTGTTTTTAATGCGCCTTTCCCTGACCAACGAAGAAGCAATGGCGTAAAGGCTGTAAGACAGATTTCCATGCCGAACGTTTCGCACGTGCACCTTTTTGCAATAACCGTCAAACGTCCCGTTTCTTCAGTGAATAAATCAATCAAAAGGCTGGTTTTCACTATAAGGACGACGATGCAATACAAAGCCGCGTTGGAGATCCATAAAAGAATTATTTGCCTGATTTTAATTCACTTGGTTGTTTAACACAGCGTTCTGCGAGCACTTCACCTACGCTAGTTTGTAATTGACTGAAGTCATCACGCTCCTGCCAATACCAATGAATATTCGTACATTTCTCCCACGCTCAGAAATCACTCTTGTCAATTTTTCGGTTACATCATTAAAAGTAACGGTCACCTGACTAAGTGTTTTTACTTTTCTGTTTTTGCTTGGTATGAACCACACTCACTTCTTTATTGCCTTTTACACAAATAAACCGTCGCTGAACCCTTTTGAGATATCAACGGTTTGCACTTTTCATTTTCTGTGGTGCTGGTTTGCTTAATTCAACATTTTGTGAACAAGCAGAAAGACAAAGTGCGAGTCAAAATTACGCTTTAATTTTTAACATGAATTCTATTTCCATCAAGGGTTGTTTATGATTGCTCACTTTGCAAAATGAGCAAGGATAAACAATCTTATCTAGAAAAATGGAGCGATTACTCGCCCACTAAAAATTATTTTTATACTGATATGAACCATCGGCTTGACGAGATGAACTTACCGCCATTTGATAAACGAAGCTCACTCACTCGGCCTTGACCGTTCACTGAAACCCTGTACTTGTCACCAGGTTTGAAGCTGCTTAATGCATTACCTGCACCATTTGCTTTGGTCATCGCATTCACATCGGCAATATTCAATTTATTATCACGGAATACTTTGCATCAGTGAAAACACCCTGCTGGCACAGTTAATGTTTTTTGTTGCACCTGTTGAAGCTGTTTGAACTACTGGTTCTGCAGCTTTCACAGTCTTGTTGGTTGCGGATTTCGCTTCCACAATTTGAACTTTAGTTTCTTTAGTCGCAACAGGTTTAGCTTCTTGAATTTTTACTTTGCTCTTTTTCACGGTTTGAGTCGGCTGAGCTGTCGCTTTTTCAGTTGCTGGTTTAGGTTGTTTTTTCTTGAACCACTCGGTGTATGTTCATGACGAGGTTCTGCTTTATGCTCAACCGTTGCAGTATGTTTTTCTACAGCTGGTTGTGCAGTTTTTCACTGGATCTTTTTAGTTGCTGTCGGAGCAACAGTTGGTTGAGCTGGAGCTTGTGTTGCAGGTTGAGCAACAGTTTGTGTGCAGGCTCTGCAGTTTGTGATTGTAGCGGCATCTGCTTTATCACCTACATATTCCATTGCTGGAGGTGTATCTGATTTAGCATCATTTGCTGTTTGTTCTGTTGTTGCAGGAGCCGTAGTATTATTGTTATCTAATACTGTAGTTTCAACTGGTTGAGATTGATCTAATGATTGGAATTGAACTGGTATTTTCATTACCATTTTGTTGTCGAAAGACTCCACTGTATCTGAATTTGGTTTTTAGGGTGAAGAAAATAATCAGTAATACCACTAAACCCAAAATCGCAATAAATAAACGGCGATGTTTTTCTGGTAACATTTATGAGAACTTTCCATTTTTCAGGTGATTTCAAGCTTGCTGCCGCAGCGGCTGCCGGTGCAACTGTTTCGGCTTGAGTGGTCACTTCCTCTACAATCTCTTCTGCTGGTGAGTTTTCAAAAATCACTTTTTCTTCCGCTACGCTTTCTATCTGAACATTCTCAACGGGCTCTTGAGTTCCGAGAAAACACTTGATGGCGCTGATTGTTCAGTATTTTCACTTTGAAAAGGCTTGAGAAGGTGAAAAGATTGGCTTGCTGCCGCACCAAAAAGTTGGTTCGCGACGAACATGGAATGTGCGTATCTGGTTGCTCTTTTTACCAAATAAAACCTTTGGCTTTATCAAAAATTGAGCCTCTTTGTTGAACCGGTTTTCTTGGTGTCACAGAGTCTGTGTGATTAAATCCTAAATCTAATTCATTTTGAGATGAATTGTCGTTAGGTTGATTTTTGATTATCCACGGATTACCTCGATTTGCTAAACTCAAAGATCGCACAAAAAGTGCAGTGAAAATTGGATCGTATTTTATCGGATCTTACGCTGTGTATAAAGTCTTATTTGGCTCTCCACCGATTTCTCGAGCTAATTTGGGTACTAAATAGCCAGAAGTGAGCGCCTGTAATTCTTTATAAATTTGTAACGCTTTCTCATCTGAAATATAGAAATGGCTCGCACCTGCACTTTATCCAACAAATGCAAGTAATAGGGCAGAATGCCCGCTTGAAATAGCTTATTGCTTAATTCTTTTTAATGTATGTGGGTTATCATTCACATCTTTTTAAAAGGACTGATTGATTGAGTAATGTGACCTTAGCGCCTACCAGTTTTTGCATAGCGAAAGCGAGTTCTTCATCAATTTCATTTGGGTGATTGATATGCGATCACAAACACCGTTTTTTAATGGACTTTTAACAATAAATCACAAAATTCATCCGTAATGCGCTCTGGGAATCACGACCGGCAAACGAGAGTGAATACGCAAACGCTGTAAGTGCGGTATCTTTTCAAGGCGTTCTAATAGCCACGCCCATTCACTATCCTTCGCCATCATCGGATCGCCCCCGAAAAATCACTTCTTCGATTTCAGGATGTGCGGCAATATAGTCTATTGCTTGTTGCCAACTGGTTTTATTGCCTGGGTTTTTGATCATAAGGAAAAATGACGACGAAAGCAATAACGACAATTGACTGCACAGCCCCTTTTCTGCCATGAATAGCAAGCGATTTTTGGTATTTATGCAGAATATTAGGCACGGCATTTTTGCTGCTCATCTAAAGGATCTTGGCTAAAACCTTCGGCCTCAATAAATTCTTGTTGAGTCGTCATTACCTGTAAGTGGGTCTTTAGGATTCCTTCCATTTTTCAACAAAAGGTAAAGGTACTCGCATAGCAAAAGTTTATGAGCTGCGATATCTTCAGCAAAATCTCTAACAGGCAAATTTAAGGTTTTTAGTAAGATTTTCGGATCAGAAATCGCATTTTTAGGGTTTCTAACCAATTTTGTTCTTCTCTAATCGCAATATTTCGAGTTAAAATACGCACTTTCAAACAATCTCTATTTTTAGGATATTTTTAATATGGCTACATATACTACCAGTGATTTCAAACCAGGTCTAAAATTTATGCAAGACGGTGAGCCTTGTGTGATCGTTGAAAACGAATTCGTTAAACCAGGTAAAGGCCAAGCTTTTTACTCGTACTCGTATTCGTAAATTAATTTCAGGCAAAGTATTAGACGTAAACTTCAAATCTAGTACTTCGGTTGAAGCTGCTGATGTTATGGATCTTAACCTCACTTATTCATACAAAGATGATGCATTCTGGTACTTCATGCACCCAGAAACATTCGAACAATACTCTGCTGATGCTAAAGCAGTGGGTGATGCAGAAAAATGGTTATTAGACCAAGCTGATTGTATCGTGACTTTATGGAATGGTGCGCCAATCAGCATTACCTCCACCAAACTTCGTAGAATTAGAAATCATCGATACAGACCCAGGTCTTAAAAAGGTGATACTGCGGGTACAGGCGGTAAACCAGCAACATTAAGCACTGGCGCTGTGGTGAAAGTACCTCTTTTTCGTTCAAATCGGCGAAGCAATTAAAGTCGATACTGTTCAGAGCGAATACGTTTCTCGTGTGAAAATAATCTTTCATTATGAGATAAAAGAGCAGTCAATATTTAATGAATATTGACCGTTTTTATTGTTTGCTCATCAGCTTTATGGATATAAAAATGCGGTTATTTCTAACCGCACTTTGATTGATTATTTCGCTTTTGAGCCTTCTAACCTAAAGAAGGCTTTCTATCTGAGTTCACACAAATGATTTAGTGGCTGCATAGAGCGTTGTATTAGGCTTCAAGCTGATTGTGTATTTCTCTTGTTTTTCGATGCAGCACGTAAACCTTCGCCCCAGAAATCATCATAAAAAATCGGTACGAACTTGAGTTAATGGTAGTTCTTACAGTTTAAGATTTTATATTGGCGAACAGAACTGCATAACGTCTTTTTCTCATTTGGATACACATATAAGCCTTTTATCCAAATTTACGACCGCATCAAAATGTACTTGGTTTAAATCTTGGTTATCGACCCAAATAGAATCGGTATCAATGTAGTAATTTTTGTCTTTTACCAAGCGAGCATAACCCACCTCTATCTTTTTCGAAGGTGGGCTTAGTTTCACCTCTTCTTGAGGAAGTGGCGGTTGAACAGCTGAACAGCCTGCCAAAAGGGCTACACCCTAAAAACGTTAATGCTAATTTTTCATTTTTCTCCTCCAAAGCTTACTGAAGCTTGCTGTTTACCGTCTGACACTATCGCTTAGTATTTTACAGTATGTCCGTATCCCTCTAAGATATTTTTTATATGCTCAAGCGACTCTTTTGTCGGTGGCAATACATCTTCGAGTTCATAGTCAAACCCAAGGGTTTTCCATTTGTGGGCACCTAATCGATGATAAGGGAGAAGTTCGACTTTTCAATATTGGTCATACCTTCAATAAACTGTCCGAGCAGATGAACATCATGATCGCTATTAGTATAACCTGGTACTGACGATATAACGAATCCATGTACTGTTGATTACGTTTTTGCAGATATTTAGCAAAATTCAGCGTCCGTTTATTTGGTACACCAATAAGGTTTTGGTGCACTTGATCGTTAAGTTCTTTTAAATCAAGCAAAACAAGATCGGTTACATCGAGCAGTTCATCAATAATGTGGTCATGACGACGTACAAAAACCATTGGTATCTAAACAAGTATTAATCCTTCTTCTTTACAAGCACGGAACCAATCACGAACAAACTCAGCTTGAAGAATGGCCTCACCACCTGATGCTGTTACACCACCACCGGTTGCATTCATAAAGTGACGATAACTCACCACTTCTTTCATGAGTTCTTCCACACTGATTTCGCGACCACCATCAAGATCCCAGCTATCACGGTTATGTAAATATTTGCAACGCATTAAACAGCCTTGCATAAATAAAATAAAACAGAATGCCGGACCATCCACGGTTCCACAGGATTCAAAGGAGTGAATTCTTCCTAGAACAGACATAAATAAATTTCCAAAAATAAATCTAGCTAAATTTTACTATATCATCACGAAAATGAGCCTGACTAAATCAGGCTCATAATTTTATAGTTCCCGCTAAAGTGCGGTTAAATTTTATCGTGTTTTAGAACGATTCTCGTAGAATGTACGAGTGACGACGTCTTGCTGTTGCTCTTTTAGTTAAAGAGTTGAAACGTACTGCGTATCCAGATACACGAATGGTTAATTGCGGATATTTATCCGGATTTTCCATCGCATCTAATAACATTTCACGGTTTAACACGTTCACGTTTAAGTGTTAGCTACCTTCTACTGTTGCTTCGCATGATGGAAGCAACCATCCATTAAAGCGCAAGGTTACGACGTTGTGCTTCTGCATCTTTACCCTAACGCATTTGGTACGATTGAGAGGTGTAAGAAATACCATCTTTCGCGTAAGCAAATGGAAGTTTAGCAACAGAAGTTAATGACGCTACCGCACCTTTTTGGTCACGACCGTGCATTGGGTTCGCACCTGGTCCGAATGGCGCACCTGAGCGACGACCATCTGGGGTGTTACCTGTTTTTACCATAAACTACGTTAGAAGTAATGGTTAATACAGATTGTGTAGGCACAGCGTTGCGGTAAGTTTTTAAGTTTTTGAATTTTCTTCATGAAACGTTCAACTAAGTCACAGCGATGTCATCAACACGGTTGTCGTTGTTACCATATTGTGGATATTCACCTTCGATTTCGAAGTCGATCGCTACGTTGCTTGCTACAACATTGCCATCTTTATCTTTGATGTCGCCACGAACCGGTTTAACTTTCGCATATTTAATTGCTGAAAGTGAGTCTGCTGCAACAGAAAGACCTGCAATACCACGCGTCAGTAGTACGATATACATCACGATCAGTGTAATGCCATTAATGCTGCTTCGATGAATATTTATCGTGCATGTAGTGGATGATGTTTAAAGCTGTCACATATTGTTTTGCCAACCAATCCATAAAGCTGTCCATACGAGTCATTACTGTGTCGAAATCTAACACTTCATCAGTGATTGGCGAAGTTTTCGGACCTACTTGCATACCTAATTTTTCATCGATACCGCCGTTGATTGCGTATAACAATGTTTTTCACGCTAAGTTTGCACAGAGCACCGAAGAATTGCATTTGTTTACCCACAACCATTGGTGATACAACATGCGATTGCGTAGTCATCATTGTTGACAGTCTGGACGCATTAAATCATCGTTTTCGTATTGAAACTGATGAGGTATCAATCGATACTTTTGCGCAGAAACGTTTGAAGTTTTCAGGTAATTGTTCAGACCAAAGAATCGTTAAGTTTGGTTCTGGAGAAGTACCCATGTTGTAAAGTGTAGTAAAAATACGGAATGTATTTTTGGTTACTAATGTACGGCCGTCTAAACCCATACCTGCGATGGTTTCAGTTGCCCACATTGGGTCACCAGAGGAACAATTGATCGTATTCAGGTGTACGTAAGAAACGAACCATACGAAGTTTCATGACTAAGTGGTCAACTAATTCTTGCGCTTCAGTTTCAGTAAGTTTACCTGCTTTTAAATCACGTTCGATATAGATATCGATGACAGGTTGTGCACGACCAAATGACATCGCTGCACCGTTTTTGTGATTTGATTGCGACTAAGTAAGCAAAGTACATCCATTGAATGTGCTTCTTTAGCGTTAGTTGCTGGGTTAGAAATATCGTCAAAACCGTAGCTTGCTGCCATTTGTTTCATATTTGGCCTAATGCACGGTGTTGTTCTGCGATTTCTTCACGTAAACGGATAGTTGCTTCAAGATTTACGCCATCTTCTAAGTCTTTTTGTAAAGAAGAGAATTGTGCGTATTTATCTTTCATTAAGAAGTCTACACCGTAAAGTGTACACGACGGTAGTCACCGATAATACGGCCACGACCGTAAGCATCTGGAAGACCTGTTAACTACACCTGATTTACGGCAGCGTAAAATATCTGGGGTATAAACATCGAATAACCTTGGTTATGTGTTTTGCGTATTCAGTGAAGATTTTTTTCACTTCAGGATTTAATTCACGACCGTAAACTTTACATGAACCTTCCACCATTTTAATACCACCAAATGGCATAATGGCACGTTTTAATGGAGCATCAGTTTGAAGACCTACGATTTTCTCAAGTCTTTATTGATGTAGCCTGGCGCGTGAGAAATAATCGTTGAAGGCGTATGTTCGTCAAAGTCTCAATGGCGCGTGAGTACGGTTTTCAACTTTGATCCTTCCATTACGGTTTCCCAAAGTTTTGTTGTCGCTTCGGTTGGACCAGCTAAGAAAGAATCATCACCCTTCACGGGGTGTAGTTCTTCGAATAAAATCACGCACGTTGACGTTTTCTTGCCAGTCACCGGCAACGAACCCTGTCCACGCAACTTTTTGTGCTTCATTAAGTTCTGACATAGTCATTTCCTTTTAATTGATAAAAATAAGTCTGTTAGTTCGTTAGTACATTAGTGAGCTTTAGTTAAAGTAACGTTGGAATAAGCTCGATACAAACTGCGCCGCCCTACAATGTTGCCCAACGTTACGGGAATTAAATTCTTCACAATGAAATGATAAAGATTCTAAATCTGCATATTTCATTGATCCGACACCAATTTGGTGCCAAAAATTCTGGCGTACTAGAATGAGCTGTGATAATGCCCAGTGGAATCATAAACATATTTGCCACACAGTGTTCAAAACCCTGATGCGACAAATAAAACCAATCGGCATGATCATAATAAATGCTTTGTCTGTAACAGTTTTACCGGAATAAGACATCCATACCTACACACACACCATAATGTTACATAAAAATACCAAGGTTAAATGCTTCCAAACCAAGTATGATGAATCTTATGTTGAGCGGTTGCCAAAATGGTTAAACCCCTATTGACCACTTGCTGCCATGGTTTGTCCCCCAAACCAAATCACCGCAGCAATAAATAAACCGCCTACGAAGTTGTCTAAATACCACAATCCAAACTTTCGAATCATTTGGGTTGTGGTTATTTTTCTCGCCTACGCGGGCAACTAAGGTTAAAGTAGAAGAGGTGAATAATTCAGATCCTAAAATCACCACCATAATACGCCTAAGGAAAAGACTAATCCACCAACTAACTTGGTTAATCCCCTCAAGCGCACCAGCGCTTGCTGTTTAGTTGTCGTATAAAATACAAAGGCTAATGCAATACAAGCCCCAGCACTAATACCAGACATGAATGATAAAAATGGACGTTTTTGCGCTTTATACGCAGCGACGTTTTTCAGCATAATCCGTTGCTTCAACTGGTGGAGAGCAACAGAAGATTGATTTAAATTTTTCTGATGCCATATCTTACTCCAAATAATTAATTTATTATTTTTATACTTCAACATAGGTATTTTCATACCTGTTGTTATTCTACTCTCTTAAAAACCTTTGCAGAAATCCCCATTTATTTCAAAAATTTGATATTTTTGCAAGTTTTGGTAAATTTCATCTTCAAATACAAAGCGAGATATCACTATCCCGCTTTTATATAAATAACGCAGATTAAAAACGCAATACGATCGCGATTTTTCTCTAACGTTGCTTTTACCAATACCTTGTACTTCAAGCAATTGCTCTGCCATCGTAAATTACCGTGCTTTTCACGATACTGCACAATGGCTTCTGCCTTTTTCGCACCAATACCAATTAGCGCTTTTTGAATTTCTGATGCACTGCGGTATTGATATTTAATTTATCACTCACTGCGTTGTGTAGTTTGTGATGCGGTTTGTTGCTGAACTTGCGCTTGAGGTTGAGCCTGTTCAGCTACCTTTTCTTCTGCAAACACTTGCAGAGCTCAACATTGTGGTCGCAACAAATAATGAACTAAATAAATGTTTCATCAATTTCATAAAAAATGTCCTTTATTAACAAAAAGTACCGTTGATTCATATCAACAGCGACATTTTTAAGAAACACCCAAAACACGCAAGAAATTGACCGCACTTTTGCGATCCTGATCGCAAAAATCACATTTAAGTAAATGAAAAAACGACCTTAGCGCACCACCACTGCCGTGCCACTTGCAATCACCATAAACATGCTTTTTCGTCCCACTGTTGTGTAGTTAACTTCCAGGCCAACAATAGCATTAGCACCCAAGGCATGCGCTTTTTCTTCTAGTTCTTTCAACGCATCTTGACGCGCACGACTAATACGACGCTCATAAACACTAGAACGCCCACCAATCACATCCGTAATGCCAGCAAAGAAATCACGCATGAAATTGGCACCCGCAATCACCTCACCGAAGACGACTTGTTTATATTCTACGATTTGTTTCCTTCAACATTAGGGTTGTTGTCACAATCATTTTGTATCCTTAAATTCTCGTTAAAAATTAACCGCACTTTAGACGCTTAATTTTGATTTTTAAAACAGCTAATGCCTTCGCACGATGGAGATTTTTCTTTTTCTACGGTTTCTAATTCTGCAAAAGTACGCCTTTTTCTGGGCTAAAAAGAGCGAATCATAACCAAAGCTCATTTTCACTTTCTTCTTCATAAATAATCTTACCATCACATTCACCTTGAGCAATGATTGAGAAGGATCACTTGGGAGTGTAATAACACAATCGTACTCCAGCAAATTTTGCTTTAGCGACGTTCAGTTGGAACATCAGCTAATTCTGCCAGTAATTTTTCACGATTTTTCGCATCGGCTTCATCACCATCTACACCCGCATAGCGTGCAGAATACAATCCTGGTGCACCATTTAACGCATCCACCACAAGACCGGAATCATCTGCAGTAGCTGGCAAACCTGATTTTTCAGATGCATAACGCGCTTTCAAAATTGCATTTTCGACAAACGTTAAGCCCTGTTTCCTCAGGGCTTTCAATGCCTAAATCCGTTTGAGCAATCACTTCAAAACCGAAATCGGCTAATACATCCGCCATTTCTTTTACTTTGCCTTTATTACCTGTAGCAAGCACAATTTTTTGTTTCATGATTCTGTCCCTCATATCAAACATTGTCTTATTTTAACATCTCACCAAAAATTTTCGGAATAAATATTGACCTTAACCTGAGGTCAAAGTTTATGATTGGTGCTCATTCAGTTATCACATAGGAGAAAAACATGAAAAACTTATGACTTTTATCACACTTAGCTGCTGCAGTTTCAATTTATGCCCAAGCTAATGAGCAACCGCATCAAGCACACATGAATATGCCAATGTCGACAGATTCTGCAATGCAACAAGAATTAATGCAAGGTATGAGTCAAAATGCATCAAGATACGATGGCAGCTACGCAATATAAAGATCCTGATGTTGCTTTTTGCAGGTGTGTTGCCACACATATTGGCGCAGTAAAAATGGCGGAAGTTGAATTAAAATACGGAAAAGATCCTGAGATGCGTAAAGCTTGCTGAGAATATTATTAACGCTCAACAGGCAGAAATTGAACAAATGCAAAAATGGCTTAAAGTGCACAATAAAAATAAATAATATACAAAAAAGTGCGGTAAATTAACTGCACTTTTCTAATAGAATTAGTTTACTTCTTTTTATTCGTAGCTCTTTTGGCACTTCAAAGAACATATTTCTTCTAAGCCTTTGAAGCTCTTCGATACTATCCGCACCAAATTCTTTTTAATCGAGCAATCACGGATTGCACTAACTCTTCAGTGCTGAAGCCCCTGCTGTCACATCAATTGTTTCTAACGTCTTCAAACCAATCTGCTGCTCACATCATTTGGATCATCAATCACTTTTTGATTTCACGCCCATACGCGATGCCAACTCAGCTAAACGGTTAGAATTCGATGAGTTTTTAGAGCCTACAACCACGACTAGCTCACATGTCGCTATTCACGCACTGCTTCTTGGCGATTGGTTGTAGCATAGCAAATATCGTTTTTATGTGGGCCTTGAATAGCAGGGATATTTATCTTTCAATGCACCAATAGTTTCTGCTGCTATCATCAAGAGAAAGCGTAGTTTGTAGTCATAAAGGTTAAATCATCATTTTCTTGAACAGGCAAACGAGCAATATCTTCCACGCTTCAATTAAGAAAAATACCACCTTCCTCGTTGTTGTACTGCCCATGTGCTCTTCCACTTCTGGATGGCCTTTGTGTCCGATCAAAATCGCTTTCGTCCCTTTACGGCTCGCACGTGCCACTGCTATATGTACTTTTGGTTTACCAACGGACAAGTGGCATCGAATGCTCTTTTAACTGACGATCTTTTTCGCTTCCCGACGCAACGGCTGTGACACGCCGTGGGAGAAAATCACAATGGCGCCATCTGGCACCTCACTTAGTTCTTCTACAAAAATCGCTCCCACGCTCACGCAAACCATTCACCACTAAAACGGTTGTGACCACTCATGACGTACATAAATTGGTGCACCATGAATTTCAAGTGCTAATTCAACAATGCTAATGGTCGATCGACACCCGCGCAAAATCCAGCGAGGGTTAGCTAAAAATTATCTTCATTTTTGACCGCTCTTTTTATCACCTTTAAAGGCATCTAATGCTAATAAACCCGCACCAATACCAAATCGCAATATCTGCCACATTGAATACCGGATAATGATAAATATCCCAATAAAAATCTAAGAAATCCACCACAAAAACCGTTAGTACGCTACGGTCCACCATATTGGCTAATGCGCCACCGATAATCAGTGCATAAGCTGAGTTTTGTAATTTTTGTTCTGCTGAATTCTTTTCATAAAGTAAGCTCAGCATTAAAGAAATCCCAATCGCAAGCACGATAAAGAAATATTTCTGCCAGCCATCATGTTCAGCAAGGAGCTAAACGCTGCACCATAGTTACGCACATAGGTTAAATTAAAAATGGGTAATATGTTCACGCTTTCATAGAGATCAAAAGCGTTGCACTACAATATATTTGGTCAGTAAATCGAGGATAAAATGCGACGCACTTATCCAAAGGAATGAAAGTCCTGTTTTTATTTTTTTGTCATGGAAATTATCTGTCTTTATAAATGGACGATGATTTTTAGCAACTCGAACAACCTTTATAAAGCAAAAGGCATCAATCATAAAAAGGCGAACACATTTGGTTCGCCTTGCAATGTTAATCACTTTTTCTTCACCGGTCTTTTGCCAACCTTTGAATATGACGTTGTGGACACGAGTAATCACCAGCTCATCTTTTTCAATATTTTGAGTGATCGTTGAACCAGCCCCAATGGTTGCACCATCTGCTACAGTAACTGGTGCGACTAATTGTGTATCAGAACCCACGAATACATTGTTGCCAATGATCGTTTTAAATTTATTCGCACCGTCATAGTTACAAGTAATGACACCCGCACCAATGTTACAGTTCTCACCAATTTCAGTATCGCCTCATACAAGTGAGATGATTTACTTAGAGCCTTTTACCCATCTGGATTTTTAATTTCTGCAAAGTTACCCACATGGGTTTTCAGCAGCTAATTCAGCACCTGGACGTAAACGAGAGAATGGGCCAATCGCTGCTTTCTCACCAATTGTTGCATCTTCTAAAACAGAATAAGGTTTGATCTCAACATCATCACCAATAGTCACGTTTTTCACTACACAACCAGCGCCAATTTTCACGATCGCCCAAGCGCACATTGCCTTCCACAATCACGTTCACATCAATTTCAACATCTTTTACCGTGTTCTAATGTACCACGTAAATCAAAAACGCTCTGGGTCAATCAACATCACGCCTGCAAGTAAAAGTTTTTTTCTGCTTGTTTTACGTTGATAGAAACGCTCTAATGCAGCAAGTTGTAAACGGTTATTGGCACCTTCTACTTCCATAAAATCAGAGGCTTGAACGGCAGTAACTGACAAACCATCTTGGCTGACTAAACTAATCACATCAGTTAAATAAAACTCCCTTGTGCATTGTTATTTTTCACACGAGAAAGCCAGTTTTGAAAATGTGCACCATCGGCCACTAATACGCCTGTATTCACTTCTTGATTTTTGATTGCTCTGCGTTGGCATCTTTTTGTTCCAGATATCGCCACCACATTGCCATTTTCACGAATAATACGACCATAACCTGTTGGGTTATCTAAATTCACCGTGAGCAATGCAATCCCATTTTTCCGGTTTCGCTGCAATGAGTTTTTCCAATGTTTCTTTGGTCACTAATGGCATCACCATATAAAAATCACAATATTTTTCATCATCTTTGAAGAATGGTGCAGCTTGTTGAACCGCATGGGCAGTCCCCAATTGTTCTGCTTGGAACACCCAGTTTACGCTTTTCATTTGCCAAACGTTCACGCATTAATTCGCCACCGTGACCATAAATCAAATGCACGTTTTCGACCCAATTGATTTTGCCGTATCGATCACATGTTTTTACCATCGGTTTTCCTGCTACTATGCAAGACTTTAGGTAAATCAGAATACATACGAGTGCCTTTACCGGCCAGCTAAAATCACCACGCTTAATGCTTTATTTGTCATAAATTCTTCTCTTCTTTATAAAAAAATTGAACGTATTCTATCGTAGAATGGAGAATATGATAAGCTATTTAATTTTCATACATTCCTGACAAAGACAAGATTGATATAAAATCTCAAATCCTGTAAACTATCCTCCCGTCTTGATAGCTAATCATCTTTTTCTTTTATTTTTTTGACCGCACTTTTTCAGCATTCTGCATAAATTTTGCATAAAAGATGATTGGCTATAATCATTTTTATCCCAACATTTTAGGGTCTCTCACTATGGCTACAAATTATATTTTCGTCACAGGCGGTGTGGTTTCATCGTTAGTAAAGGTATTGCTGCAGCATCATTGGCAGCAATTTTAGAAGCACGTGGCTTAAACGTGACTATTATGAAATTAGACCCTTACATCAACGTGGATCCGGGTACAATGAGCCCAACTCAACACGGCGAAGTGTTCGTGACACAAGACGGGCGGAAACCGATTTAGACTTAGGTCACTACATGAGCGTTTTATTCGTACCAAAATGACAAAAACGCAACAACTTCACACAGGTAAAATTTATTCTGAAGTATTACGCAAAGAGCGTCGTGGTGATTATTTAGGTGCGACAATTCAGGTTATCCCACATCACCAATGAAATTAAAGATCGCGTGATCGCTGGCGCACAAGGCCATGATGTGGTTATCGTGGAAGTAGGCGGAACAGTGGGTGATATTGAATCACTTCCATTCTTAGAAGCACTTCGTCAACTTGCCGTACAAGTAGGCCGTGAGAATACTCTCTTTATGCACTTAACGTTAGTGCCATACATCCCAACGGCGGGCGAAGTGAAAACCAAACCAACTCAACATTCTGTAAAAGAATTGCTTTCGATTGGTATTCAGCCAGATGTGCTTATCTGCCGTTCAGATCGCATGATTCCACCAAACGAGCGTGCAAAATCGCCTTATTCTGTAACGTACCAGAACGTGCGGTCATCTCATTAAAAAGATGTAAAATTCAATCTATCAAATTCCAGCATTATTGAAATCACAAGGTTTAGATGAATTTCATCTGCCAACGTTTCCACTTAGACTGTCCAGAAGCGGACCTTTCAGAATGGGAACAAGTGCTTTATCAAGAAGCAAACCCAGTGGGCGATGTGACCATCGGTATGGTAGGTAAATATACTGAATTACCAGACGCTTATAAATCAGTGAACGAAGCCTTAAAACACGCAGGTTTGAAAAAAACCGTTTTAAGCGTGCATATCAAATACATTGATTCTCAAGATGTTGAAACCAAAGGCACTGATGTATTAAAAGGTGTCGATGGTATTTTAGTACCGGGCGGCTTTGGCTATCGTGGTGTAGAAGGCAAAATCTTGACTGCAAAATATGCGCGTGAAAACAATGTTCCTTACCTCGGTATTTGTTTAGGGATGCAAATTGCGTTAATCGAATATGCACGCAACGTTGCGGGTCTTGAAAAAGCGAACTCATCTGAATTTGATCGTCACTGTGAGCAACCTGTTGTGGGTTTGATTACAGAATGGCAAGATGCGGAAGGCCACATTGAAACCCGTGACGACAATTCAGATCTCGGTGGTACGATGCGTTTAGGTGCACAACAATGTCATTTAATTGAAGGCTCAAAAGCGCGTGCATTGTATGGCAAAGAAACCATCGAAGAACGTCACCGTCACCGCTATGAAGTGAACAATAACCTGCTTCCACAAATTGAAAAAGCGGGCCTTAAAGTAACGGGTTTATCGGCGGATCGTAAATTAGTGGAAATCATTGAAGTACCAAACCACCCATGGTTTGTGGCATGTCAATTCCACCCAGAATTTACATCAACGCCACGTGATGGCCACCCATTATTCGAAGGCTTTGTCAAAGCAGCAAGAGAAAAATCAGTTAAAAACTGAAAAAGTAATTTACTGATAATTCAATAAACAAGTGCGGTCAAAAAACCTTGTGTTTTTGACCGCACTTTGTATTTTTAAGCATTTTAATTTGATTGATTCTATACTGTTTCACCAAACGATAAGGCAAGATCTGCATTTTTACATTTATCAGAAATATCACCTGAATCGAAATCATCAATAAAAATGCCAATGTGCGGTATCTTTTTGTTAAATCAGTGAGATAAATTTGAGTGTTACCTACTTTATAACGACACTCACCATAACAAAAATTCCTTTCACTACTTGCTTCATCCATATAATCACCGTGAACAACTTGGATAAGCTTCGCATGATTGGTTAAATCAGTGTAATACCACCAAATATCAAATTTATCTTTATCATTAGCTAGCTGAACTTGCAAACTCGGCTCTATAAAGTTCGTATTATAACTATGAGCTTGCTTTTATTTGTGAGCTTATTAACTCATTATCTTTCCAAAGGTAATCATAATTGAGCTGACGATTTTCATAAAAATGCAACTTTACTCTTTCAAACGAATCGTCGGTAGAATAACTTCACCTTCAGGTATTTCACAACTGGCTAAGGTAAAAATCAGAATAAGGCATCGAAGGCTCCTTACCTTTTATTCGTACAAAACAAAACTTCCTCTACTCAAACAAGACTGTCCATTAATAGAAATCGTTTCCTGCATGCCTAAGTCAGTATCATGTTGTTTCACCCAATCTAACCAAATCATTGATTCTAACTACATTACTATTTAATGAAAGCTTTATTTAAACGAAAATCGCCCCACTTAAAAATACGTATTATCGAGCGTAATAACATAATCTGGCGCATCTTCTCCGGTTGTTGCAAAAACAAATGCATTCGGAGATAGATCATCAATACCTACAAATACGGTTTATCTTGTAACTGAACGCCTCTAAGCCTCCCAATCTTGTGGGAGCTGAAGAGAACAAAAACATAAAAATACAAAATAACTCAAAAATAAATAATAACGTGACAATTCCAAACAATATACCAATTGTCCACAAAAAAATATTTCTAATGGTGTCTTTAAACGCTGCATATTTCCTAATATCTCTCTTAATCAATATATTTGTGTATTATGCTTTCTTATCAATACAGAAAAATACTACTTTCCGGAATACTTTCATTATTTTCTTACCCTATAAAAAAAGCAAATTTATTTAACTACACTTCAAAAAACATTTGAATTAGTATAACATTTTAGTCAACTATTTATATAACTTAAACAAGCAGTTATTTTTCAGCGTTTTTTACAAAACATTTATTAAATCCGACCGCTTGTGATAAAAGGAACGACTATGCATAAATTTTTACTTACTGCCCTTCTCGCCAGCCTTTCTACCTCTGCTTTCGCACTTTTTCCCTGTTCAAACTGATTGGCAAGCGAATCACTTACAAGGGCAAAGTGAAATCTGTTATTTCACATTCGGAAGATAATCCTGAAGCGGCAGAAGGAGAGGTGGTCACGAACGATGTTCGTCAATTTTATAACGAGCAAGGTTTTTTAATTAAAACTGAAGATGTTACTGGCGAGTCTGAACATTTCGATAAAACGACGGCGAATTATCGATATGATCAAAACAATCGATTAGAAGAAATTCGTTACGATATCTATAAAGAGACTCATGGAAGACTCTACCACTATCAAGAAAAACAGCGATGGTTCAGGGTGTCATTTAGAAATCACTTATGTAGGCAAAAAGCCCAAAAAGCCGAACTTCCAAGAAGATTACATCAAAAGAGTTTACGACAAAGATGGGAAACTCATCTCTGAAGCTGTTTATTATGCAAAACTTATTGACGGCCATGCGAAAAAATTCCATTACAAGGACGATAAAACTCATCAAAGCTTTGTGATTTTGATGACAAAGGAAAAGAAAGCAATTGCGAAACTTATCGTTATCTCGAAAATGGTAGACTTTTGTACATAACACGTCTTTTAATAATGGGACGAGCAGATTTTACTTATGACAAAAATCACAATGAATTAAAACGCCAAATTTTTGATCAACATGGGAAAATTGGAAGAGACCCTCACAACGCGTCATAAATTTGATCAACACGGTAATGTGATTGAAAGCATTATGTATGATGAAAAAGGTATATGGTTAGATAAAACCGAAAAATATGAATATTATCAGTAATCACTTTTTAAACTGAGCATTTTTCTATTATGTTTTTAAATCTAAACCACGCGCTGATAAAATTAGACAAAACATTAATCATCAAACTGACAAAATCTTTCAATATTTTAAGGCGAAAGAAGAACCACTGAGTGGTTGTTTGCCAGAAATCACAAAGTTGCGCCAATGGCAATCGCAACCTATTGGCATTATGGTAAAGCCAATTTAGATGAATCTGAATTGCTAGAAAATACGGGGTTTATCTGATTTATACCAACCTCTAGAATTGCTTCTGACAAAAACAATGAAACTGCCTTGTATTACGCGCATAGAATTTGAAGAGGAAAATTAGGGGTCAATTATTTCTTCTATTGATTTTAAATTAAACCCAACAGATAGCTCACTTTTTAGAGTTTTTGTTTTTCCTGATCAGGATAGCTTCGTTTTCGCTGAAACGGATCAAGCGAATAACCTTTTTCAGAGTATGATGCAAGCAAAGCCATTTAATCAACATAGTCCATATTATGAGCAATTTTTATCTTCAGTTGATGCGGTTTTAAACGCCATTGAAAAAGCCTGAAGATTTCTCTTATTAGATCAAAAACTCGCAAAATTGACGTTATTTCATCTTCAAAAATCAACAAGATGGATGTATCTGATGTCAAAAACAATCTCTTTGAAACAGACTATCTATCGCCCTATCAATTTTACTATTCTGACAATTGGGATGATTATTCCAAAAGAAAAATTTAATGAATTAGATTTTTGACGGCGATATGTATGATTTACAAAGCCAATTCTGTAACCCAATGGGATTCGTACCTGCTTCGAGAAGAATTTTTTTAATGGTTCTGGCTATTCTTTTTAAATATTGGGTTCGGGCATAAAACCGCATAAGGAATATGAATATATTATTAAAGAAACTGCATTTGAATTTCCGCAAAGAATTGAGTTATTTGTTGGGCAACCTATTTGCGATGGCTGCATATTCATTACAACATGCTGATAAGCTTTTTATTTCTAATATAATGGCAGCGATTTATTATGCCAAACCGCTTGATGAACAACATTACAAGTTTGATTTGTTAAAACAAGCCGTTGATTTGATTTTGCGATAGCATTGACAGACGTGAAACAGAAATCAATCAAGATAGCCTTATTTGATGAATTAATTACTGTTTGCTTGAAACGAAAAAAATACATCAAAGCAAAATATATTAAGCAAGTTAAAAGCCTCTATAAATGGCTAAATAAAGATCTTGAAAAAAATGTCGAGAAAAAATGATCGCATTTGGTGATATCTATGAGGACGAAGATTTCGATGAAGAATACGCTAAATTAGAGCTTATCAGAAATTATCTCATTGCTATCAAGATGACTGGAAAATTGATTATGACTCACTCAATCATTTTCTTTCTGAGTCTCTTGAACAAACTTTTCGAAATCACTTTCGAAGAGGCAAAAGCATGAGTTTGCACGCATTAAGGCTAAAGTAGAAACAAAAAGTGATTATACTTTTACTTTATGTTGATACGGGTTCCGACAATTTCTACTGCTTAGTTTGTCCAAAATCAGCAGCACCTCGCATAATCGAAATTGCAGATATATTAAATTTACCTATCAACCATTAAATTTTAGATAGGAAAAACGTCCTAGCGGCAATAAAGAGCGGTCAGTTTTTGTTGCATTTTTGCAAAAATATCTCAGTGATTAAATAGCGGAATTTGTAATGAGTGAAAAAGTAGCAAAGCCCCTACTCTATAAAAATATTTTAGATAACTAACAAAGTTAAACTTCTGACTATCGCAGCGGTCGTAATTTAAATAGAATACGCTTTTATCTACAGGGAAATGAAAAATGAAACTTGCTGTTATTTTTACCCGCATATAATGCAGAAAATTTTCTCACTGAATGTTTAGATTCATTATTGAATCAGACATTTAGTGATTTTTGTATTCTTGCGGTTAATGATGCTTCTACCGATAACACAGGCAAGATTCTCGAAACTTATGCAGCAAAAGATGCTCGCTTACGTGTTTACCATTTACCACAAAAACCAAGGTGAGCCTGCTGTAATGCAATTTGCCATGGATATGCTTAACTATATGAATGTTGAATATGTTGCACGTATGGATGCCGATGATATTTGTGTACCACACCGTTTTGAAAAACAAGTTCAATATTTAGATGAGCATCCCGAAATTGATATTTTTAGGAAGTAATGCTCTGCTCTTTAATGATGGGCAAACTGATAAAACGACTAAAAATAAGTACACTTCTCTTTTAGATAAAGATATAAAAGCACATTTTTCTTTAGCTCGTGACCATATCATTAATCCATCTTCAATGTGGCGACATTCTAGTATCAAAGCACTCAACATCAATTATGCACAAACAGCCACAGCGCCCGATTTTCACATGTGGGTACAATGTGCATTGCACAAAAAGACATTTGCGAATTTAGCAGAACCCTTTGTTGCTTTTATCGACTACATCCAGGGCAAGAAAGTAAAAAACATGACAAAATTAGCGAGTCTGTTCAATACTCTATGGAACTCTGGATCAGTCATTTATTTCCAGAATTAACACCTAAAGAAGTCAGCCTATTAAGTCTTATACTGCACGGCAAAACCATTAAATTACGCACTGAAGAGTTTGAAATCGCCTTTTCGGCTTATGACAAGGTTCGTTCCAATAATGGGGATTCAAAATTCGGAGAAGATCGAGAAACTATGTTTAGTATTTTAGATAGATATACGCAAGCTTTAAAAAAGGCATTCTATAAACACATATCTTAATATTTAAAGCGGTCATTTTTAGCTAATTTTGATAAAAACGCTGTGAAACATCACAGCGTTTTATATTTATGATTACTTATCAAAAATAGCTTTAGTATATATTCGACTATAGTAATAACCACTTTTCTGGTCTAAATCTCATATCAAAGCTCATTCAAATAAATCGTAAAGCTTGGTCCATCAATTTTTAATAAATCTTGGCTAAAGCGATTTAAGCTCAGCGTTAGAGATTTTTTCATCGGGTCTAGCTGATGTTCTTTGAATACTTTATGAATATGTTCATCCATATTCGTACAATATCTGTCATGATCTTCAACAAAGCAAACCTCTGGCTCTCTTCGTGCTTATCCGCTTTTTCATCAGATTTCATATAAGTCTGACGCTCTGTACGATTAAATGCATAAGTCTGGTACACGAATCCATTTTTATACGGCGTGACATCAATTGACTCCCATAGAAATTCTATTGTTATTTTCTCGGTTGCTAATTGCTTGGCCATCGATGCGGATCTCATCACGATAAATATCGACTTTCAAAAGTTCTTTCGATTTTTCACCATATTGCTTCTGAAATACCTCTCGTCTTTCTTGATAAGCATCTTCTACAGAAGAGTCTAGCTCTATACTGTAAAAGCAAATAGTCTGATACACTATCTAATTCTTTTCCCAATCCTTTAAGCTCGCTTTTTGGCATATTTTCTAAACGTTCGATCAAAAATCTACATCATCACGAATTTTGCCTGAACTATCGGATAAATTTAGTTTTGTTAATAACTGTTCGAAAACGTTCCGTTTGGCTTTGGTAAGCAATTTCTTTTGGCTTAACTACCCAAGTCATGGAGAAAATTGCCACCATTACAACAGCAGAGATTAAAGCGATATTGACGAACTTTTTCGGCACAATCAGAATCGCATAAGCAATCGTAATCGCCGTAGCCAAGGCCACTAAATAAATACGTTGTTCCGTCCAAGCATAGGCACTAATACGAGCGATCAATCGCCAACCATAGCAACACGATTGGCACACTAGCAAGATATGGATAGAACTTAAAGAAAGTTTCCCAGCGGGCTTTTAGCACAAATAGAACGTAGTGCATATACGCCTAAACCGCCAAGCAGGTAAGGCAAAGTAATATTCGCCAGCATGCCTTTTGGTAATACGCCTTCAAAAATAATTTGCACAACATAAGCATAAAGCAACACAGTGAAAATCATCAATGCGGGCGCTAATACAAAATTAACTAAAATTTCAAAAAATGCGATTTAACGTCATTTCCGATTTAGCTTGCGCTGTTGGAATACTAAGAAAAACAGTGGCTGAGTAAAAATGCCTAAAGAAGTATAAAAATGACTGTAGAAACTATCAGAAAACTCGACATTAAAGAGCGTTGTAATCGTAAATAGAATAGCCGCGACTAATCCAAACACCAACAACCATACCGCCGTCGCTAAGCCAATATGGAATAGATTGGTAAAAATTACGGTAGGTAAACCCTTGATTATTTTTTTCAAATGGAAACCCTAATAACACCAGTAACGCAATAAAATTTGCTCCCCAGAATTTTGGACTCGTGAGATAAAACTCTGCACTATCATTAGTCATGCCAATGATGGCTAGCGCCACCAATGGCACAATCCCATGAAAAACGATACCAAGAATATGGGCGAGAGATAAACAAAGATAAACAACATTGGCTCAAATACCCAATAAGCCAAATGATCATCTTTTGACGAGGCTCTAATTCCATAAACCAAATTCCAATTGCAAATGCACTAATTAGAAAAATTGCAATCGGATGTGCAGACACTGCATTTTTATCTGCGCTTTAGTCTTTTCGAAAAATGTTGAAACAGACATAATCATTCCTTTTTATTCTATAAAGTCTTAATTAACACTTAATAATTCATACTGAAATAGTATGGAATTTACTGGCACTTTAACGAACTTTTTATGGATAAATCCACTAAAAATTAAATAGATATTGGATAAAAAGAGACAAAAATCTCACCGCACTTTATTGAAAAACAAGATGCAGATCAAAGTGCGGTCATTTTCCCAAGACAAATTTCTAAATTTGCTTTATTATATTGCCCGTTTTAGGTTCGCCTAACTAATTTTAATTAACTTTAAACAGAGGAAAACAAAAATGGCAAAAATCGTTAAAGTCATTGGTCGTGAAATCATCGACTCTCGTGGTAACCCAACTGTAGAAGCTGAAGTTCATCTTGAAGGTGGTTTTCGTTGGTTTAGCAGCTGCTCCATCAGGTGCATCTACTGGTTCTCGTGAAGCATTAGAATTACGTGACGGCGACAAATCTCGTTTCTTAGGTAAAGGTGTATTAAAAGCGGTTGCGGCTGTAAACGGTCCTATCGCAGATGCATTAGTGGTAAAGAAGCGTCTAACCAAGCTGAAATCGACCAAATCATGATCGATTTAGACGGTACTGAAAACAAATCTAACTTCGGTGCAAACGCAATCTTAGCGGTATCTTTAGCAACACGCAAAAGCAGCGGCAGCGTCTCAAAGGTTTACCGCTTTACGCTTACATTGCAGAACTTAACGGCACGCCAGGCGTTTACTCTATGCCATTACCAATGATGAACATCATCAACGGTGGTGAGCACGCAGATAACAACGTTGATATCCAAGAATTCATGATTCAACCAGTTGGTGCAAAACATTACGCGAAGCACTTCGTATCGGTGCTGAAGTATTCCACAACCTTGCGAAAAGTATTAAAAATCTAAAGGCATGAGCACTGCTGTAGGTGATGAAGGTGGTTTTCGCACCTAACTTAGCATCTAACGCTGACGCTTTTAGCATGTATCAAAGAAGCTGTAGAAAAAGCAGGTTATGTATTAGGTAAAGACGTGACTTTAGCAATGGACTGTGCATCTTCTGAGTTCTACAACAAAGAAACTGGCAAATACGAAATGAAAGGCGAAGGCCGTTCATTCACTTCTCAAGAGTTCACACACTATCTTTGAAGAATTAACTAAAACAATACCCAATCGTGTCTATCGAAGATGGTCAAGATGAATCTGACTGGGATGGTTTTGCATACCAAAACTAAAGTGTTAGGCGACCGCGTTCAATTAGTGGGCGACGACTTATTTCGTTACTAACACCAAAATCTTAAAAGAGGGTATCGAAAAAGGTATCGCAAACTCTATCTTAATCAAATTCAACCAAATCGGTTCTTTAACTGAAACTTTAGCAGCAATCAAAATGGCTAAAGATGCAGGTTACACTGCGGTTATCTCTCACCGTTCAGGTGAAACCGAAGATGCGACTATCGCTGATGTAGCGGTTGGTACAGCAGCAGGTCAAATCAAAACTGGTTCTATGAGCCGTTCTGACCGTATTGCGAAATACAACCAATTAATCCGTATCGAAGAAGCATTAGAACGTGCTGGCACACCAGCTCCGTTCTTAGGTTTAAAAGCGGTTAAAGGTCAAGCATAATTTTTGCTTAATTTAAGGTAAAATAGCACCGCACTTTGCATAAAAGTGCGGTGTTTTTTTAAGGTGTTTTTATGAAGACACAATCTGATTCACTTCTTACTGAACCTTGGCTATCTTGGGCATATCGAAATCCAAAAGCATTGCACAAAACGGGCTAACTTATTGCAAAAATATCTATGATATTGAGCGCTATGAACGTTTGCGGATTTGTCTGCTGAAATGCTCGCTTATAAAACAGCCATACCCAAAAGAAACCGTCAAACCGTTTTTTTCTGCAATGAGGGCTGGTTATCAAACCCCTAAAATCGACTCGCGTGCAGCTATTTTTCAAAGATGATAAAAATTTTTATTAGTACAAGAAAAATGATGGGTCTTTGGTCACTGCCTGGCGGCTGGATAGATGCTAGAAACCATTCATAGTAATACGATTAAAGAAGTACGCGAAGAAGCGGGGCTTAATGTTAAACCGACTTTCATTATTGCTATTCACGAACAACATAAACGAAATTTTTCCGCCTTTTTGCGCATCCTGTACTCAAAACCTTCGTCATGTGCGAACCATTAAGTGGTGAATTTCAACCAAATAGTGAAACAGTTCAATCTGCCTATTTTGCGTTGAGTGAACTGCCACCAATGAATGAAGAAAAATACGCCCGCACAGGTTGAACTTTGCTTTTCAGGGCACACCATAGTAGTCACTGGACTACACAATTTGATTAGGAAATACCATGTTACATTTAACCCTCGAAGATCAACTCTTTCTCGGTCAACCAAAACAAGTCGGCACACACTCAACGGTACATGACCATCTGGCGGTAATGTTTGAAGATGACGGTGAAACAGGCTATTTTTATGCATTAGATATGCGTCAAAATGCGCAGCCTGTTGTCGATTGCTTACACGTTTATAACGTCGATAACACACGCAATCACCACGAAGCTACGTAAATTAGAAATCTGCTGGGATGAAAGCGGTTATTTAGCCTTATTGCTTATTAACGGCTATCCCCATGCCGTATTTGATTTTGCCTCATTTGATCGGCTATAACACCAACAAACATCCTCAGCCTGACTTAATGAGTATGTGGACATACGAAGAAATCACCAATGAACGTGCAACAGCATGGCTTGGTGTGAATACCATTAAATAGGATTAACTATGCGATTTTTACCGCGGTCTTCAGCCTTTCAAGGTTAGTGAGTTTTTGATCTTGATGATACCCTTTTCACGATAACAGTGATGTCATTCGTTTAGCCGAAGAACGCTTTCTTCAATGTGTGCAAGAACACTCAAAACTGAGCGATCTTACCTCAGAATATTGGCGAGAATGGAAATGGCAACTGGCGGAGAAAGATCCCTTGATTGCTGAAGATGTGATTGCCTGGCGTGTCGAAACGTTACGGCACTTACTGGCGCATCTACGGTAAAAAGTGCGGTTGAAATTGACCGCACTTTAGCGATTGCTATGGAAGAGTTTGTTGAATGGCGACATAAAATTAATGTACCCGCAGAAAAGTATTGAAGTGTTGAATCAACTTAGAGACGCTACCTGCTGAGCGTGATTACCAATGGTAATGTGATTGCAACACGCATTGGGCTTTGAACACTTTCAGCTGAGTTTACGTGGTGGAGAGCAAGGCAGAGCGAAACCCTCATCAAGATTTATTCCACCAAACCGCCCATTATTTTTGGCGTAAAACCGAGTGAAATTTTACATATTGGTGATAACTTAACCACAGATGTTCAAGGCGCTATTCAAGCAGGCTGCCAAGCAGTATGGATTAATTTATCGGGCAAAAACCCTCAATTCATTTACTGAAGCAAGTGTTTTGCCTACATTAGAAATCAATCATTTAACTGAATTATTAACACTTTAACCCTATGATGAAAAAGAAAAATCAAGTTCTCGTCAGCCTTTCCATTGTAGGTTTGATATGCGGTTGCTCAGAAGAGCAAGTTCAACGAGATGTTTATAACAGCCTTGAGGATTGTTTAGCTGATTGGCAAAAATTGAATTATGCGAAGCTGACCAATCTAATGAAAATAACAGCGGCACAACTGCACATGCTGGATCAGGATCCTTCTCTCGGGCAATTTAAATACACGTCCAAGTAATAATAGTGAATGGTCAGAAGACAATCAGACCGTTAAACAAACCTTAAAATCCTGATGGTGCAACTCACTCTAGCAATTCAAACGGTTCAGAAGGAGCAAACACACCAGCTCAGCAACAGGAGAAGGACACGGCAGTATGGGTAGTGCGATTGCAGGTGCCGCAATGGGCTGTATGATCGCGCGTACGATGGGCTCATTTTTAGGCCCTAGTTACAATCCAAGCAATCGCGCCGTTTCAACACCAACTGGGGCAAGTTATTCAACCGCAAAACCAATCGTTCTGTCGGTAAACCTGTATTAGTAAAAGGCAATGCTGGTAGCACTTACAGCAAACCAGTTTCACGCGGTGGCTTTTAAAAGCTCAAATTCAAGCAGTAACCGTAGCTCAGGCGGTTAAATATGAAACGAATCACAGGGCTTTCCTACTCGTCCCAATATGGTGCAACAATTATTAGATGTGGGCTTTGATTACTATAATCTGCCTTCCTCTGATGGTTCCCATTATTGGTCGGACAATGTAGCGTATGAATTTACCCTAGCGGAAATCGATCGTATTGAAGACGCCACCAACGAATTGCACGCGATGTGTATGGACTTTTGTTGCCGATGAAGTGAAACAAGGTGATTATGCCCATTATCGCTTCACCGATTTACAGAAAAATCTGATTGAACAAACATGGGCTAAAAACGTACCGTACTTATATGGTCGTTTTGATTTTTGGTTATGACGGCGAAAACCTCAAAATGTTTGAATACAATGCCGACACCCCTACTTCCTGCTTGAAGCTGCTGTGGTGCAATGGCAATGGTTAGAGCAAATTGAAGGCTTAGCGCATCGTGACCAATTTAATTGGATTCACGAAGAATTACTGAATCGCTTTCAGTTTATTCAACAACAAACTGGGCTAAACGATTTCATTTTAGTGCTATGCAAGAAGCGGGTCGCGAAGATTGGGGGCAATATCGATTACCAGCAGATGTGGCTTACAACGCGGGTTGGCATATTCATCAGCTTGCCATTGAAGATGTAGGCTACGATAAAGACAGTCAGCAATTCCTCGATCTGAATAATCAACCTATTGATTGTTTATTTTAAGCCTCATCCGCTTGAATGGATGACCACGACAGAATATGCACCACACATGCTTAATTCATCCACCACCTTTATTGAACCGGCGTGGAAATTACTATTAAGCAATAAAGTGCTATTGGCGAAATTGTGGCAAAAACATCCAAACCACCCTTTATTACTACCCGCTTACTTTTAGTAAACATGATATTACCGATCGTCAATCAATATGGGTAAAAACCGACGTTAGGTCGTGAGGGCGCCAATGTTTCTTACTATGAAAAACGTAATGGTCTAGAATTTGCTGCCAAAGGCAGTGAGCATTCTGCCTTTTACGATCAAGCTGGCTACATCTATCAACAAAAATTTGAACTGCCAAATTTTGATGGTATGTATCCTATGATTGGTTCTGGGCAGTGGGTGATGTAGCGTGGCATTGGCTTAAGAGAAGATTTTACCCCAGTTACCGGCAATGATAGCCACTTCATTCCGCATTACTTTGTAGAATAAAAACAACGCAAAAACTGACCGCACTTAACAGATAATAAGGAGATAAATATGTATCCATTTAGTTTTTCAAAACCCTACTGTATTGAATTTGGTCTCGATAAAGAAAAAGAGATGGGTAAATATATGCACGAATACGGTGCAAAAAGGCCTTAATTATCTATGGTAGTGAGCGTGTCAAAACAATCCGGTTTATTTGAAGATGTGACAAAAAGCTTTGCGTGAGCATGGAATTGAATACATTGAATGTGGCGGGGTAAAAAGCAACCCTGACAATCAGTAAAGTTCGTGAAGCCGTTGCAATGGCAAAAAGCCTTTGGCGCAGATAGTGTGTTGAGTATCGGTGGTGGATCTTGCCTTGATAGTGCGAAAGCGATCGCAGCCGGTGCTTGCTATGACGGGTGATACTTGGGACTTTTTTAAAGGCACACCGGTACAAAAAGCGTTAATGATTTTTGATGTAATCACCCTTGCGGCAACAGGCAGTGAAATGAACTGGGGTTCAGTCATTACTAATGAAGAAACGCAGCAAAAATATTCGATTCACAACAATCATTTATTCCCAAAAAGTATCGGTCATTAATCCGAAATTACAAGCGACCGTCAGTCGTGATTATTTAGTGTATTCTGCCGCAGATATTATTGCTCATTCGATTGAAGCCTATTTTCACCGCAGAATATCGCCCTGAAATTATTGATTTCTTAGTAGAAAGCAATATTAAAACCGTTATCCGTACGACTGAAATCTTGCTTAATGACCCACAAGATCTCAATGCGCGTGGTGAATTTGCCTGGGCAGCTACACTTGCGTTAAACGGCTTAACCCATTTAGGTATCTCACCTTACGGTTTCCCCAATCATATGATTGAGCATTCCATGAGTGCGATTTCAGATGCCACATGGAGCTGGGCTTTCGTGATTATGCCTGCATGGATGCAATGGTATCAATCTCAAAGACCTGCTCAATTCAAACGCTTTGCTAAAGAAATATTTTGGCCTAGAGAATGCTGAAGAGGGTATTCAAGCTTTTAAAAACCTGGTTTGATAAAAATCGGCACACCAACTCGCCTTGAACAACTTGGCATTGATGATAAAACCTTATTTGAAATTGTCGATAATGCGGTTCAAACCGCTATCAGAGCGAAAAGTGGAAAAAAACGTATACTAAAGAAGCTATTAAAGCTCATTTTCGCTTTAGCGAAGTATCTTCATAAAAAGAGCGGTCAAATTCACAAAACAATGGAATTTGACCGCTCTTTTTATATTCTCAACATTTCACTTGTTGAAAAAGAATGTAAATAACCGCACTTTAGTTACCCAAAGTGCGGTTAATTTGAATTGTTTTAACGCTTAATTATAGTGAAGCTTGATCAACAGCCACACCAGCACCCATAGTTGTAGAGATGCTTACTTTCTTGATAAAGATACCTTTTGCAGTAGTTGGTTTTGCTTTGTTTAAAGCAGCCAATAATGCTTGAAGGTTTTCTTTTAATTGAACTTCAGAGAAGTTTGCTTTACCAATTGTTGTGTGGATGATACCGTTTTTATCGTTACGATAACGGATCTGACCAGATTTAGCATTTTTAACTGCTTCAGCAACGTTTGGTGTTACGGTACCAACTTTAGGGTTTGGCATTAAACCACGAGGGCCTAATACTTGACCTAATTGACCAACAACACGCATTGCATCAGGAGAAGCGATAACAACGTCAAAGTTCATTTCGCCTTTTTTGATTTGCTCTGCTAAATCTTCCATACCGACTAAATCAGCGCCAGCTTCTTTAGCTGCATCTGCGTTAGCACCTTGGGTGAACACAGCTACGCGTACTTCACGACCAGTACCGTGTGTAATACAGTTGCACCACGAACGTTTTGGTCTGATTTACGAGGATCGATACCCTAAGTTTACTGCAACGTCAACACTTTCAACGAATTTAGCAGTTGCGAATTGTTTTAATAACGCGATTGCTTCGTTGATTTCGTATGCTTTTAGTAGAATCTACGCCAGCTTTGATTGCTTTCATTTTTAGTCAATTTAGCCATCGTATTATTCCTCCACCACTAAGCCCATTGAGCGAGCAGTACCAGCAATTGATTTCATTTTAGTTTCGATAGTCGCGCCAGTCATATCTGCTGCTTTAGTTTCAGCGATTTGACGAACTTGATCTAAAGTTACTTTACCCACTTTATCTTTGTTCGGTTTACCAGAACCAGATTTGATACCCTGCAGCTTTTTTTCAATCAATACTGCAGCTGGTGGGGTTTTAGTAATGAAAGTGAATGAACGGTCTGCATATACAGTGATAACAACTGGAATTGGTAAACCTTTTTCAATGCTCTCAGTACGAGCGTTGAATGCTTTACAGAATTCCATGATGTTCACACCTTGTTGACCTAATGCAGGACCAACTGGTGGTGATGGGTTTCGCTATACCAGCTGCAACTTGCAACTTAACGTATGCTTGGACTTTTTGCCATTTTTAGTTTCTCTAAATGGGTGATAACGCCGAAATCGGCTCCCCTGTTAATGAAAGGCTGTATTTTAATTAATCAGCCTCGAAAATTTCAAGTAGAAAAACTACTCGAAAAAAACAACCGCACTTTTTATTGCTTAAGTGCGGTCATTAAATCTTTTGTTTTGGAAAAGGGAAATTAACGTGTTTTTCCACTTGACCAAATTCAAGCTCAACTGGTGTTGCACGACCGAAGATAGATACAGACACTTTTAAGCGGCCTTTTTCGTAATCTACTTCTTCAACCGTACCATTAAAGTCTGCGAATGGACCTTCTGTCACACGCACTTCTTCACCTGGTTGATATTCTTTACGATGACGTGGTTTTTCAGCACTTTGCTCTAAACGATTTAAAATTAAATCTGCTTCACGTTTAGAAATTGGCGCTGGCTTATCTGGTGTACCACCGATAAAGCCCATTACACGAGGTACACTTTTCACTAAGTGCCATGTGTCATCATTCATTGCCATTTCAACTAACACATAGCCAGGGAAAAATTTACGTTCACTTTTACGACGTTTACCTGCTACGTTTTCAACGACTTCTTCAGTCGGCACTAACACTTCGCCAAACTGATCTTCCATTTGTTGTTGTTTGATATATTCACGTAATGTGATTGCAACACGACTCTCAAAGCCGGAGAATGCTTGCAATACATACCAACGTTTTTTGGATACGTTTTCAGTTTCGCTCATTTTAGAATCTCAAATCAGTTAAGAAGTTAATCAATGCAATGATAATTGAATCAATTGCCCAGAAGAATAAAGAGGTAAGCACGGTTACCGCAATAACGATTAAAGTTGTTTGACGTGTTTCTGCACGAGTTGGCCATACCACTTTACGACCTTCAACTTTTGCTTCGCTAAAGAATGTACGAGCTTTTGTACCTTGGTTAGTAATTGCAGCGAAACCAAAGGCAATTAATACAGCGACAACTACGCCAACTACACGCACTGGTAAAGAAAAGGCTTCTTTAAAAATAAACGTTACCAATTGCTGCTGCGGTAAAAATGCCACAGAAAAGAATCCAAAGAAGCGTGTTTTAAGCTTTTTGATTTTCCTTCTACGACTTGTTCTTGGTCGTGTTTCTTTTCTCAACAATTTCAGCTGCCATAATTGAATCCGTATAAAATAAGGGATAAATAATTTTTAGATTAATTTCAGAACGTGCGATTGTAGCATTTTCTTTCGGAATTGCCTATGAAAAATGTCAGAAAAAACAACCGCACTTTCTGTTAATTTTTATATTCGAGTTTTGGTGGTTTGTTATCAACGATCGTTTCTTCATCCACAATCACTTTTTCAAGTTTTCGATTGAAGGTAAATCATACATCGTATCTAACAATACAGCTTCAACGATTGAGCGTAAACCACGTGCACCGGTTTTACGTTCAAGGGCTTTTTTCGCCATCGCTTTTAATGCTTCTGGTGTAAATTCAAGCTCTACATCTTCTAAGCCAAATAATGCTTGATATTGTTTGGTCAGTGCATTTTTCGGTTGAGTCAGGATCTGAATCAACGCCTCTTCATCTAATTCGCTTAATGGCGCAATCATTGGAAGACGACCAATAAATTCTGGAATCAAACCAAATTTCATTAAATCATCTGGCTCAACTTGACGGAATAATTCAGAAAGATTTTCTTTCTCTTCTTCCTTCTCTACTTTCGCATCAAAACCAATTCCAGTATCAGTTTGTGTACGCTTACCGATGATTTTATCTAAGCCAGCAAATGCCCCACCACAAATAAAGAGGGATTTTTGAGGTGTCCACTTTCAACATTTCTTGTTGAGGATGTTTACGTCCACCTTGTGGCGGTACAGACGCAATAGTGCCTTCAATTAATTTCAACAAGGCTTGTTGTACACCTTCACCAGACACATCGCGAGTAATAGACGCACCTTCTGATTTACGGCTAATTTTATCAATTTCATCAATATAGATAATGCCCTGCTCTGCTTTTTTTCTGTATCGTAATCGCAGTTTTGCAATAATTTTTGCAGAACATTTTCCACGTCTTCGCCCACATAACCGGCTTTCGGTTAACGTCGTCGCATCAGCCATAGCAAAAGGCACATTTAAACGACGCGCCAAGGTTTGTGCTAATAAAGGTTTTTACCGCTACCTGTTGGACCAATTAACAAGATGTTACTTTTACCTAATTCCACATCATTGCTTTGGTGATTCGTGCGTAAGCGTTTATAGTGATTGTAAAACCGCCACTGACAAGACCTTTTTCGCATAATCTTGCCCAATCACATAATCATCTCAGTGCGCACGAATTTCGTGCGGTGTCGGTAATTTTTCTTCAACTGCGAGTTCGCTAGGTGTTTCGATTTCACCACTGTCTTCTAACATACTGTGGCAAAGCTCGATACACTCGTTACAAATATAACCATCTGTACCCGCAATTAATTTACCTACTTCACTTTTTTTCTCTTCCGCAGAAAGAACAGTGAAGATCGTTATCATTTGTTATCATGTTAAATCCTTAACGTTTAATCAACACATCGTCCACTAAGCCGTAAGCTTTTGCTTCTTCTGCCGACATAAAGTTATCACGATCGGTGTCTTTTTCGATACGCTCGATGCTTTGACCTGTATGGAAAGCAAGACGCTCGTTTAAGGTTTGTTTAATTTTTTTAAAATTTCTGTGCGTGGATCTGAATATCTGATGCTTTGTCCACGGAAACCACCTAACGGTTGGTGAATCATTACCGTGCATTCGGTAATGCAGCACGTTTTCCTGCTGTACCACCTGCAAGTAAGAATGCGCCCATTGAGCAAGCTTTCGACCAATACAAAGGGTACGCACATCCGGTTTAATAAATTGCATGGTATCGTAAATTGCCATACCCTGCAGTCACCGAGCCACCCGGTGAGTTAATATAAATATTGATGTCTTTTTCGGATCTTTCTGATTCTAAGAAAAAGTAGCTGTGCCACGATCAACTTTGCCATATGATCTTCTACTTCACCACTCAAGAAGATCACGCGCTCTTTTAATAGGCGGGAATAAATGTCGTACGAACGTTCACCACGAGAGGTTTGTTCGACAACCATAGGAATTACACTCATTTTTTTGCCCCTAAATATGTAAGCTAAAAATCGGGCAATATTCTACCCGAAAATCAGTAAAATAAAAATGCGGTCGCTTTTTCATTGAAAAACAACCGCACTTTTTCGATGATATGCTTGTGAATTTAATTCACGTTCTATCAATTATTATGCTTGTGGATTCATGATCTCATCAAATGAAGACGCTTTTTCAGTCACTTGAGCTTTTAGCAAGAACGGCATCAACTGCTTGTTCTTCAATACTACGTTGCGAATGTTCTTCATTAACTCTTCATTTTTGCTGTAATATTCAACTACTTCAGCTGGTTGTTCGTAAGCAGAAGCGATATCCGCGATCATTGCTTTCGCACGTTCTTCATCTGGTTTCAATTCGTTTGATTTGATCACTTCAGAGAATAATAAACCGACTTGAACACGACGTTTTGCATCAGCTTCAAATAATTCACGTGGTAATTGTGCAGCTTGTTGTGCATTGCCACCGAAACGTTGTGCAGCTTGGTTACGTAATACATTGATTTCTTCTTCTACTGCAGAAGCTGGAACATCAATTGGGTTTTGTTCGATTAAACCGTTGATGACTTGTTGTTTAACGCGAGAAACTAATGCATTTTTCAATTCACGTTCCATGTTTTTACGGATTTCTGCACGTAAATCTGCCACAGTTTTGGTGTTTTGGACCAAATTTAGCAACGAATTCATCTGTTAATTCTGGTAATTCCATTTCTTCTACTTTTTTTCAAGGTGATCGCAAATTTTCGCATCTTTACCTTTTTAAGTTTTCAGAATGGTACTCCGCTGGGAAAAAGTCACATTGATATCGAATTGTTCGCCTGCTTTGTGACCCTACGATACCTTCTTCGAAAACCAGGAATCATGCGGCCTTGGCCCATGAAGAGAACGAAATCAGTTGCTTTTACCACCTTCGAACTCTTCGCCATCAACATAACCAACGAAGTCGATTGTTACGCGAGAATCTGCTTTCGCTGCGGCTTTGCTTTCAACCCAGTGGCTTGTTGTTTACGTAATACCTCAATCATTTTATCGATATCAGCTTCAGTGATTTCAACAGTTGTTTTCTCAACTTTGATATTTTCTAAGCCTTTTTAATTCAACTTCTGGGTATACTTCAAAAGTTGCTGTGAATGATAAATCTTTACCTGGTTCAAACGTTTCGATAGCGAAAGTTGGACGACCTGCGATGTTGATTTTTCTCAGCGATGACTGCGTCAAAGAAATGACGTGGTAATAGATCGTTTAATACATCTTGACGGATTGATGCGCCAAAAACGTTGTTCAATGATGTGAGCTGGCACGTGACCTTTACGGAAACCATCAACACGTACATTTTTGCCGCACGTTTGAATTCTTCACGAGTTGCTTTTTTTCTACAGCTTCAGCTGGAACGGTGATCGTCACACGACGCTCTAAACCTTGAGTTGTTTCAATATTTAATGACATTTGTAACCTCAATTAATGTTGCACTCGGTAAAAACCACACCGAACACGTTATTGTTTGTAAAAAGTAAAAACCGTCAAATTATAGCGAAAGAAAAATCAAACAGTCGATAGAAACCGGAAAATTCAATAGAAAACCAGCTAAAATTGCACAATTTATCAACAATTTTTTGATAAAGAAAAAGTGCAGTCAAAAATAACCGCACTTTTTTTATCGAATTATAAACCTTTCGGTAAACGAATTTTTGACCAGGGAAAAATCTTATCCGCGTCTTTAATCACTTCTTTGTTCGCTTCAACGATAGCGGTATATTTCGCGCCATTTCCGTAAGCTTTCTCAGCGATTTTCCACAAGGTGTCACCTTTTTGGATTACATAAAATGTTTCATCACTGCCTAAGGTTTCACCGTTATTGATGCTTGCATCGCTTGTTACTGAGTGGATACCTTGAATGTTACCTGCCATTAATACTGCTTTTTCTAATGCCGCTGCGTTTGCTGCCACACCTTGGATATTTGCTACACCATTTTCAACGGTAACCGATAAGTTTTCTACACCTGGATTGTCTTCCGCAATGTGTTGAGTCACTGCTTTAGATGCATCTTCTTCTTTAGAGAAAAACTTTCTTACCAATGTCACTGACAAAAATCAAATAAACCCATTTTAAAAGTTCCTTTTGTATGTTTGTTTAAGGGAGTATTACGATACTGAAATTCCTTAAGAAGTCTATAAATCAGAGTGTAAAGCTATGTAAATATTCCAAGAAAACTGATCTAAAATTGACCGCACTTTGATAGAATACGCCGATTTTTAATTTACTCACACAAAAAGGACAAATTATGCGTTGGGAAGGTCGTAGAGAAAGCTCAAATATTGAAGATAGACGTGGCTCTGGCGGCGGTAACTTCGGTGGCGGAAAAGGCACTGGTGTGCTCGGTATTATCATTCTTTTAGTCGGCGCTTATTATGGCGTGGATCTTTCAGGCTTAGTGGGTACGCCTGATTTTTCAGGACAAAGCTCTCAACAGTTAGAAACTCAAGAAGAACAACAACTTGCGAGTCTTTCTAAAGTTGTATTAGCAGACACTGAAACCGTTTGGGGACAATATTTCAGACAAATGGGTAAAACCTATAGTGAACCAACCATGGTGCTTTTACAATGGTGTAACGCCAACCGCTTGTGGTACGGGTCAATCTGCAATGGGTCCATTCTACTGCCCGAGCGATCGCAAAGTTTACCTTGATTTATCGTTCTATAATGAAATGAAAAATAAACTGGGTGCAGCAGGTGATTCTGCCTTTGCTTATGTGATTGCGCACGAAGTTGGTCACCACGTACAAAATATGCTTGGAATTCTGCCGCAGTGAATCGCGCACAACAAAGCAGCGATCGCAAAACGGCAAATCAACTTTCCGTTCAATTAGAACTTCGCTGACTGCTTCGCTGGTGTTTGGGCGAGCCAAGCGGTAAAAAGTGGTTTATTTGAACGCGGTGATGAAGAAAAAAAGCGTTTAATGCAGCAGAAGCTGTGGGGCGATGACCGTTTACAAAAAAACGCAGCCAAGGTTATGTGGGTACCGGATAGTTTCACTCACGGTACATCTGCACAGCGTCTAGAATGGTTCAGAAAAAGGCTTACAAAGCGCTAATCCTTCTGAGTGTAATACCTTTTAACCAATAAAATCTTTAAGGCTGACTCATGTCAGCCTTTTTATTTCTGTTCATTTCAAGATAAAAAGAGCGGTCAATTTTGACCGCTCTTTTCTTCATGATTTTAAGTTTACGCGAACTGACGTACTTCACCGTTACCTGCTACGTTCTCCACACAACGTGGACAAAGTGTAGGATGTTCAGGGTTCACACCGATTTTTGTCAGAATAATGCCAGCAACGTGGGCATTTTTCACCGTGAGAACGTGCGACGCTTACCACAATGCCCTCTAACTCACCTGCAGCCACATCTGCTGGTTTGTCAGCTAATGGTTTCACTTCCGCTTTTGAGGTAATTAACACGAAACGTAATTCATTGCCTAATTGTTTCTAACAATGCACGATATTCATCGTTAGCATAAAACCGTTACTTCTGCTTCTAAACCACCACCGATCACTTTGTCGTTACGAGCGATTTCTAATACACGGTTCACTTCAGAACGAACTTTAATCAGTTGTTGCCAGTAAGCATCATCTAATTTTTCATTCTCACCCTAAGCCAAATAAGCCTTCATAGAATTCTTCAGTGAAGACGAACTCAGCACGTGGCGTCGCTGTTTGTGGCAAATAGCCCCAAATTTCATCTGCTGTGAATGACAAGATTGGTGCCATCCAACGCACTAAAGCTTCTGCAATGTGCCATAACGCTGTTTGATAGCTACGACGCGCAAGGCTGTCTGCTTTTGGTGGTATATTGACGGTCTTTGATAATATCAAGGTAGAACGAGCCCATTTCCACAGAACAGAAACGCATTAAACGTTGTACCACCGTGTGGAATTGATAGTTATCGTACGCGTCTTTAATTTCTTTTTGTGCATCTAACGCACAAGCTACCGCCCAACGATCCAAGCTAATCATTTCTTCCGGTTTAACCGCATCACGTTGCGGATCAAAACCATTCAAATTCGCTAATAAGAAACGTGCCGTGTTACGAATACGACGATAGCTATCCGCTGCACGTTTTAAGATCTCATCAGAAACGGTCATTTCACCCGTATAGTCGGTAGACGCCACCCATAAACGTAAAAATGTCACCACCGAATTTATCCATGACTTCTTGTGGTGTCACGATATTACCGATAGATTTTGACATCTTACGGCCTTGACCATCCACGGTGAAACCATGGGTTAATACTTGTTTATATGGTGCTTTGCTGTCTGTTGCCGTAGAAAGCATTAAAGAAGACATAAAACCAACCACGGTGTTGGTCAGAACCTTCTAAATACATGTCGATATCTTTGGCCGTTAAATTCCGGACGATTTGCTACAACAGAAGAATAGGTTGATCCTGAGTCAAACCATACGTCAGCGGGTATCAGGTACTTTTGCGATAGGTTTCTGCGTCCGCACCTACATAATCTTTTTCGTCTAAATCCCACCATGCTTGAATACCGGCTTTCTACACGTTTCGCTACTTCTTCAAGTAACTCTAAAGTACGCGGATGAAGTTCTTCGCTTTCTTTGTGCACGAATAAGGTCATCGGCACGCCCCAGGTACGTTGACGAGAAATACACCAGTCAGGGCGGTTTTTCAACCATTTTTCTCGATACGTGCTTGACCCCAATCTGGAATCCAGCGAACTTGTTTGATTTCACCTAATGCTTGTTGGCGTAAACCTTGTGTTTCCATACCGATAAACCATTGTGGGGTCGCACGGAAAATAATCGGGGTTTTTGTGGCGCCAGCAGTGTGGGTAGCTGTGTTTGATTTTTCTCCACTTTTAATAAGTTGCCCACTTCTTTGTAATTTTTTTCAACAACCAATGGATTGGCTTCAAATACACCTTTACCTGCAAAGAATTCAGTCGTTGAAATAAATTTACCGTCATTCGATACAAGACCCGCCATTGGTAAATTATATTTTTTGTCCAACAATGAAGTCGTCCAAAACCATGATCTGGCGCAGTATGTACCAAACCAGTACCACCATCAGTAGTAACGTGATCTCCCAAAATCACTGGCACAGTAAAATCATAGAATGGATGGTTAAAGCGTGCTAACTCAAGTGCTTGACCTTTTACTGAACCTAACACTTCAACGTGTTCTATGCCAACTGCTTTCGCCACAGATTCCACTAATTCAGCAGCTAAAATCACACGCTCATCGCCAAGTTGTACTAGGTTGTATTCTAAGTCTGCATTTACTGCAATCGCACGGTTAGATGGCATTGTCCAAGGTGTGGTGGTCCAAATCACCGCAGATAATTTGCCATGGCCTTTGCCTACTGCGTTAAATTTCTCTTCAATTTCGGCTACATTTACTGCAGGGAAACGCACATAGATAGACGGAGAAACTTTGTCTTCGTATTCCACTTCTGCTTCTGCTAAAGAAGAACCACAATCCAAACACCAGTGCACCGGTTTTGAACCTTGTATAAGTGACCATTCGCAATCACTTTACCGAGTGTACGGATGATGTTTGCTTCGGTGTTGAAGTTCATGGTTAAATAAGGATTATCCCAATCGCCCAACACACCTAAACGGATAAAAATCTTTTTCTGACCTTCTACTTGTTCTGCGGCATATTCACGGCATTTTTGGCGGAATTCAGCAGCGGTCACTTTCTCATTTGGTTTACCCACCAAACCTTCTACTTTTTAATTCAATTGGCAAGCCATGACAGTCCCAACCCGGAACATAAGGCGAATCAAAACCTAACGCCGTTTTAGATTTAATAATAATATCTTTCAGAATTTTTATTCACGGCATGACCGATATGGATGTTACCGTTCGCATATGGAGGGCCATCATGCAAAATAAAGGATTTTTGCCTTTCGTCGCTTGGCGGATTTTTGATATAACTGTTTGTCATCACCAATTTTTTTAACATCACAGGGTTCGCGTTTGGCTAAATCGCCACGCATTGGGAAACCTGTTTCAGGTAAATTTAACGTGTTTTTTTGTAATCAACTGTCATGTTATTTTCCAATTTTATATTTCAATATAATTCTATTTTTGCAAAAATACTTTCGCTGTTTTTACGTCTTGTTCAATTTGAGCTTTCAACGCCTCAAAAAGACGGAAACTTTATCTCATCTCGAATCTTCTGGCAGAATTCCACTTCGACCATTTGCCCATAAATGTTCTGAGAAAAATCAAATAAATGGACTTCTAATAATTGTATCGTACCGTTAATGGTCGGGCGTTTTTCCCATGTTGGCGACGCCATCAAAAATCTCGCCTGATTTTCAACCGCACTTTCACCGCATAAACGCCTTTTAACCGGGTTCACTTGACGATGTAAGCGAACATTCGCTGTAGGGAAAACCAATGGTTCGGCCTAATTTATTGCCATGGATCACGCGACCAAAAAAATACGATAAGGCTTACCGAGTAAATTTTGCGCATGCTGTAAATCATCTTTTAGCCAACGCTTCACGGATAGCGGTGCTACTAATACGTAACTCATCTAAACAGAAGGTGCGACTGTCTTCCACTTCAAAACCAAACTGCTTTTCCGGCTTCTTGCAACATCGCAAAATTGCCTAAACGTTTCGCACCAAATTTGAAATCGTCACCAATGCTGAGAAACTTCACATTTAATTTGCGCACAAGTCAATCTTCAATAAATTGTTCTTGCCGGAAGATTAGCAAAAGTGCGGTCAACTTTCGCGACGATCACCACATCCACACCCGCATCAGCTAAACAATGTAATTTATCTCTTAATCGCATTAAGCGCGCGGGGGCTCTGTCACCCATAAAATATCTCGCGCGGTTGCGGCTCAAAAAGCATCACCGCCATGGGTAAATTCAGCGCATCTGCTTTTCTGACGAAGATGACGCAAAATCGCCTGATGCCCCAAATGCACCCCATCAAAAATTGCCAATGGTTAATGCGCACCCTGACAAATATGGCGGTGAATTATGAAGCCCACGAATTAATTGCATTACATCTTATTCCAAAAAACGAAAAATAATCGGTGCATTATAGCGGTAACTTAATGTTTTGTCAGTAAATGGTGTTTACGAACACCCAAGAGCACCAATACGCCTAAATAAACAACCGCTGCCAGTCCAATTAACCAAACCAACCAATAGACACGCATTAAAAATGTCATGGCTGCCCATTCTTCGATAGACGGGCAGTTATACCAAAGCAAGCCCCCCATGGCTAAGGCTGCACCTAAAACTTTTAGAAAAAAGACCGCACTTTTACGTGAAAAATGGTATACATCCTCTTTAGCTAAACCACGATAAAGCAAATAGGCATTTAAGGTTGCTGACATCGCAGAAGCAATCGCTAAGCCCACATAACTAAATGGAATCGCCAATACATTAAAGCCCATATTGCTCACCATAGCGATGATCCCTGATTTTCACGGGTGTTTTTGGTGTCTTGGCGTGCGTAATAGCTGTTAGCCAGGATCTTAATCAGCATAAAGCTAAGCAAACCCGCATTGAATGCCCATAAAGAATAAGAGGCGGCATGCACATCTGTTAAGGTAAAACTGCCACGCATAAACAATACCAGTAACATTGGTTGGGCTAATACGGCAATACCAATCGCAGCCGGCACACCAAGTAATAAAATCATTCGCACGCCCCAGTCCATGGTGTTACGGAAATAAACCGCACTTTGGGAAGAATTATCTTCTCGATTCACATGATGGCGAGCAAGTGTTGGTAAAATCACGGTGGAAATGGCGATACCAAATAGACCAAGTGGAAACCCAATAGACGATCAGAATAATAAAGCCAACTAATAGATCCCGTCATTAAGAAACTGGCAATGACCGTATCAAGCAGCAAGTTGATTTGACTTACGGAAACCCCGAATAAGGCAGGAATCATCAATCGACGAATTTTGGCTACCCCTTCATCATGCCACGCCCATTTTGGTTTTACGAGCAAGCCTGCTTTCTTCAAAAAAGGGATTTGGAATAAAAATTGTAATAAACCGCCTAAGAAGATCCCTGATAGCAAGGGCAAGATCAGGATTATCTAATCTTGGTGCGAGGAAAAGTGCGGTCGCAATCATGGCGATATTGAGTAAAACAGGCGAAAACGACATTACGCCAAATTTACCTATCGTATTTAAAATCGCGCCAGAAAGTGCCACAAAGGTGACAAACCATAAATAAGGAAAAGTAATTTTTAAGAGTAAAGACGCTTGTTCAAATTTGTGCGCATCAGGTCCGTCATTTAGCCAATCGGTAAACCAGCCCATCCCAAAGATCGCCGCAACAACAGGTGATCCCACCATAGCAAGCAAGGTGACAATACTGACTAAACCACCTAGCGTACCCGACACTTTTCCTGATAAATTCTCGCGTTTTGGAAAGATCGCCCGATTTTTTTGATATTCAGCTAATACAGGTACAAAGGCTTTGAGAAAATGCCCTTCCGCAAATAAACGACGTAAAAAGTTTGGGATCCGGTTAGCGAATAAAAATACGTCTGCCGCCGCGCCTGCACCGATCAAATGGGCTATCACCACATCACGGACTAAACCTAACACACGGGACACTAATGTCATCCCACTCACGATAATGCCGGATTTTAAAAAGTCGTTTACTCAAAAATAGGGTCTCTTCAAAAAAATTTTGCCTTAATTGTATAGAATTTTTGTTTTTACGCTATATTCCAACGAAAAACTGATAAAAATCCTGCCCACATCGTTTGTGTGAGCCAATAGAAAGCGCTTTTTTTAAATAACGATGCTTACTTTCGGTTGTGTCTCACCGAAATCAACACAAATTATTCATTGACAAAAGTATAAAAAATCGGCATATTCTACGCCCTTATTTTGTCATAATCATCTAACAGAAATTTTAGGAGTTTGACCTTGGCTAATATCAAGTCAGCAAAAAAACGCGCGGTTCAATCTGAAAAACGCCGCCAACACAACGCAAGCCAACGCTCTATGATGCGTACTTACATCAAAAAAAGTATATGCTCAAGTAGCAGCAGGTGAAAAAGCAGCAGCTGAAGCAGCATTCGTTGAAATGCAAAAAGTTGTTGACCGTATGGCTTCTAAAGGCTTAATCCACGCTAACAAAGCAGCAAACCACAAAGCTAAATTAGCTGCTCAAATCAAAAAATTAGCGTAATTAAAGCATTAAAACAGCTTAAAAATAAAACCGCACTTTGGTGCGGTTTTTGTTTGTCTTAAACCGTCCTGCCACAAACGCCCGATAACAAGCTTTTGCATTCCCCCTTTAACCTGTAAACTACCCCACAACTTAAAAAAATTAATCATAAAATAAACGATAAATGACCAAAAAAATCTTTAAAAAAAGCGGATCCGAATTATCAAAAAGAATTAGCCAAATACGGTAATCCGATCCCAAGCAGAGACTACATTCTGCAAATTATCCGTGAAAAATAATGCCCCGATGAGTCGGGAAGAAATTCTGACCGCACTTTCACTAAAAGTGACGAACAACAAGAAGTTATGCGTCGCCGCTTACGCGCCATGGAGAATGATGGACAATTAGTTTTCACTAAACGTAAACGCTATGCCTTGCCTGAAAAATTAGATTTATTCAAAGGCATGGTCATTGGTCATCGCGAAGGCTATGGTTTTTTACAAGTCGAAGGCAAAAAAGAGGATCTCTTTATTCCTAATCACCAAATGCAACGTGTAATGCATGGTGATTTTGTATTGGCGCAACCTGCCGGCTTGGATCGTCGTGGTCGTCGTGAAGTCCGTATTGTTCGTGTACTTGAAAGTCGTAAAAACAAATTGTCGGCCGTTTCTTCTTAGAAAATGGTTTTTAGCTATGTGGTGCCTGATGACAGTCGTATCGGACGAGATATTTTAGTCCCCTAATGAACACCGCAATGGTGCCCGAATGGGACAAGTTGTCGTGGTTGAATTGCAAGAACGATCTGCATCCTTTACTCAACCTGTTGGCATCATCACCGAAATTCTGGGTGACAATATGGCAAAAGGGATAGAAGTAGAAATCGCCCTTCGTAATCATGACATTCCTCACCAATTCCCCAAGTGCGGTCGAAAAAAATACGTTAAAAAAATTCACTGAAGAAGTGCCTGAAGAAGCAAAAAGACCGTGTGGATTTTACGCAATCTGCCACTGGTTACCATTGATGGCGAAGATGCGCGCGATTTTGATGATGCTGTATATTGCGAAAAAAGTGGTAAAGACTGGAAACTTTGGGTGGCGATTGCCGATGTCAGCTACTATGTGCGTTTACGTTCGGCATTAGACACTGAAGCCTATAACCGAGGTAACTCCGTTTACTTCCCAAATCGTGTTGTGCCAATGCTGCCGGAGATTTTATCGAACGGATTGTGTTCACTGAATCCACAAGTTGATCGCTTGTGTATGGTGTGTGAAATGCACATTTCTGCCAAAGGTAAACTCACTGACTATCGTTTTTATGAAGCGGTAATGAACTCTCATGCGCGTTTAACCTATACGAAAGTCGCGGCGATTTTAGACGGCGATGATGAGCTCCGTACGCGTTATCAAGGACTTGTTCCACATTTAGAAGAATTGCATCATCTCTATCAAGCGTTACTCAATGCCCGTAAACAACGTGGTGCTATTGATTTTGAAACCATTGAAACCAAATTTATTTTCAATGCCATGGGACGAATTGAGCGCATTGAGCCTGTTGTGCGAAATGATGCTCATAAAATCATTGAAGAATGCATGATTCTTGCGAATATTGCATCGGCAAACTTTATGGAAAAACATAAAGAGCCCTGCACTCTATCGTATCTCATGCTGCTCCAAGTGAAGAGAAACTGACATCTTTCCGTGCATTCTTATGAATGCGGTTTAAGCCTTGAAGGAGGCATGAAACCGAGCACAAAAGATTATGCGAAATTGTTAGAGCAAGTGAAAGATCGCCCGGATCACGAGCTCATTCAAACCATGTTACTTCGCTCATTAAGCCAAGCGGTTTATCACGCGGATAATATCGGGCACTTTGGTTTTGGCGTTAGAGGAATATGCTCATTTCACCTCTCCGATTCGTCGTTATCCGGATTTAACCCTACATCGTGGAATTAAATATTTATTAGCAAAAAGAAAAAAAGGCGCTAAACGTAAAACCACAGATACTGGCGGCTATCATTATTCCTTTTGATGAAATGGATTTATTAGGTGATCACTGCTCAATGACCGAACGCCGTGCCGATGATGCCACTCGCGAAGTAGCAGATTGGCTGAAATGTGAATATATGCAAGATCACGTAGGGGCTGAATTTAGCGGAGTGATCTCATCTGTAACGGGCTTCGGCTTATTCGTACGTTTAGATGATTTATTCATTGACGGCTTAGTCCATATTTCCACTTTAGATAACGACTACTATCAATTTGATGCAGCTAAACAACGTTTAATCGGTGAAAAATAGTGGTATGATTTATCGTCTTGGCGATAAAGTCAAAATTCGCGTGGTCGCCGTTCATCTAGAACAAAAAATGGTCGATTTCAGTTTAGTCGAAAGTGCCAGAAAACCACGTCGAGTGGGAAAAACAGCGAAACAAAAAGCAAAAAAGTCTTTAAGGAACTGCCACCCTAAAGCGTCAAAAAAACGTAAAAGTGCGGTCAAAAATAAAGACGTTTCTAAGAAATCGACTAGAAAACGGAAGAAATAATATTTTTACCCAATCTTTCCCTGGCCCTCTTTGCTAAAAAGAGGGAGGATAATGACAAAAAGAATAAATAAGAGAACCCTATGTCAGAAAAATATCTATGGTATCCATGCTGTAAACAGCATTTTTAGCAACAGCCCTGAACGTTTAATTGAAGTTTTTGTGCTGAAAGGCCGTGAAGATAAACGCCTACAACCCTTACTCAATGAGCTCTATGGTTTAGGCATTGCGGTGCAATTTGTAAACCGCCAAACATTAGATAAAAAAATCCAATGGTGAAGTCCATCAAGGTGTGATTGCGCGTGCAAGAAGCCAAAGAGCTAAATGAACATGATTTGGATGAACTTTACTCGTAAACAAAAATCTCTTTTTATTAGTACTTGATGGTGTGACGGATCCCCATAACCTAGGGAGCCTGTTTACGTACTGCGGATGCAGCTGGTGGAGCGCCGTTATCGTGCCAAAAGATAAATCGGCTCAACTTACCTCTATCGCACGTAAAGTGGCTTGTGGCGCTGCGGAGACTGTGCCATTAATTCGTGTTACTAACTTAGCGCGTACTTTGCGAGATCTACAACAAAACCATAATATTTGGGTAGTGGGTACAGCTGGTGAAGCAACAGAAACCATTTACCAAAGTAAACTTACGGGTTCTCTTGCCTTGGTGATGGGGGCCGAAGGTGAAGGCATGCGTCGTCTTACTCGTGAACATTGCGATCAGTTAATTAGTATTCCAATGGCGGGCTCAGTGTCATCTCTGAATGTTTCTGTTGCGACTGGCGTATGTTTATTTGAAATTGTGAGACAACGTCTAGCCGCCTAAAAACGCGTGAAAAAACGACCGCACTTGATATAAAAAATGCCGATAAATCATTATCGGCATTTTTGTTATTTTGAAATGGTTTTCCCTAATAGTATGGAAATCACTAAAGTACATAATGCTGGCACCAACCAAGCTAATCCTTGTGAGTAAAGCGGAAATGAATCATGACTTGATGCAACCCTTCAGGCAAAACATCTAAGTTTTTTTCAAACTATCAACTAAACTAAAACAAACAGTCACAAAGATAGTTACGTAATAGCTCAATCGAATAGAAGGCAATTTATTACGCACAAGCTGTAAAACCACCAACATGATCGCCATTGGGTAAAATCAACAACAAGGCTGGAATTGTCACTCGGAGTAATTTTTGTTAAGCCATATTGTGAAATAATTGTCGTCATTGCGGTGAAGAAGACAATCCAAAATGGATAAGAAAAACGTGTCGAAAACTTGGAGAAGTAATCACCACAAGCACTGGTTACGCCCACTAATGTGGTTAGCTTGCTAAAGTAATAATACCCGCCATAATCCAGGTTCCCTGCCGTGCCGAATAAACTATTCACATAACGAGAGAAAAATTTGTCCACCATTTGTTGCACCTGTGCCACAGCATCAGAAGTCGCCCCAAATAGAATAAGGCAAAAATATAAACAACCTAATAAAATGACAGAGACAAAAACCGGCTGAAATCGTATATTGAATAATCTTTTGTGGATTGGTCACATTTTTTTGCAGATAATGCCCTGCGCAACAATGCCACCAAAGGCAATCGCAGCTAGTACATCCATCGTTTGATAACCACTAATTAAGCCTGTGGTTAGTGCTGAATTCTCGGCATAAGCCTGCGATGGGGCAACAATCTCAGAAAGTGGTGACACAAAAACCGTGATCCCAACAACGAGTAATAATACTAATAATGCTGGCGTCATCACTTCACCCACCGTTGAAATAATGGTACTTGGGCGAATCATAAATCCCATGGCGATAATATTAAAAATCACAGAGAAAAATAAGACGAGTCGTCGCACTATCTTCAACGAGCCCCAATGGTAACCATGCCATTTCATAAGCAACATTGGTAATTCGAGGCATTGCAAAGGTTGAACCGATGACTAAATAAAGAATGGTTAAAAAGGATACGCCTGCCCACTTGGGTAAGTCCTTAGTCAATTCTTCGCCACGTCCTAACACTGACACCACAACCAATGTAATAAATGGCATGAGTACGCCCGTTATCACAAAACCCCTAGCGAAGCTGTTGCCCAATGATTACCTGCGGAGTAACCTTCCATTGGAGGAAAAATAATATTTCCCGCGCCTAAAAAAATAAAGCAAAAATCATCATACCTAGTACGATGATGTCTTTTTTTGAAAAACATAAGTATTCTCGAATAAATAAACTTTTAAGAATTTTACTATTAAATTGTTTTTTTATTCCAAAAATGAAAAATAAATTCTGTGAAATAGATCACGAACTCTATCACATCCCGATTAAATCACACATTATCCATAGCCTATTTTTCCAAAAAAATCAGTAAATTTGTGATAGTATCCAGCCTTTTATTATTACTTTTTTTAGGAGAGAATGAATGAATAAACTGAGTTTGATTCAACAAATTCAGCGTTTTTCAAATTGGAATCAGCTGGCGGAATTTTTATTACTTTTTCAGCGGTAATCGCAATACTATTAGCCAATTCACCGCTCAATCAAAACTATAACGACTTTTTTAAACTTACCAGTCAGCATTCAAGTAGGGACTTTTTTTCATCGATAAAACCTTAATTCACTGGATCAATGATGGTTTTATGGCGGTATTCTTTGTTTTAGTGGGAATGGAAGTCAAAAGAGAATTATTTGAGGGTTCCCTTTCAAGCTATCAACAAGCGGTTTTCCCTGCTATTGCTGCCGTTGGCGGAATGGTTATTCCTGCCTTGGTTTATATTTTTATTGCACAACAAGATCCTACTTTAGCCGATGGCTGGGCAATCCCAATGGCGACAGACATTGCCTTTGCACTGGGCATCATGGCGTTATTAAGCAAACAAGTGCCACTCCCACTAAAAAATCTTTTTACTTGCTTTAGCCATCATTGATGACTTAGGTGCAATTGTCGTGATTGCACTCTTCTTCTCCCATGGATTAAGCGTGCAAGCACTCGTCTTTGCTGCCATTGCAATTGCTGTACTTATTGCATTAAATCGCTTTAAAGTGACCGCACTTTGTGCCTATATGGTGGTGGGAACAATCTTGTGGGCTTCTGTATTAAAAATCAGGGCGTACATGCTACTCTTGCAGGCGTTATCATCGGGTTTTTGTATTCCATTGAAAGGCAAAAATGGCGAAACGCCGTTACATGACTTTTGAACATATTCTTGCGCCTTGGTCATCCTTTGTTATTCTGTCATTATTCGCATTTGCCAATGCGGGGGTAAGTTTTGATGGTATCGACTCAAGCATGCTTTCATCACCATTATTATTTGCGATTTCTTTAGGCTTAATTATTGGAAAACCACTGGCGTATTTGGTTTCAGCTACCTTTCCGTAAAACTAGGCATAGCAAAAACTTCCGCAAGGCATCAACTTCAAACAAATTTTTTTGCCGTAGCGATTTTATGTGGTATCGGTTTCACCATGTCAATGTTCTTAGCCAGCCTTGCCTTCAATGCTGATGCCGGTGAAAGCATTAACGCCCTTTCTCGATTAGGGATCTTATTAGGCTCCACTGTTTCTGCGATTGTGGGGTATATGGCGTTAAAAGCGACTACAAAACTACCTAGCTAATCACTTCTACAAAAAATCCTTTGCTAATTTAACAAAGGATTTTCTTTTTATTTACAGTAACTATAACAAAACCCCACTCTCAGCTTTGGTAACGTTCATTATAAACAAGCTCTTATAGATATTCCCCAGTCAGGATGAGTTGGGTTGATTAATCCGACATTGAAAGGTAGCCTTTGAACTATGTACTTTTTACGCAAAAGTGCGGTCATTCTTGAAATAATTCTAATTCACGTTCATAATGAACAAACATTCATATTTTATAGACTGAAGCCTTTTTGCTTCATCATTTTCCGATAAGGCTCGCATTATGTCCGATCAACAAACAGATACACAAAACTCCCTCAAATAATAAATCTCAACAACGTAAAAAGGGCTTTCTATTTTCATTCTTTTGCTTCTTCTGATTTCGATCGGCTCGGCAGCTTATTGGTTTTTTTCTTTATTAAAGGCTTTGAAGAAACGGAAGATGCCTATGTTAGCGGTAATCAGGGTGATGGTTTCGGCACAAGTAGCAGGAAATATTTCGAAAAATTAATGTCGATAATATGGATCCCGTACAAGCAGGGCGACGTGTTATTAGAACTGGATGATACCAATGCAAAACCTCAGTTTCGAACAAGCTAAAAGCAATTTAGCCAATGCCGTTCGCCAAATTTCACAACTTAATTACACTGTAAAACAATTGAAATCTGCTGTTCGAGCGAATGAAATTACTCTTGCTCAAGCTACAAGGAAACTTGAACCGTCGCGTTCAATTAGTGAAAGATGGCGCAATTGATAAAGAATCTTTCCAACACGCCAAAGAAGCGGTTGAACTCGCCAAAGCAAACTTAACGACCTCACAAAAACCAGCTTGAAGCCAATCAAGCCTTATTGTTAGACGGTCCTTTAAGTGAACAACCGCAAATTCAAAGTGCAGTCAGTAATTTGAAACAAGCTTGGTTAAATTTAGAACGCACAAAAATCCGCAGCCCAATTAAAGGTTATGTGGCTCGCCGTAATGCGCAAGTGGGGGCAAGCGGTTTCTGTTGGTGAGGGCATTAATGGCAGTGGTCACGACCGATCAAATGTGGTTAGATGCCAACTTTAAAGAAACACACTAACCCATATGCGAATTGGTCAGCTGGTTGAAATTCATTTCGACCTTTTATGGCAAAGATAAAACCTTTAATGGAAAAAGTGGTCGGAATTGAAATGGGTACGGGCAGCGCATTCTCTTTTTATTGCCTGCTCAAAAATGCGACCGGTAACTGGATCAAAGTGGTACAACGTGTGCCTGTGCGTATTCAATTAGATCCACAACAGCTTGCTGAAAAATCCATTACGTATCGGTCTTTCTGCCACGGTGAAAGTGAATGTGAGTGATAGTAAGGGTGAAACCTTGCGTGACCAAGCGCCTGCTACAACGCTTTATTCTACGAATGTACTGCAATATGATGAAAAGTGCGGTCAATAATTTGATCGAATCTATTATTCGCGATAATAGCTACTAGGTTCCGTTATGCCGCAATCTCATTTCAAACCGCTACAAGGCGGTGCGTTGGCAATCCCTAACCTTGGCACTCTCCCTTGCCACCTTTTATGCTTGTGCTGGATTCTACGATCGCCAATGTTGCTATTCCAACCATAGCCGGTGATTTTAGGGTGCCCTCGTCCAGCCAAGGAACCTGGGTGATCACCTCGTTCGGTGTGGCAAATGCCATTTCAATTCCGATTACAGGCTGGCTGGCAAAAACGTTTTGGTGAAGTGCGGTTATTTTTAATTGCAACGCTATTATTCGTGCTAGCCTCTTGGCTTTGTGGTATTGCAAATAGCTTGGAAATGTTGATCGTGTTTCGCGTCCTTCAGCGTGCGGTAGCCGCCCAATTATCCCCCTTTCTCAAAAGCTTATTATTAAATAACCACCCGCCTGAAAAACGCGGAATGGCATTGGCCTTTGGTCAATGACGATCGTCGTCGCCCCGATTTGTGGCCCGATTTTAGGCGGTTGGATCAGCGATAATATTCACTGGGGTTGATTTTCTTTATCAACGTTCAGATTGGGCTTGCCGTTGTCTTAATCAGTTGGAAAAATTTTTAGAAGGCCGAGAAAGTAGAATTTCTCATCAACCTGTTAATACGGTTGGGCTGATTTTATTAGCGCTCGGTGGGGTGCGTTGCAATTGATGCTGGATCAGGCCGTGAGCTAGATTGGTTCAATTCCACTGAAATTGTGGTGCTTACCATTATCGCTGCAGTAGGTTTAATCGCCCTCATCATTTGGGAACTCACGGACGATAATCCAGTTGTGGATGTCTCCTTATTCAAATCCTGAAATTTCACCGTAGGTTGTGTTTCGACCAGCCTTGCTTTCTTGGTGTATTCAGGGACGGTTGTGCTCATCCCGCTTCTGCTCCAACAGGTTTACGACTATACAGCAACATGGGCGGGCTTGCGGCTGCGCCAGTTGGATTATTACCGATTCTACTTGCACCGATTATCGGGAAATTCGGCAATAAAATTGATATGCGGATTTTTAATCACCGTCAGTTTTATGGTTTATGCGCTGACCTTTTTATTGGCGAGCTGTAACCTTTGAACCTGAAATGACCTTTATGGATGTGGCATTACCTCAATTTGTGCAAGGATTAGCGGTCGCCTGTTTTTTTATGCCGCTGACAACCATTACGCTTTCTGGTTTACCGCCCGAAAAAAATGGCTTCAGCGTCGAGCTTATTTATTTCCTCCGAACCCTTGCCGGGCTCAATAGGCACATCACTCACGACATTTATATGGTATAACCGCGAAGCCGTGCATCACACGCAACTCACGGAAGTCATTAATCCATACAACCCGATTTCCCCAACAATTCTTCCAAACTATGGGGAGTTTTGGTTTAAGTGAAGAACAAACGGCATCATATCTTGCTAAACAAATCACCGCTCAAGGCTTTTATTATTGGTGCTAACGAGATCTTCTTAGTTTCTGCAATAACGTTCATTTCCTTAGTTGTTCTCATTTGGTTTGCTAAACCACCGTTCAGTAGCAAACATTAAAAACATCCCAAAAAATAACCGCACTTTTGTATCTGAAATAACAAGAATTTGTTATTTGAGACAATTGAGAAACTGGGAGGGTTAGCCAAATATTATGTCTTCTGCTTTAGAATCTGAAACATGCACAAAAAAATAGAAAAATTTGTGTGCGTTGTACTAATATGCATAAAATATTCTGAATATTGTGCATGTTATGTAAACGTGCACAAGAAACCACACCTTTTTATGTATAAAGGAAGTCATAATGAACAACTATCAAATTCCAGATTTATTTGCCTTGGGCGAGATAGAAAGTAAAGCGGTATTGAAAGCTTGCAGTGCTGCTCATCAGGCATTAGGTGAGCTAAAAGGCGTGGTACATACAATGCCAAATCAAAATATTCTACTCGGGACATTACCCTTGCAGGAAGCAAAAGAAAGCTCGGAGATTGAAAATATCATTACCACGCAGGATGATTTATATCAAAGCAATATCAATACACACCAATTCACTACCGTAGCTGCAAAAGAAGTTCACTACTACGCACAAGCCATGTCATTAGGCTTTTGACTCCGTCCGTTCCGATAAATTAATTACACTCAATCTCATTAAAGAAATTCAATCTGCATTGGAAGGAAATGATGCAGGTTTCAGAAAGCAGCAAGGTACAGGGCTAGTAAATCAAACGACAAAAAGAAATTGTTTATATGCCACCGCAAAATCCTACTGATATTGAAAAAAATATGTCTGATTTAGAAAAGATTTATCAACGACTCGGCACAACTTGATTACGATCCTTGGTAAAAATGGCGCTGATTCATCATCAGTTTGAAAGCATTCACCCGTTTTATGATGGCAACGGTCGGACTGGACGAATATTGAATATTCTATATCTGATTCAACAAGATTTACTGGATACTCCAATTCTGTATCTTTTCCCGATATATAAATAGAAATAAAAACAAAATATTATCAGTTATTGCAGTCTGTCCGTAATAGTCAAAACTGGGAATCATGGTTGATATTTATACTAGAAGGCATTACAGAAACCGCAAAACGAACGGTTACTTTAATCAATGGAATTAAAGCTTTAATGCAAAATCACAAACAGCTCATCCGCAGTGAGTTACCGCAGATATACAGCCATGAGTTGATTAATAATCTGTATAAACACCCTTACACGAAAAATTAATTTCGTCGTACGAGACTGCCAAATCCATCGTAATACAGCAAGATCTCATTTTGGAAGAATTGGTCAGAATCGGTATTTTGAAGAAGGAAAAAAATTGGAAAAGAAAAATTTTTATATTAATGTAGCATTGTATGAGTTGTTGATGGTACAGTAAGATAGCATTTCGCAAATTATATTAAAATACCATATACTTACAACACATTAAACCAACCAATCAATCTATATATTAATGTAATTATCTTATACCTAAAGAAGCCAAGGAGAAAAAATGTTCTATGATTTTGCCATTCCTAAACATAAAGTATTTTTAAGTTTTCATCATCAAGATGGCTATTATCGTCAACAATTTGAACGGCAATTTTTCTAATGAATTTGATCCAGTATTTGTTAATCGTTCTGTTCAAGATGGAGATATTGATCCAAATTATAAAAACAGATGCCATTCGTAGAGAGATTCGTGAAAACTATATTTCTGATTCATCAGTAACCATAGTTCTAATTAGCCAAAAATACATGGCAACGTAAGCATGTAGATTGGGAAATTGGATATAGTCTAACAACTTCAAGCTAAATACTCGTTCTGGTCTAATTGGTATATTATTGCCAAGTTATTCTCCACACTATGACTCATATTTCTATTCTAACTGTGTACAAAAACGGACTGAAAAATAACAATCGAATTTATACACCTTGCAACATTCCACCACGATTATATGACAATATTCAAAGTGGCTATGCCAAAATCTATCCTTATCCAACCTCTTCACATGAATTAAAAAAATGGATTCATGAGGCATTTCAAAGAAGAGGCAGCGGGTCACATCGTAACAGTCGCGATTATTTTGCCAATAATCGAAATAGTTCACATTGGTAATTTAAATTAAGTAGGAATTAGTCTCTTATGTCCATGCAAATCACTCCACCTTTGGCCGTTCATTTTATTTGGCATCCAGATGATAAAGAAAATATCTATTCTACACTGATGGAATTTCGTCGTTATCTTACACGGGATATTGATCGTCCATTTTCTAGAGAATTAAATATCCCAACATTTTTATACAGCTCACGAAAACCTAAAATCCCACCATCTTCTACCCCACAGAAACTTGCTACGAAAGATGTGATTTTTCTTTTTATTAGCAGTAATACTTTGATGAATCCTGATTGGGAAGACTATATAAATTCGTTACCAGAGCAAGATAATTATCATATTGTACCTGTAGCTATTGAACGAGAAGGATTCAATCAAACTTCATCAGGTCGTCTGAAGAATTTAAATTGTATTCGGGCATTTGATTGGCCTACTGAACTAAAAAGAATATGCAATTCTCTTTTCTATCTCATGAGTTGTATCGATTTGGTTTAAAAAGATATTACTGAGAATAGCCTTGGCATTGATTCTTCGATTCGCCTATTTTTAAGTCATGCTAAAAAGGAGATACAGGCTTAAAAACACGCAGAAGCGATTAAAAACTTTTTAGATAATTCCAATATGCAAAAATTTTTGATGCAAATGAAATATCGCCTGGATTTAAATTTGATCAAGAAATTGAGAATCATATTAAAAACTCAACAATCATTGCGATTGAAAGTGATGCTTACTCTTCTCGATATTGGTGTCAAAGAGAAATTTTAAGTGCCAAAAGGGAACGACGTCCTATTATCCTTGTTAATAGCTTGGAGGAATACGAAGATAGAGTTTTCCTGCGGCATCAAATATTCCTTGTGTGCATATAACTGCGGAGCCATTGGGGAAAAAAAGATATTTTAAGGATTCTTATCGCAACATTATTAGAAACAATACGTTTTGAGCATGCACACAAACTGCTACGATATTATCAAGAGCAAGGCTGGATTGATAAATCTGCTGAGATTTTTTTGCTAGGCCGCCAGAAATTCAGCAAATTGTTGATATTTTAGGGTAAAAAGACATAAAAGATAATTTAGTTATTTGCTACCCTGAACCACCTTTATATAAAGAAGAAACGGAGTGGACGAATCATTTTAACATTACTGTTTCCACTCCCTTATGGTCATCTAAAACAAGAGAATCGAAACTAGCTCTAATTTACGTATCGGTCTATCTATTTCTGATTATCTTCCTGACGGTTATGAAACATACAACCAAGACATTGACGAACTCAAGCGGTTTTCTCAATCTTTAGCACGACATTTATTAGCTGGTGAGCACACTCTAATTTATGGTGGTGATTTACGGGATGAAGGTTTTTACGAAGTTTATTCTCGATGAAGCAACAGTTTTTAAGAGATAGGTTGCAGACAGATCAACTATTTGTAGAAAAATCATCTAGCTTGGCCTCTATATACTAAAAAGAAAAATACAAAGTGGTATGCAAATTATAAAACTGTAGTAAACCCCGTATCAGCTAATATACCTGATGATGTGAAAAGGGTTGATTCAAAAATGAAGAACTTTTTCTTGAACCAAATTGTCCTGCAAATAAATATATTTGGTCTAGATGCCTTACCGAGATGAGAGAAAAATCTATTTATTCTTCGGATATAAGAGTTTTTGCTGGTGGAAAATTTGAAAACTACCTTGGAAAAATGCCTGGAGTTTTAGAAGAGTTCTTGATTGCTTATAAAGAGAAAAAAGTAATTTTCTTAGTTGGTGGTTTAGGGGATTAACCGGTAAGTTATGTGATTCAATTAAGAATCAATGCTTGGCTGAAGAGTTTACGGAAGAATGGCAGACTTCTCATAATGCATTCTATAAAGAATTACAGGATATCGCGCATTCTCACAATAATAATGCCAATTATGACGACATTAGATCTATTATTGAAGATATCTCAATCTCAGAGCTTGCAACAAAAGCAGGACTAACCGCTAAAGAATATGAGAGATTGATGCAGACACCTTTTTGTTGATGAATGCGTTCATCTGATTCTAAAAGGAATTAAAAACTTATCTAGCAAGGAGGGGAGCTTAATGACCAAGCATAAAGTTTTTATTAGTTATCACCATACTAATGATCAGTGGGCAAAAGGAAGCGTTGCTTTAAGTGCAATGAAGAAAAACGATATTTTTTTATTGATGGTTCTGTTGATACTGGGGATATTAGTGATGATTTATCTGATGAAGAAATTAGAAAGAAAAATTCGTGATGAATACTTATGCATACTACCGTTACAATTTTATTAGTAGGCACAGAAACTAAAAATAGAAAACATATTGATTGGGAGCTTTATTCCAGTATGTATGATGGTAAAGGTAAATAAAAAGTCGGGCATTCTTGTAATACAACTTCCTTCAACAAACCCTCAGTATATTACAGCCTCTCATGGTAATAAGGAAAAAAAGTAAATTATACCCATCATTTACCAATTGGATTAGTATAGATTCTAGAGATGAGTATGAAAGACGATATCCTTATTTGCCAGATCGTATAATTGATAATTTACTAGCGAAAGATGTAAAAAATATCTGTTACAAAATGGGAGATTTAAATACTGAAAATTTAAGATTACTTATTGATCTCAACTTATCAAGATAAAGAATCTTGTCAGTATGATATTAGTAGAAAAATGAGAAGAAATAATTCATAGATAACTTATAGGAGATGTCATGTGATTTGCTAACTTACGTATTTAAAAGGCTCTTATGTTAATAGACAAAAAGATAAATCTTTCATCAAAAAAAGTTCTTTGTACATTTAACAACGACAGAAATTACTGGAATTGGTGTCAAAGTAAATAATAACCCATGGGAATTTGAGGTGTTTATTTTTATTACGATAGATACAAATTACCTAAAACCGAGATAGGTTTGCTGAATGGATAAAAAGAATTTGATGATAGATACTCATTGCATAATATATTTCTTGGAAATATGCCTCAGGGCGGTAATATAGCAACATTTATTAATGAAGATACACTAATTTTCTTTTGATAAGCTTTTTATTTTTCCGAGTCTGAATCTGAATTGTTTACTAGAAATAAACTTCTCCTACTCTCGGTTTTGGAGAGCGTTCTGCTTTTGAGGCTAAATACCCTCAGTATAAAAATGCCAAATATCAGATTCCAGCAATTTTTGTTAGTCATTCATCATTAGATAAAGATAAGATAGTTTTACCAATTAGTGATTATTTATGTGCTAAAGAAATAGCAATTTGGTTAGATCGTAATGAAATAACTTTTAGATGATAATTTAAGTGAGGAATTAATATACAAGAAAATTTATGATGGTATTTCAATATGCAAGACAGGAATATTCATTGTTACATCAAATTTTATGGAAAAAAGCAAATGGACAAAAAGGGAGCTATCTATCTGTAAAGAGCTTGGTAAAAATATTTTATTACTTATCTTTGATGAAAAATAAAGAAAGAGTAGAAAAAGTTAAAGAAAGATTATTCTTTAGATGATTCGCCTATTGTCTTAATGAATGGCATAGAGTTTGATTATGAAACTATAAGAAAGAAACTTTTAGAGAATAATTTCATATAAAATTTAGTAAGGGGGTCTCATGCCCCTACTTTTTAACAAAAGCATATGAAAATAAGTAATATGAAATCAGTTAGTGAATATATCCCATGATACAATTCAGGCAAGTAGCAACCCTTTTACTTCTAAAGACTTTGCTCCGATAACCATTCAAAAATAGAATTTCGTCCTGATGTTAATTGGTTGTCGTAAAGAGGCAAAAACACACAATGTGGATCGATTGTTTTTCCCTCTACAATAACCTTTTATAAAGTGTAAACATTGGCATTGTGGACTGCTCATTATGGATTTTTAAGGAGATGACGCGTATTCTCAATAGAAACGACTTCATCTAATTCACAGTGAATAAGCCATATATATCTTTTTAAGTGATGCAATTTTTCAGTAGCAGGTAATTTAGCTGGGCAAGCAATTAAAGCGGCAGCAAATGAGATCTCGGGGCATCTGAAAAAGTCGCAATCCCTGATAGCCCCCATTGAACCACCAATATAAATTCTTTTTGGATCAATATCTTGATGTTTCATTAAAGTGTCTTGAATTAAGCTAATAAGTCAGCTGTATAATCTCGCTCGCCATAATAATATCGACCATTTAAAGGAAATTTATCAACCCAAAACTTGGACATTGCGGTGCAAGAATATAGGGATAATCCAACGTTTCTTGATGTGATTGCTGCAAAAAGTGACAGCTATTTTATCGGCAAGGATGTTGCTTTGATTATTTCCGCCCTCACCGGCACCATGCAAAACAAATAATTAATGGATGTAATGGCGAAGAGGCTTTAGGTTGGTAAAAACCACAAGTGAGATCTTGATAAGTAAAATGAGTAAAACCTTGGGTATCAAGGCAAAGGATCGGCAAACATATTACATTGAGACGCTGAAATATGAAGCGCTTGGTCTAATTCAATTTTTAGCTGTAATTCTGACAGCACTTTGAGTAAATCGCTCACTATCAAAAATATAACAATTTGGTGGCAAGGCAATGTGCATCTGGTTGAATAAATAAGACAAAAATTGCTCGTATTATTTGATGATAAGTATTTAAATCGAGTTTTACCCATTCATTTTGGGTATTTAAACTCTTCACCCAAACGGAAACTCGCGATAATGAAAACGTCGAAATGGGCTGCGAAAAAGACAGCTCAATGTGTGTAATCTGAGCACCTAAAATATTCACTTTTTGCAATAGGCTGGCATTGACAACTAAATGGGTGAAAACATTCCATATTATCCCCTTTGTTTATATGATGAAGATAAGTAGCAATCTGTTCATTAACCTTCAATGATCTCGTTAAAAATAACCGCACTTTGATGATGTTCAAAAGTGCGGTTGATTTTCTAGCCTTTTTGCCAAGATGTCTTTTCAGGAATCTCGCAGTGTGCGAACCTTTGACTTTGGCGACTTCTTCGGTGTACCTGTCGCGATAATTCTGGCTCCGCCACTTCTCCCCTTCTGGGCCAAGATCCACAATCCAGTCTGCAGTTTTGATCACATCTAGTTGTGTTCGATCACCACGATAGTATACCTTGATCGCGCAAAGCGATGTAACACGTCGAGAAGTTGTTTAATATCGGCAAAATGCAGACCAGTTGTCGGCTCATCCAAAAATATAAAGGGTTTTACCGGTATCGCGTTTGAAAGCTCTGTCGCTAACTTAACACGTTGTGCCTCACCACCTGAAAGCGTGGTAGAAGACTGACCTAAACGAATATAGGACAAGCCCACATCCATTAATGTTTGCAATTTACGCGCAATCATTGGGATCGCGTCAAAAACTCGCGGGCTTCTTCTACCGTCATATCTAATACTTGGTGAATAGTTTTTGCTTTTATAGCGGATCTCCAAGGTTTCACGATTATAGCGTTTACCTTTACATTGATCACAAGGCACATACACATCCGGCAAGAAGTGCATTTCTACTTTTAGCACACCATCACCTTGGCATGCTTCACAACGCCACCGCGTACATTAAAACCAAAGCGTCCTGATTATAACCACGCGCACGCGCTTCTGGTACGCCCGCAACAATTACGAATTAGGGTAAACTAACCCTGTGTGAGTCGCTGGTTGAGAACGCGGTGTACGACCGATCGGACTTTGGTTAATATCGATCACTTTGTCGAAATATTCCAGCTTCAATGGATTTATAAGGTGCAAAACTTGTTTTTCTCTGCACGATTAAGGCATTTTTGAGCCAATGGGAATAACGTATCATTAATTAGCGTTGATTTGCCTGAACCTGATACCCCGTAATACAAGTAAATAAGCCCACTGGGATCTCTAAATTCACACCTTCAGATTATTCCCTGTCGCACTCTTTTAATTTTAAAAAGTTTGCTTTTATCAAGTGCGGTCTCGTTTTTCGAATTTCGATTTTTCTTCGCCCGATAAGAACTTACCCGTAATCGAATTCGGGTTAGCCATAATTTCTTTTAGCTGTACCTTGTGCGATTACTTTGACCACCATGCACCCCCTGCCCCAGGGCCAATATCAATAATATGATCCGCTTCTCGAATAGCATCTTCATCGCGTTCCACCACAATTACAGTGTTACCCAAATTACGCAAGTGAATCAGCGTATGGCAAGCGTTCATTATCGCGTTGATGTAAAACCGATTGAAGGCTCATCCAACACATACATGACGCCCACTAAGCCCGCACCGATCTGACTCGCAAGACGAATACGTTGCGCTTTCACCACCGAAAGGGTTTCGGCAGAACGAGAAAGGGAAAAGATAATTCAAACCCACATCTCACCAAGAATTCTAACCGTTCTCTGATCTCTTTCAGGATTTTTCTGCAATTTGTGCTTTTTGACCGGTTAAAGTAAGCCCTTGGAAAAACTCAAGGCTTTCACCAATGCTTTTCTGGAAATTTGTGGCAGGGTTAATATTACCGATAGTACGTTTCGAGCTTCAGGGCGAAGACGAGCCGCCACAATCTGCACGAAGGGCGGTTACCGATATTTTTCGCCAATTCTTCGCGCACAGACATGGATTCCGTTTCTTTGTAACGGCGCGCCATATTATTCAAAAATCCCTTCAAAGAGGATGCTTACGGATCACCACATCGCCACGGTCGTTCATATTGAATTCACTCCCTTCCTTGCCTGAACCGTGCATCACAATATCTTTAATTTTTGAGGCAAATCTCGTATGGCGTTTCAATATCAAATTTATAATGTTTCGCTAACGAGGTGCATATTTGATAGTACAGAAATACGACGATCCCAACCTCTCACCGCACCACCTGCGAGGGAAATGCTTTTCATTTTGTACCACTCGGCTTTCATCGAAGAACTGCTGAATACCTAAAGCCATCACAAGTCGGGCACGCCCTGCTGGGTTATTAAATGAGAACAAGCGAGGCTCTAATTCGGGCACAGAATAGCCACAGTGCGGACAAGCAAAATTCGCCGAGAAAAACTCAGCTCTTCCGCTTGGATTACCCATATCCGCTACAACAGCCGTACCACCAGAAAGCTCCAAAGCTGTTTCAAAGGATTCCGCCAAACGTGTGGCTAACTCGACCCACTTTAAAACGATCCACCACCACTTCAATGGTATGTTTTTCTGTAGCAAGTTCTGGTGGATCGGGATAAACGCAGATTTCACCATCAATTCTTGCACGGAATATAACCTTGTGCCGCCAAGCCATCTAACAGCTACATGCTCACCTTTTACGGTTTTTCACTGACGGCGCTAGCAACATCATTTTGCTTTCTTCAGGCAGACTTAAAACTTTATCCACCATTTGGCTGATGGTTTGTGCCGTTAATGGCACATCATGATCTGGACAACGCGGCTCCCCTACGCGAGCAAACAGTAAAAACGCAGATAATCGTAAATCTCGGTGATCGTGCCCACGGTTGAACGCGGGTTATGAGAAGTGGATTTTGCTCAATAGAAATCGCCGGCGACAAGCCCTCAATCGAATCCACATCAGGTTTTTCCATCAAAGAAAGGAACTGACGCGCGTAAAGCAGAAAGCGATTCCACATAACGACGCTGCCCTTCCGCATAAAAGCGTATCAAATGCTAAAGAAGATTTGCCCGAACCGGACAAGCCTGTTATCACAATTAATTTATCGCGCGGAATGGTTAAATTGATGTTTTTGAGGTTGTGGGTTCTAGCCCCACGAATGTCGATAGTATCCATAAAAGTGATTGCCTTAAGAAAATAAATTCAAAAATTGCGACCATTATCGCATATTTCAATATCTGTGCAAATATCCAGTTAATTTTTATGGATCTTTTGTTTCTTTTAAGGCAAAAATAGCCAAAATTTTCATCTTATTTCTAAAATATAGAGGATTCTATGGCAGGGTATTAATCAAGCAATCATCGTGGGTAATGTGGTACGATCCCGAAATCTGCAGCGATGCCAAATGGCGAAGCGGTAAAAATATCAGCGTGGCAACAAGTGAAAAGCTGGACAGATAAAAACACAGGCGAACGTCGTGAAGTGACCGAATGGCACCGCATCGTGTTATATCGTCGTTTAGCGGATGCAGGGTCAATATTTACGCAAAGGTTCACAAGTTTATGTTGAAGGTCGTTTAAAACCCGTAAATGGCAAGATAACAACGGCCAAGATCGTTACACCACTGAAATCCAAGGTGAGTAACTTTACAAATGTTAGGTGGTCGCAATCCAGAGATGGGCGGCTTTTCAGCAGCACACCTGCACTCACAACCAAGCTATCAATCTCGTCCCAGCTCAATCTGCGCCAGCACCACAAGCCTGAGCCACCAATGGACGCATTTGATGACAATATTCCATTCTGAGTTACACTTATAAATTAAATGTATAA